>Ga0214919_10002612_pt1 | contig 28078 bp, 21 predicted proteins | sample LL1503_MetaG_FD_177994 | JGI IMG/M metagenome (GOLD analysis project Ga0214919, IMG submission 177994) | Freshwater microbial communities from Lake Lanier, Atlanta, Georgia, United States - LL-1503 | ecosystem: Environmental > Aquatic > Freshwater > Lake | place: USA: Georgia | collected...
GGCAGCAGTCATATTTTTTTCGTCAGGCTTTATTAATAATTCTACAACCGGAATGAATACCCAGGCATATAACATGGGTGCCCAAGTTAACCAGCCTTGTGAACTGAAGGCTAGGTATGCCAAAACATAAATTGCCGCAGGCGAGAGGTATTTTAAAATTTTCACATTCATAGCAAATATGGTTTTCAAATACAATTTAATAAATTAATTTGAGAAATTAGTCGATGCTAAAAAAGTAAAAGCATTCTATTCCAAAAGGAATTCCAATCCTGCATAGTTGAATATTACCTAAGAAAAAATAATTATTTATCTTATGCCATGCATCATCTTTTTCATCATGGGAGTTAGTCCATAAAGTAATAATCCAGCTAGTCCACACAACACAACAAATAGCATAAAAAAGTCGTAGAGATTTTTTAGTTTGAACCCTAAAAATTCAGGGTAACCAACTTTTACTAATTTTTCTTTTTCAATTAAGTCAAGTTGAGGAGCGGTTAAAACAGAGTCTGGATTATTTAATATATTAACAAAGTCAATATTGTTTTTCATTGCTTTTTCATAGTCAATCGTAGTTGCAATTTTTTCTTTTGCCAATGAATACAGTTCTGATCCGCTCGGTTCTTTTTCTCCATCCAATACTTTTTTCAGATCGACATTTTGTTTTTGCATACTCACATAAGCTTCGGTAGTAGGAGGTAGTAAAGCGCCCAAAACCCCTGTCAATACATAACCACCAGCATTTCCTAAAAACCAAACTCCCATTAATAGTGAAGCAAATCTTTTGGGAGCAAGTTTTGCCACCAATGACAAACCGATTGGGGACAAACACAATTCACCCCAGGTATGTAAAAGGTATAAAATGATTAGCCAGATGATTCCTACTTTTCCAGAGATGCCCAAACCTTTTACTTGCGTTGCAATGATCCAGTATCCCAAAGCAATCAGCAATAAACCCCAGGCTTGTTTAACAGGCGAAATAGGTTCCAACTTTTTCTTATTCATCCATACCCAAAGTATACTAAATGGAATGGCAAAGATCACTACGAAAATACCATTGAAATTTTGAACCATACTAGGAGGCATTTTCCATCCTAGTATATTTGTATCGGTCTGGTTATCCGCAATAAAAGTTAATGATGAACCTGCCTGTTCAAATGCACCCCAAAAGAACATTACAAAAAAACAGACGATGTACAATACCCAGATTCGGTCCCTTTCTACCTTGGTAATTGTTTTATCCGACATGATTAAAAAGCCCAAGCTAATGCCTGAAGCAAGAATGAATGGGTAAAGCCAAGCTTTAATAAAAGAAACGCCAATACCTCCCAACCCTAAATGGAAACCATAGGTTAATACAATCAATACTGCAATAGAAATCAAAATATTGGGAGTAGTAAATTTTGCATTGTCAGATTCATCTGCCGGCATGTCTGCTTTGTTGGGCTTGCCTCCTATTGGAGCTCCTTCAGGGGTAACTACATATTTATTTTTTAGAAAAAGGAAGGTTAAAGTACCCACAAACATTGCCAATGCTGCAGCAAGAAAACCCCATTTGAAAGCAGAAAGATCCCGCACTCCATTTTGTTCAACATCTCCAAAGAAAGGACAAATGAACTGACCTAAGGTTGCTCCAACATTTATTCCCAAGTAAAAAATGGTAAATGCAGAATCGAGTTTGCTTTTCTGTTCTTTGGGATAAAGGCTCCCGACCATGGAAGATATATTGGGCTTGAAAAAACCATTTCCTAAAATAATGGCAAGTAAACCTCCCCACATGATGGCGGTGCCTGTGGCAATTCCAGCAGGGGTGTGCGCCTGACTAGCACTCCAAAAAAGTAACAATTGCCCAATTCCCATCGTGGTACCCCCTAGTAAAATACAATTTCGGTTACCTAAAAATTTGTCTGATATATATCCGCCCAACATTGGGGTAAGGTAACCAAGACCTAAAAATCCTCCATAAATAATGGAGGCTTCAGACTTTCCCATTAATAAAGAATGGGCAAGAAATAAGGAAAGTAAGGTCCGCATCCCATAGAAATTAAATCGTTCCCACATTTCTGTTCCAAATAAAACCCACAAACCTTTTGGGTGTTTTTGTTGTACAATCTGATCGTTCATGCAAATCTATTTTTTTGGATAAAAATTCTATTTTAAAACCCAAATTAGCTAATTTCTTGTTACCAAATCAAAAGCAATGAATAGAGTTTTAAAATAGCAACCAATTATTTCACATCAATTTTCAAATTATTATGGTAAACTGTTTTAGGTACTTTAATTTCGTTCTTTCAATTCATTGTTAAATACAATCCTTTTCATTCATGAATATTTTAATAATCGGTAGTGGTGGCAGAGAGCATACCTTGGCATGGAAACTCAAACAAAGTGCTCTATGTGATCAATTATTTATTGCTCCAGGCAATGCAGGAACCGCCTTATTGGGGTCCAATATACCTCTTGCAGCTACCGATTTTGAAGGATTGACCACTTTTTGCTTAGATAATAAAATTGAAATGTTGGTGGTTGGCCCAGAAGATCCCTTAGTGAAGGGGATTTATGATTATTTTAAAGCCAATCCACTAACTGCTGCCATCCATGTAATTGGGCCCTCAAAAGAGGCTTCTAAGTTGGAGGGCAGTAAGGCTTATGCAAAAGCTTTTATGGATCGTCATCAAATTCCAACTGCGGCCTACCGTGAGTTTGACATTACTAATTTTGAAGAAGGTGTTAATTATATTAAGGCGCATGACTTGCCCATTGTGTTGAAAGCAGATGGGTTAGCTGCTGGAAAAGGAGTGATTATCAGTGCTACGCATGAAGAAGCATTGATTGAATTTGAGCAGATGATTCAGCAGGCAAAGTTTGGAGAATCGAGCAAAAGGGTAGTGATTGAGCAATTTTTGGAGGGTATTGAGTTGAGTATGTTTGTGCTTACGGATGGTAAAAACTATGTACTACTTCCAGAAGCAAAAGATTATAAACGAATAGGCAACGGCGATAAAGGGCTAAACACTGGTGGAATGGGGGCGGTTAGTCCTGTTCCTTTTGTAGACGAAGCCTTTATGCAAAAGGTAAAAAAGACCATCATTGAACCTACCGTTAATGGGTTACAGGCTGAAAAATTGGAATACAAAGGCGTAGTTTTTATTGGCTTAATCAATGTTAAAGGAGAGCCAATGGTAATCGAATACAATTGTAGATTGGGTGATCCGGAAACCGAAGTGATTATCCCAAGAATTGAAAATGACTTAGTCGAAATTTTCCTAGCCACGTCGCAGCAAAGGCTAAATGAAATAACGATCAAAACAAGTCCTATGGCTGCCGTAACGGTAGTAGCAGTGAGCGGCGGATATCCAAATGAATATGTAACTGGCAAAGAAATATTGGGTCTTCATGAGGCTGCTTTGTCAGGAACAATTGTTTTCCATTCTGGCACCAAGCAAGAGGGGGCAAAAGTATTGACCAATGGAGGCAGGGTATTGGCTGTAACCAGCACTGGTACTACTATTACAGAGGCGGTGTTGCAATCCAATCAGCTGCTAGAAAAAATTTCTTTTGATGGAATTTACTTTCGAGATGATATCGGCTATGAATTCAAGTAGACTTGAAATTTAGTTTTTGAATAGTCGCTAAGAATACAGATTTTTTCCAGCTCAAAAAAGGAAGGAAGTTATTGTAATGGAAGCTTTCAAAATTTCAAAATATCCGGTTTGTTTTTTGAATATTGATTTCGGTAAAACTAAAATTCAAAAAACAAAAATCAGCAGGTAAAAAACTGGCCATCTCTTATCTGTATAAAATCTTGAAAAATAAAGAGTTTGCCGTTGTTAATTCAAATAATTTACTTCAACTTTGCTTCATTCTTAATTAAATAATTTTCTCTATAAAAATTATGGGCCTTTTTAATTTTTTTACTCAGGAAATTGCGATGGATTTGGGCACTGCAAATACTTTGATCATTTTTAATGATGAGGTGGTTGTGAACGAACCTTCTATTGTGGCGTTGGATAGAAACAATCCAAAGAATATTTTAGCGGTGGGTAAAAAGGCATTGATGATGCATGAAAAAACCCATGAAAGTATCCGCACGGTTCGTCCTTTGAAAGATGGAGTAATTGCAGATTTCAATGCTGCTGAATTGATGATTCGTGAAATGATCAAAATGATCTATCCCAAAAAGCCATTGTTTGCGCCTAGTTGGAGGATGATGATTTGTATACCTAGTAGCATTACGGAGGTGGAAAAACGTGCGGTAAGAGATAGTGCTGAACAGGCAGGTGCAAAAGAGGTTTACTTGATTCATGAACCGATGGCTGCTGCACTTGGGATTGGAATTGATGTGGAAGAACCTGTGGGAAATATGATCATTGATATTGGAGGAGGAACTACTGGCATTACAGTGATTGCTCTAGCAGGTATAGTTTGTGATCAAAGTATTCGTATTGCTGGAGATGAATTTACTGCAGATATTATGGAGGCATTGAGACGTTACCATAGTTTATTGATAGGTGAGCGTACTGCTGAGCAAATTAAAATTCAGGTAGGTGCTGCATTGAAAGATTTAGACAATCCTCCCGATGATATTCCGGTTAATGGCCGTGACTTGGTGACTGGTATTCCCAAACAAGTTTTTGTAAGCTACCAAGAAGTAGCAGAAGCATTGGATAAAAGTATATTTAAAATAGAAGAAGCAATCTTGAAGGCCTTGGAAATCACTCCTCCCGAATTGGCAGGAGATATTTACCGACGTGGTTTATACCTAACGGGCGGTGGAGCACTTTTAAGAGGTCTCGATAAAAGGATTGCAGCAAAAATCAAATTGCCTGTTCATGTGGCCGATGATCCACTAAAAAGTGTTGTAAGAGGAACTGGTATTGCATTGAAAAACTATGACAAATATCCTTTTGTAATGCGCTAAACTTTCATCAATCACAATCCGCCAGTGGGCGAAAAAGACAGTGTTCTTTTCTGGTATGAAAATTTTTTTAAATTTACAGAGTGCAGACTTCTCTTCTCAGAGAAGGTTAGGAGGGTTAGTATATGCATAATCTTTTTCTGTTTTTCCGCAGATATTTTAATTTCATTGTTTTATTGCTACTGCAAGGCTTTTCAATCTACTTATTGGTTCATTACAATAACTATCACAATGCATTGGCTTCTAATTTCATGAATGAGGTTACTGGAAAGGTCAATACCCAGTTTAATAAGGTAGATTACTTTTTAAAACTGAGAAATACGAATGAGGCACTGGTTAAAAATAATGAACGGTTGACAAATCTTTTAAATGAAAATTTTGAAAGACAAGACAGTTCCAATAAAATTGTTAACGAGGATATTTTAAATGACACAACAGGACGTAAAAGAAAATGGCAATACTTTTCTGCAAAAGTGGTTTCAAATTCTGTTTCTGCACAAAATAACTTTATCGCATTGCAGAGGGGAGCTGGTCAACAAATAAAAAAAGACGACGGAGTGGTAGATCTCAATAATGGTGTAGTGGGTATTGTAACAGATGTAAGCGAAAATTATGCGGTGGTAATGAGTCTTCTTCACAAGGATAGTAAAATAAGTGCAAAACTTAAAAGGAGCGGAGAAGTGGGGCAAGTGATTTGGGATGGAAAAGATCCGAATCGACTTTCATTGATTGACATTAGAAAAAGTGCTCTAGTTGCCAAAGGGGATACCGTTTACACGAGTGGCTTTACTACCACATTTCCATATGGATTAATGATCGGAACCATTGAAGAAATTGTGAAGGACAAAGGCACCAATAATTATATTCTCTATTTAAAATCAACTGCAAATTTCTATAACATTCAATATGTATATGCAATAGAAAATTTACAAAGGGAAGAGGTTGACCAGCTAATAAAGAATGCAAATAACAAAGTAAATAATTAAATGATTCTCCAAGACAAGCAATGGGTACACTGTTAAAAAATATGCTTCGTTTTATTCTGCTTATCCTAGTACAAGTTTATGTACTAGACAGAATTCATTTGCATTATATGGTTACTCCTTACATTTATTTCCTTTTTATTTTATGGATGCCCTTTGAAGGTAACCGCGCTGCGCAAATGCTCATTGCATTTGCCTTAGGCTTTACGTTGGACAGCTTTCATCATCATCCAGGATTTCATTCTGCCGCCTGTGTTTTAATCGCTTATCTGCGACCATTTATGGTTAATTTATTAATATCTCAACAGGGAGCAGAGAATAATTATCAAGAGCCTTCTGCAAAAAGTATGGGCGGGTTTATTCCTTATTTAGTTTATGCCGGAATGCTCACTTTGGTTCACCATGGATGGCTGTTTTTTTTAGAAGCCATACAATTTGGAGATGTCTGGTATTTTATTGTAAAAACAGTATTCTCAACCGCCATCAGCTTATTGCTTATCATGATAGTGGAATTGTTGTTTTCGAGAAAACAAGCTTTTAGAACAAACACTGTATAATTTTTATTTTTTAGGATTGCAATTTTAAAAATATCTACCATCAAATTATAATTAAATTCCCTTGCCAGTTTTTAACCAGTCTAGTAAAAATGTAATCAAACTTGCCTTCGCAGGTATGTTTGTTGTTATCATTTTCCAACTAGCTAATCTGCAAATTTTTTCAACAAAGTATCGAATTATGGCAGATGATCAGGGGAAATTTCGAAAAGTAATCTACCCAGACCGAGGAATTGTTTATGATCGACATCGAAAGGCTATTTTACAAAACATGACTATTTATGATTTGATGATTTTGCCTAATAAATTAAAAGGCATTGATACTGCAGCATTGTGCAGAGTTCTTGAGATCGATACAGAGCAGTTTTTAAAAAGAGTAGTAGATGTAATTGTTAAGAATGGCCGAAGCAGACCTTCTGTTTTTGAAGCATTGCTTAGTGATGAAAAAATGGCAATGATCAATGAGGCCATGTATAAATTCGTTCCTGGATTTTATATGCAAGAGCGTCCAGTAAGGAGTTATCCTGTAGATGCTGGCGGTAATATTTTAGGATATTTATCTGAAGTAGATAGTAATTTTTTAAGACAGCATTCTAATGAGGGGTATCAGATTGGTGATTATGCGGGTAAAACGGGTTTGGAAAGAACCTATGAAAAGGTTTTGATGGGGAAAAGAGGAATTGAATTTTGGAAAAGAGATAATAAAAATAGGCTGACAGAAAGATTGGACAATGGCAGATTGGACACGGCAGCCATCGCTGGAAGTAACATGCATCTCGCACTCGATATTGAATTACAGGAATTGGGAGAAAAATTAATGGAGAATAAGTTAGGAGCGATTGTAGCAGTGGATCCAAAAACAGGGGGAGTTTTGGCAATGATTAGCAGTCCTACATTTAAGCCAAAGTTGTTGGCAGGTTCTACCCGAAAAAAGCACATTGCAGAATTGTTATTAAATCCTGCTCTTCCTCTTTACAATAGAACGGTTAGCGCTATTTATTCACCAGGATCTACTTTTAAAACTTTGCAAGCGCTCATTGCATTGCACGAAGGAGTTATTGAAACCACGACAAGATTTTCCTGTACGGGTGCCTTCTATGGATGCGGAAGTCAAAGGCCAATGCAATGTTTGGATAAGGGTGTCTTTGATTTACGAAGTGCCATCACTGTTTCTGACAATACATATTTTGCCAATGTAATGCAGCGAGTAATTAACAATCCAAAATATCCTTCTGTTGATAGTAGTTTGGCTGCCTGGAATCAATACATGTATTCTTTTGGATTAGGACATAAATTGGGTGTAGATGTTGCAGGTGAAGCAGCTGGCAATATCCCCACGCCCATCCAATACAATAAAATTTATGGAGCTGGACATTGGAATTTCTGTACTTTTCGATCGGTTAGTATTGGTCAGGGTGAAGTGAATGTAACCCCCCTTCAAGTAGCCAATGAAATGGCTTTTATTGCCAATAAAGGTTGGTTTAAAACTCCTCATATGGTCGATTCTATTGAGGGAGGTGACCAGTTTTCACTTTTAACAAAATTCAATGTACAACACAATACTTCTAATATTTCAGACAGTGTTTTTGAAGTTGTGCATGAAGCCATGCAGGGTGTGGTGGATAGAGGCACTGGGTTAGGTGCAAAGGTAGAAGGGATTGATATTTGCGGAAAAACAGGAACCGTTGAAAATTATATTGGAGCAGTAAAACAACCGAATCATACTTTTTTCTGTGGCTTTGCTCCAAGGAAAAATCCTACAATCGCTATCATGTGTGTGGTTGAAAATAGCGGAAAATTTGGAGGTACTTTTGCCGCGCCTATTGTTGGTTTAATGATTGAGAAATATCTAAAAGACTCTATTACTAATCCTGGAAGATTAGACCAAATTGAAAAATTATCTACCCTTAATTTGTTGCCTGCTAGAATCAATAAAGAAATTAGAAGACAAGATTCTATGAGGCGTATCAGTGAATCTTCCAATTTAATTAGTAAGCTATCATTTGAAAAAATGAATGATACCAATTTATTGGATGAAGGATATGAAAGAAATGTAGTCGATAAATTTAAAAAGGAGAGTGATTTGAATAAAGGACGAAGTTCCAAAAAAGACAGTTACCCTTTTTCTTTTAAAAAGTATATCGAAGCAGTATTGCCGGATGAAAAAAGAAAAAGTGTAGTGAGCGTTGCTTTAAAAAATTAATTGACCTTCGTCATAAAATCCTAAATTATATTTTAAAAAATGTATCAAAAAAACCCTGTTATTGGAAAAGGATTTGACTGGGTATTGATAGGCTTGTATGCCCTTTTGGTACTGATCGGATTACTTTGTATTTTTTCAGTAGAGTACAGAACAACCGACGGAGTGATCGAAAGCTTTTTGGGCTTTAAAAAAAATTATAGTAAGCAGTTTATATTTTTTATTGTTTGTACAATTGTAGCTATTTTTATTTTATTAACAGACAGTAAACTTTTTACTGCGATGGCGAATATTTCCTATCTCGCCGGTTTCCTTTTAATACTAGCAACTTTTGTTTTGGGTAAAGAAATTAAAGGCTCTAAAAGCTGGATACCATTGGGTTTCATGAATTTGCAACCAGTAGAACTATGTAAAATTTTCGCCTCTTTGGCACTGGCAAAATATTTGTCCATGCCAAACATCGATTTCAAAAAGTCGCAGTCTCAATTGATAGCCGCAGCCATTTCATTTACTCCTGCTATCTTGTCAATCCTACAAGGTGAAACAGGACTTGCATTGGTGTATTTTTCATTTCTAATACCTATGTATCGGGAGGGCTTGCCTTCAGGTTATTTGATTACAGGATTTGCAATGGCAATTTTATTGATTGTTTCCCTTCTATTTTCTCCGACAACCTTACTGATTGCTTTTTTTGTGTTGGCTATATTATTTATTTATGTCAGTCGACGACAAATTAAACGCAATAAAAATTTGCTTGGACTGGTTGTTGGGGTATGGCTGTTTTGTTCTGCTTTTGTGGGTGTGGTAGTTCCATTAACATTTAAATATGTATTTAAACCTTATCAGGCAGATAGAATCTTTAGCATGGTAGGTGTTGACAATCCATTTGCAGATAAAAATTCATCTGGACTTCTAAATCCACAAGATCAAAAAGCAAAACAGAAAAAAGATGCTCAGCAAAATTACAATGTAAAGCAATCAAAAATTGCGATTGGCTCAGGAGGTTTTTACGGAAAAGGATTTTTGAAAGGAACTCAAACGCAGGGAGACTTTGTGCCGGAGCAGCACACTGATTTTATTTTTACTTCCGTTGGTGAAAATTTCGGATTCTGGGGAAGCACTCTATTGATGTTGCTTTACATGGCACTTATTTTTCGAATAATCAATATTGCTGAAAGGCAGCGCAGTACATTCAGTAGGGTATATGCTTATTGTGTGGCAAGTATTATTTTCTTTCATGTGGCAGTGAATATATGCGTAACAATTGGTTTGGCTCCAGTCATCGGTATTACTTTGCCCTTGTTAAGTTATGGAGGATCTTCTCTATTGACCTTCACTATTTTGATTTTCATTTTGATTCGGTTAGATGCGGATAGGTTAATGATTCTAAGATGAGTGGGTTATTTAAATGATGGCTCAATAGCAGTTCTATTTTTTTAATTTTAGTAATAGTCAATATTAAATAAATACTCCTTTAAAAACGGGGTAAAAAAATTTTCCGAAAAGGGGACTCAAATAACATGAAAATAATTCCACTAAGTGAAGGCGCATTTTCGATTGATAAAACCAAACAGTTCATTCCCTTTGATAAAACAAAAGACAATATTGGGCAAAGAGCTGTAGGAAGTTTATTGGTAGAAATTCAACCTTTTTGTGTTGTCACTACAAAAGATATTTTAATCATAGATACTGGCTTAGGGTTTAGAAACGAAGAGGGGGTTTTGCAAATTCATCAAAATTTAATGAACAATGGGATCAATCCAATGGAAGTCACTAAAGTGTTGATGAGTCATTTACACAAGGATCATTCTGGGGGTATAAGTTCCGAGGATAAATTTCAAAAATCGCAAGTATTTAATTTCCCAAATGCTTTGTATTATGTAAATGATGCTGAGCTTAAGGATGCTTTACAAAATGAAACCTCTTCGAATTCATTCATTCATTCACAATTGATGACCAATTCAGACCAAGTAGTTACTACCAGTGATAAGGGGATGATTGATGGGCTGATTACCTATGAAGTAGTGGGTGGGCATTCTCCTAATCACCAAGTATTTTGGATAGAAGAAGCAGGGCAAAAAATTTTCTTTGGTGGAGATGTAGCGCCTCAGCTTCAGCAAATGAAAAGCAGGCTGGTTGCAAAATATGATTTCGATGGTAAAAAATGTATGGAACTAAGACAACAATGGTGGCAGCAAGGGGAAGCAGAGAATTGGACATTTTTATTTTATCACGACATTAATACCCCAATTTATACCCGGTGAGTCACTCCTTTTAAAACCCATCAATTAATTCAATGCTCTCTTTCACGGCCAGGCCTAGAACCTCCTCCCACACCACGTTCAAGTCGATTGTTCTGCGGACGCTGATTTTGATTCTGGTTGCGCATAGACTTGATTAGTAAATTCCGAAACCTTCCTTCCGCATTATACATCTTATTCATTCTTTGCTGACCTAATACATTTGAAAATTGATCCTTATAACTTTTTCTTAGATTCAATACTTTCTCATCCCTCTCCAACGCGTCATTTCCACGGCCAATGGTATTTTTCAAATCTTTTGCATATTGATTGTAAATAGGCCAAAATTTTTGTGCTTCATCTGGAGTAAGATCTAACTCCCTACTTATAAATGCTACTTTGAGTGCATCAATTCCTTGTTGTTTTTTTTCAGTATTTACCGCTTCATCCTGCGCTTTTAAAAAAGTTGTAATGCTTACCAATACCAGCAGTAAGTAAAATTTTTTCATTTTGTTTTATTTTTAATTTATGAGCTTGAAAATAATGAAAAATAGATTCAACTTTTTTCATTATCAACCTCCTCATTGATTGTTTATTTCTAGTTAATTTTTTTTTATGGAGTTGTTATTAACTTCTTTGATAAAATTATCTAGTGTTTTTTCATTTAAAATATAATCATCCTGATTGGGCAGATTACTATCGTCCATATTATTTCTTAATGTCGCTACATCTGTAATATCGCCATTGTTTTCTAAGTACTTAGCTATATCAACCGAACTAAGCTTTTGCAAGCTTTCTTCAAATTGCTGATCATTCATCATCTTACCCTTTTCAATAGATTCATCCAATATTGCCAATGGAGTAGTAAACGTATTGGCAGATTGTGATGGTTGTAAATATCTTAAAGCACCCATTGCAATTACACCAGTAATAATTGCAGCTGCTGCATATTTTAAAAAAGAATTTCTTGCTTGAAAATTAATTATTCTAGCAGATGAAGCCTTCGCTTTTTTTAAGATACTATTCGAAAGATTTTCAAAATATCCAGATGGCACTTCAAAAACATTTACTCTTTGCACAGTTTCCAAAATACTTGGTAATTCTTTTAACTCATCAGCAGATGAATTACTTTGCATGTATTTATTTACATCAGTTGTTAGTTGTTCAAAATATCCTTTAGGCACTTCAAAAACTTGATGCTGCTGCAAACTGCTTAGTAGGGGAGACAAAGCCTCTGTTTCCTCTTTGGCAGTTTTTTCGTTTTTAATTTTATCTAAAATAAAGGTTGCTAACTGATCAAAATATCCTTCTGGAATGGTAGAATTAATTGTAGCTGAATGATTGGCAGCAGGGTCTTGCTCTTCGTTTACACAAGCCATTACAGTATAACTCAAACTGTCAAAATATCCTGGAGGTACAGTAAATAAGTTCACCTTGTCCATTGCTGCAATCAGCGGACTCAGTGATTCCAATTCATTTAATAGATCGTTTTTTGTTTCCATTCTTTTTTTTAGATGGATTTTTGTATTAATGGTTTAATATGTAATCTTCTATTTTTTTTACAGCATGATGATAACTTGCTTTTAATGCTCCTTCACTGGTTTCCAAAACGCGACTCATTTCCTCGTAAGGCATCTCATCGTAATACCTTAGATTAAATACAGCCTTTTGTTTTTCTGGTAATTGTTGCATTGCCAATTGTAATTTCCACTCAGCTTTGTTAATATCAAAGTTTTTATCAGCTTTTAATTGGTTGCTTAATCCAGTTTCTTCATTGCTGAGTGATACGGTCTTTCTTTTTTTCTGTTGTTCAAGAAAACTAAGACATTCGTTGGTGGCAATTCGATACATCCAGGTATACAATTGGCTATCCTCTCTAAAATTTTCAAGCCCCTTCCATACTTTGATGAACATATTTTGCAATATATCATTGGCATCCTCATGCTCTACCACCATCCTTCTAATATGCCAGTATAATTTTTCCTGGTATTTTTTGATGATAGCAGTAAAGCCTCGCTCTTTGGTAGCGGGGTCAATAAATTGCAATAGCAGTTCTTTGTCTTCTAAAAATTGTTGAGCCATAAGCGTTAAGACAGTATAAAAGTAAAAAAAACCAATCATTCGACTGGTTTTATGAGGAAAAGTTTAATCTCTATTTAATTTTTTTTAAGCATTTTTTCTGCCGAGTACTTTTTCAACAGCTTCTACAATATTGGGGGCATCCAAACCATATTTGGTCAATAATTGAGCTGGAGTGCCACTTTCTCCAAAAGTGTCATTGGTACCAATGAATTCAATAGGAATGGGTAGATTTTTGGAAGCCAATTGCGCAATGCTATCCCCAAGGCCTCCAATGATATTGTGTTCTTCGCAGGTGACGGCACATTTGGTCTTGCTAATTGAAGCCAAAATAGCCGCTGAATCCAATGGTTTAATGGTATGAATATTAATAATTTCAACGCTAATTCCTTTTTCTTCTAAAATCCTTCCTGCCTCAATCGCTTTCCAGACAAGGTGACCACAGGCAAAAATACTGACATCGGTTCCTTCTGAAATTACTTGCGCTTTTCCAATAACAAAATCACTCTCTTTGGTAAATATTGGCCAAACAGGTCGACCGAATCTGAGGTAGACTGGTCCCTCCATTTCAGCAATTGCCATTGTAGCGGCCTTGGTTTGATTGTAATCTGCCGGGACAATGACAGTCATGCCTGGCAACATTTTCATTAAACCAATATCCTCTAAAATCTGATGGGTAGCACCATCTTCACCAAGTGTTAAACCAGCATGACTGGCACAGATTTTTACATTTTTACCGCTGTAGGCAACCGATTGACGAATTTGGTCATACACTCTGCCGGTCGAAAAGTTGGCGAAAGTGGTGGTGAAGGGGATTTTACCTCCAATGGTTAGCCCTGTTGCCACTCCAATCATATTTGCTTCGGCAATACCACATTGGATAAATCTTTCAGGAAATTCCTTTACAAAAGCATTCAATTTCATTGATCCTAATAAATCTGCAGTTAGTGCAACCACATTTTCATTTTTCCTTCCTGCCTCTAGAATGCCATCTCCAAATCCGCTGCGGGTATCTTTATTACCGGTTACCTGAATGTCTTTTAACATAAAAAATTATCCTTAATGGGGTGGGTGATTGTTTAGGGCGCAAGTTATGGCTTGCAGTCAATTTAAACTGATTTTTATTGATTTTTTTGTGAGGAATCATTTTTTAATTTCAATTCCCATTTCCACGCAGAGGACATCATCTCGTTTAATTGATAGGCAGGTACCCAACCAAGTTGATCTTTTGCTTTATTATTATTGGCGTAGATGGCTACTACATCGCCGGCTCTTCTTGGGCCGATGGTATAATTTAATTTTACTCCGGTTGTTTTTTCAAAAGCATCAATTACTTCGAGAACCGTGTATCCGTCACCGGTACCCAAATTAAATATCTCAGGATTGACGGTTGCTTTCTTATCAATTAATAAATTTAGCGCTAGGGTATGGGCATGCGCAATGTCGCATACATGAATATAATCGCGAACACAGCTACCATCTCTTGTATCATAATCGGTACCCAACACTTGCATGGTGGGTAGTTTGCCAATAGCAGTTTGAGTGATTGCAGGGACTAAATTTGCAGGCCTGCCCAAAGGAATTTCCCCAATCAAGGCAGAAGGGTGCGCTCCTACCGGATTAAAATAACGCAACAATATTGCTTGTATTGGATGACTTTTTACAGTATCTGTCACAATTACTTCTCCCATTTGCTTGGTAGCTCCATAAGGCGATTCTGCAGGTTTTTGAGGAGTTTGCTCTGTTACAGGAATAATAGCTGGACTACCATAAACAGTGCAAGAGGAAGAAAATACAAAGTTGGGCACTTTGTATTTTGCAGCACATTTTAAAATATTAACCAATGAACCAAGGTTATTGTCAAAGTACATGAGTGGCTTTTCTACCGACTCGCCTACCGCCTTGTAAGCAGCAAAATGTATGATTCCTGCAATGTCACTGTTTTGCTCAAATATCTGCTCCGTGTCTTTTAGGTTGCAAAGATCAACCGCATAGTTTTTGATTGGTTGGCCAATTATCTGTTCGGCTCCCTCCAAAATGGAAGCATTGCTTTTGGAATTATTATCGACAGAAATCACTTCAAATCCGTTTTGCACTAGGTCAACAATGGTGTGAACCCCAATATATCCGCACCCTCCGGTTACTAAAATTTTACTCATGTATTTTTAAATTGATATTTCAGATTGAATAGTTTTGAAAAAAGTTCAGTCGACAACTAAAAAATTGCTATTGGCTTTATTCGTTCGGTTGCAATGAAAAAATATAGACAGTTTCATTTTTACCAAATTTTCATCTATGGCCAAACAGCATATTTATTCATGTAAAATCCTGATTAAACCTTAATTTTTACTAAATACAATGTAGAATTATTTTAACAAATTTACTATTTGAATTTGACCAAAATAAAAAATCACTCATTTTAGGTGAGTGATTAATGAAAATTTTAGAGAGAAAATTATTTTAAGAAAAACAAGTTAGTAATCAAGTAAACAATCGCTGCTAGCATAGCACTGATTGGAATGGTAAGTATCCATGCCCAAAGAAGATTGACTGTAACTCCCCATCTTACCGCGCTGAGACGTTTGGTGGCGCCTACTCCAATAATAGCTCCAGTAATCGTGTGAGTGGTACTAACGGGAATACCCATTTGTTCAGTCATAAATAAGGTAAGTGCCCCTGAAGTCTCAGCTGCTACCCCTTCAAGTGGAGTTACCTTTGTTATTTTGGTACCCATTGTTTTTACTATTTTCCAACCACCACTCATCGTACCGAGGCCGATGGCAGTATAACAAGCAATTGGCACCCAAGTAAGATCTTTTAGAGCGGCTCCTACATCAGGATACTTAGAACTGTTATAAGCTACAAAGGCGGCGCCAATAATACCCATTACTTTTTGAGCATCATTTCCTCCGTGTCCGATACTGAAAGCGCCAGAGGAAAGCAGCTGTAGTTTTTTAAACATATTCGCCGTCCGGTAAGCATTGGGTGTCTTTACTTTCTCTGAGTATAAATAGACACAGATAAAAATAAATACCATTCCCAAAATTCCGTAAGCTATGACTGAATTATCTGCTTTTTCAAGGGTTTTTGATAACTTGACTGTATCAACCTTGCTATCAATTTTTGTCTTAATCTCTTCGGCTAATTTAACTGCACCTATTGACTTATAATCACCTAGTAAAGGAGTCGCAGCAGTAACTTTTGCAACAGCCTCTGTATAAGCCAATGTCTTGGAAGGGTCAGTGACTTGCTCTTTCTTAAGTTGATCTATATTGTAATATTTGACTAAATTTTCTTCCAGTTTGATTTGTTCAAAATGGGCAAATAAAAACCAGGTTGCAATACCAGTTAACACAATCATTCCGATTTTGGCCCAGGTATTACGCATAATTGTAATTACGGTAATATAAATTGATACTGCCATGCCTATAAGGGGAGCAATAAAGATAAATAGGATGATTTGAGTGATTTTTTTGATTTCGATAATGCTACTAATTCCCGTAAAACCCTTGGTTAGGAAGGCATGCATGATGGCTGCTCCTGCAAAGCCACCGATTAAAGTATGGGAAGAGGAGGAGGGTATACCGTACCACCAGGTGAGTAAGTTCCAGGTGATGGCAGCAATCAAACCAGATAATATGACAGGAAGCGTAATAAACTCTTGATGAACAGTCTTACCAATGGTGTTGGCCACTGCATGGTCCTGAAAAATAAAATAGGCAACAAAATTGAAAAAAGCGGCCCAAACAACAGCTTGATAAGGGGTTAAAACTTTCGTTGATACGATGGTGGCAATTGAATTGGCCGCATCGTGGAAACCATTGATGTAGTCAAATATCAGGGCCAATACAATGATAACTATTAGGAGCGTCATAAGAAAAATTTGATAACCAGCTACTTAGGTTAAGCGTATTTAACAATAATAGATTCTATCACATTGGCGGCATCTTCACATTTGTCAGTAACAATCTCTAAAACCTGATAGATTTCCCTTTTTTTAATTACTTCCTTAGCATCTGGTTCTGTTGCAAAAAGTCTTTCGATACTCATATCAAAAATATCATCCGCCTGATTTTCTATGCTATTGATAGAAACCAATGCATCAGTAATTTGGCGCATATTTTTCATATTGCGTAGCTCTGTTACCGCTTTGTGAACTTGAACACAGCCAACAGCTATTAATTCAGCCATTTTTTGAATGCCCATGTCATTGGGGTTAACCCGATAAAAATGTATTTTTTTAGCAGAGGAATAAATGTAATCCGCAATATCATCTAGGGCAGAAGCTAGGTAATGGATGTCTTCTCTGTCAAAAGGGGTGATGAAATTTTTACCTAGTTCAGTAAAAATATTATGAGTTAAATCGTCATTTACATGCTCCATGTCCTCTAACTCCTGAACTAACTGGGCTCTTTTGTCAAAATCAGGCTCATTGACCATTGTCTTTAGCTTTTCACCCATTTTTACCAACTCTTCTGCTACATTTTCAAATAACTGAAAAAATACACGGTCCTTAGGTAGAAATATTTTAAAAATCGAGTTTAGCCCTGCCATAATATATTTTTATGGCAAAGATTAAGGATTACCATTTAAAAATGGCCTGTTTCGTATTTGTTAATGATTTAGTAATACAAGCCAGTGTATATTGTGTGCATTGGCATTTATAAGAATGGTAAGAGGGGCTTTCTTAAAGAATCCTTTCGAATTTAACCGAAAGTATATTTTTTTAAATAATATGTTAAAAATATAAATTTTATTTAGAAAAAGATTCTAATCCTTAGAAAACCTATGGCTTATCACCAAATTATTAACATTTTATCAAATTATTTAGCTATTTACATCAAAAATTTAAATATAAATCTTTTGTTTCCATTAGAAATCGTCAAAAATTTTAACAAATATTTTGTTTTGAATGCAGCTAATCTTTACTTTTGCCCATCTTAATTATGAAATTGTTAAATGATTGACAAGAAATTATTAATATTTCAGGTCAACTATTTGATGTTTTCTGTGTTTTTCAGATGAAAAATCTTAACAAAAAAAAATTAAAAATGAGAAAAATTGTATCACTGCTTTCAATGTTGATGGTATTAAGTACATTGACATTTGCGCAAACCCGTTCAATCTCGGGAAAAGTGACTGATGCCAAGGGGAATCCTGTACCCGCTGCATCGATTAAAAAGTCAAAAGGAGAAGGAGCTGTTGCCGCCGATCAAAATGGTAATTTTAAAATTAATGTTAAGAACGGAGATGTTTTGGTGATTTCTTCTGTTAACTACGCAACTGCTAGAATTCCAGTAACTGCAAGTAATACTTACTCAGTTACACTTGCAGAAAGCGTTAGTGTAATGGATGAGATTGTAGTAACAGCAGGTGGTATTAAATCTAAAAGAAAAGAGATTGGTACCGCTACAACAGTTATTCAGGCAGCTACATTAACTGCAGGTAAAGCTACTAATATAGCGAATGGCTTGCAAGGTAAAGTAGCAGGTTTTCAAATCAGTGGAACAAGTGGCGGTGTTAACCCTAGCTACCGTTTGATCCTTAGAGGTCAACGTTCTTTGACTGGTAATAACCAAGCCTTGGTAGTATTAGACAACGTGGTAGTTCCAAACACAGTGTTAGGTAACCTTAACCCAGAAGATGTTGATAATGTGGTAGTATTGAATGGTTCTGGTGCATCTGCATTATATGGTTCTCAGGCATCCAACGGTGCTGTGATCGTAACTACTAAGAAAGGTAAGAAAGGAATAACTTCTATTAACGTATCAAATACTACTACTGCAGAGCAAGTAGCATTTTATCCAAAAATACAAACTTCATTCGGTGCCGGTGGTACTGCATATGGTTTGGATGCCAATGGTAATCCATTTCCTGATTATCTAGAAAACCAATCTTATGGTATGCGTTTTGATGGCAAAAAAAGAGCACTTGGACCAAAATTAGAAGATGGATCTCAGGATTCTTCTTTATATGCTTTTTATCCTGGACACAATGATTTCTGGAATAAAGGTATCACCAACCAAACTGATTTCTCAGTTTCTAATGGTGACGAAAACTCTACTTTTTATCTATCAGGTCAATATGCTGATGTAACAGGTACAACTCCTGGCGATAAATACAACCGTGCTACTATACGTGTAAACGGAACTCGTAGAATGGGTAATAAAGTAAATGCTACCTATTCAACTGCTTACACTCAAAATAGATATGACATCACTACCGAAACAGGTTCTATGTATGGCAACATGCTGAACATGCCTTCTAACGTTGATATTACTAGATACAAAAACTGGCGTACTGATAAATTTGCTAATCCAAATGGATACTACAATCCATGGTATCAAAATCCTTACTTTACAGCAGATAATTATCGCTCAAAACAACGCAACGATTATTTAACTGCAAATCTTGAATTGAAATTTACGCCAATTGCTGGTCTAGATATCGTTGGTCGTCAAGGTATTGCAACTAGAAACGCTTCTAATAAGAATACAGTGGGTGCATTTAATTACACTTACTGGGCTGAACATACGGATGCAAGTTCTAAATCAGATATTTCTGCTTCAGTAAGTGATGGTTCTTCTTATTCTACCAACCTTTTGACTGACTTATTTGCTCAGTATCAAAAGAAGGTAAATAAATTCACTTTAAATTTTATTGGAGGTGCTCAATTAACACAAAACCAATCGAAATATGTGAATGTGTCTGCTAATGGATTGGTTGTTCCAGGATTATTTAACGTTTCTAATGGAGTAGGAACACCGGGAGCGAGTGAAAGCAATTACACTGCTCGTCAAGTGGGTACTTATGGTGATTTCCGTATTGGATATAAAAACTTTTTATTCTTACACGGAACTGGTAGAAATGACTGGGTTTCAACCTTAGCTACTCAAAACCGTTCTTTCTTCTATCCATCTGCTGACGTTTCTTTCATTGTAACGGATGCTTTTGAAAACATTCGCAATAGTGGAAAAATCAGTCTTATTAAATTGAGAGCAGGTGTTTCTAAAGTAGGTCAGGTAAATCTTGGATCTGAATTTGGTGCTTATTCTTTGGCTCCTACCTTTGGTGGTAGTTCAAATGGATTCCCTTATGGTGGCCTTGCTGGTTATACTGTAGGAAATTTATTGGTATCTAATAATTTGAAGCCTGAGATTACCAAAGCTTATGAAGTAGGTGTTGATTTGAACATGTTTAATGATAGGTTGACTTCTACCTGGACTTGGTTTAGCTCTAAAACAGATGACCAGACAGTGAACACAGCTGTTTCTTCAACTACTGGATTTACAAGTCTTTTAACCAATACTGGACAAACTCAAAGTCAGGGTCTTGAAGCAACATTGCATTATGATCTGTTGAAAAATAATGATTGGAGTGTAACAGTAGGTGGTAACTATACTTATCTTGATAACAAGGTTAACTTCATCAGTGCTGATTTACCTAAGCTAGCTTTATCTAGTAATGGTTCTGGTGCTTCTTATGCAGTAGCGGGAAAAGCATTCCCAGTTATCATGGGATTTGATTATAAAAGAGATTTAGCTGGTCACGTAATTGTTAGTGGCGTTACAGGTCTACCTACTAAGACGGATGCTATTTCTGTATTGGGTAATGCAACTGCAAAAAATCGTCTTGGTTTAGATGGAGCTGTTCGTTATAAGCAATTCCGTTTTTCAGTATTGTTTGAATACCGTGGTGGATACCAAATCTTTAACTCAATGGGTACAGAAATGGACTGGTCTGGAACTGGTATTAGAACTGCAGCTTACGACAGACAAAGTTTTGTTTTCCCAAATTCAGTTTATGCAGATCCTGCTAAACCTGGAAGCTATGTACCAAACACTAGTGTAGCTATTGCGAATGGTAATGGTAACAATGGTTTCTGGACAGATGGTATTAACCGCGATGTTACAAGTAACTATGTAACTTCTGGAGATTTTTGGAAATTAAGAGAGGTGTCACTTTCTTACGATGTACCAACCAAAATTTTTGGTAAGAGCAACATAATTAAAGGAATGACTATTAGCGCACAAGGAAGAAACTTATTCCTATGGTTAGCTAAAGATAATTTGTACACAGATCCTGAATTTAGTTCAGCTGGTAACGATAACAACGGTATTGGTATTACTGGTTTAGGTTCTGCTCCTCCATCACGTTTTTATGGAGCAAGTATTTCTTTTAAGTTCTAAAAATTTATAATAATAACATCAAATCATTTATACTTAGTGCATTTTTTACAAATACGTTAAGGGTTTAAATGAAACAGGTAAACAAAAAACATTTAATTATGAAAAAATCAATCCTCGGAATTTTTATAGGAATCTTGGTACTAGGTCTAGGTACTTCCTGTAAAAAATACCTTGATGTAAATACGGATCCTAACAGAGCCTCTTCTGTTACACCGGAATTAGTATTGCCACAGGCAATTACTTATACTGCAGCTGTGTTGAACGGTTATAACAGTTATGGAGCTCAAACAGGTTTATATGCTGCCAATGCTGGTGGATATGGCGGTTTTGGTGAGTCTATCACTTATAACTATACTACCACTGGAACTGGTACATGGGGCTCTACCTATGATAACTTAGAAGATTACCAGACTATTTTGAACACTAGCGCTGGAAATAGTTTGTATAGTTATTTTTCTGCAGCTGCAAGAATTATGAAAGTATTAAACTTCCAACTGTTGGTAGACACTTACAATGATGTTCCTTATTTTGATGCATTAAAAGGTTCAAGCAAGTTAAGCCCTACCTATACTGCTGGTAATCTTGTCTACAAGGATTTAGCTAGTCAATTAGATACGGCTATCGCTGAAATTGCCAAAGGTGCTGCTACAGCTGGTGTAACTCCATTGGGTGCATCTGATGTACTTTTTGCTGGTAATATGACTAAGTGGAAGCAGTTTGCTAATACCCTTAAATTACGTATTATATTACGTGGTAACGGTAAGGTTACTTTTTCTAATACTACCTTCACTGCTGATGGATTCCTTACAACGGATGCTATGATTAACCCTGGTTACACTAGGGATAATGGCAAACAAAATCCAGCTTGGAATACTTGGGCTTATGGTTACACTGGAAGTGCTGCCAACAAAGCTTGGATGCCTAGTCAATTCATATTTGGTTTCTATGATGGACACTCAATTTATGATGCAGCAAGAGGAAGAGCTATCTATTATCAATATCCTTCAACTGGTATCAACCGTTTAGGTGTTGAAAGCAATAGTTTAGTTTCAAGTCCAACAGGAAGTTTTTGGCATGCAAGTACCAATCGTGATGGAAAAAGCAATGGTAGCAATTATGGTATCTTAAAAGGACCTAATGCTGGCTACCCTGTTATATTGGCTTCAGAAAGTTATTTCTTACAAGCTGAAGCTAGGTTAAATGGTATTCTTACTACTGGAAGTACTACTGATGTACTTTTCGATAAAGGAATTACCGCTGCTTTTAATTATACTTATCAATTGCCTGATGGTTCTGTAACTGTTAACGTTGCAGATACGGTAGCAGCTTATAAAATCAAAAACTTAAGCAATCCGCTAGTTGATTTTACTGCAGCTACCTCCAATGCTCAGAAGTTGGAAGCAATCATTACACAAAAGTTTATCGCACTTAATTTTGTTGAAAGTTATGAGGGTTGGAACGAGTACCGTCGTACTAAATATCCTTCAATTACTGTAGGTGGAGATGGATTTAAAACTTTTGCTTCATCAGTTTCAGAAAGTACTCGCCCAGATAAATTACCTACAAGGGTGATGTATCCAGTTTCAGAGGGTACCTATAATGGAGCTAATGTACCAAAAAATATAACTCCTTTTACCTCTTTGATTTTTTGGGCTCAATAGTTAAAATAAAAAAACCAACAACATGAAAGAAATTAAAATAAAAAAACTATTTGCGTTTTTGATGGTTGCGATGACAATGTCATCCTGCCTAAAAGAAGGTGCTAAAAATATAGATACTGAAAATCCAACCGGCTCAATTGTAACCTTACAATTTATTGAGAATGGTAGCGGAAGTACGATCAACTCTGGTATGCAATATTTTAGTGGTGGTGCATTGACCTATCCTGGTTCTCATGAATCTGATACTGCTACTTACAACGTTAACTTGGCTGGTCCAACAACCTTGAATACAGATTTAACTGTTACTGTAGGTGTTGATGCTACGAAAGTTTTAGACAATATCAAAGGTGATGCGATTGATTATTCATTAATGCCTGACTCATTGTACAAGTTTATGAGTAAAACAGCTGTTATTAAAGCTGGTCAAAGAATTGCAACACTTAAGATTGTATTTTATCCTTCTAAAATTGATGTAACAAAGAGTTACAATTTACCAGTGGTAATTAAGGATGCTGGAGGTAAAACCATTAGTGGCAATTTCGGAACTATTTATTTCCATGTAATTGGTAATCCAATAGCCGGTGCATACAATTGGGATTTCATTAGAAGAAATAACCAGGCGGGTACTGGTGGTCCTGCTGCAGGTAGTTTTTCAGGAAGCAAAACTGTTTTCTCTCCTGTGAATCCAACATCGGTTAAAACTCCTACTGGTTATTATGTACAGCCGAATTACTTGATTAGTTTTAAAAATACCAACGGTGTATTATCTAATTTCGTAGCAAAAATTGCTCCAGATGAAATTGAAGGTGCATTTACTAACAATGGAATTACGGTGATTACTCAGCCTATAATTACAGTATCTTCAGATTATAAAAGCATTACCATTAACTATGTAGTGTATAATGGATCTGCTTATAGAAATTGTTGGGATTATTATACCAAGTAGTTTGTTTATTTGAGGTTTATCCTCATCTTAAAAATTACTAGAATCATATTTTTAAAAGGGCTACAGAAATGTAGCCCTTTTTTAATTTGAAATTCACTGAAAGTTTAACTTATCTTTCAAGTATTGATTCTTACATTAGCATGCAAAGTTTCAAGTTGTCTGCGATTTTTAAAGTCCAATCTTTTCTCTACTTTAGACTCTTTAAATTTATTATTATGCTAAAAGTTTATTTTTTTAAAATAGCAATTTTTGTAGCAATCTTGGTTTGCCTGATTCCTTTTGTGAATTTTGCTCAGACTGCAAATGATACTTCTATCAGGCGACAGTCAATGATTTTTGAACAGTTTGTAGATGGCAAAGTACTTTTAAAATCAGGTGCTATTAGTGAAGCGCCATTAAACTACCTCTCCACTGACCAGTCGATTCTTTTTAAAAAGGAGGGTGTAATATATACCCTGACAGATTTGAATAACATTGATACCATTTATATTTTAGGTAAGAGATTTGTCCCAATAAATAATTTAGTCTACGAGGTGGTTTCTGATAACGGAAAGGTAGCTTTATTGGTTAGTTACAATAGTAGATTAAACCCATTGGTTGCCACTGTTGACCATACAGGTTCTTCTAAACAAAGTGTAAATGTAGTAAGTAATACCGTTTCAGATGTTTATGTAACGAGAATGCACAAAGGCAACTACGCTGTCGAAATTGTAAAACATTATTGGCTGAAAAATTATGCTAAAGTCAGCAGGGCTTATCGGTTAAAAGATTTCCTTAATACATTCAAGGAGAGCTCTCAGCCATCCATTATCAATTTTGAAAAGACAAACCATATCAATTATTCAGTAGAATCTGATATGATTAAATTATTGAATTTTTGTAATAGAAATTAGTTTTTATATATTATGTCAACTGATTATATTATAAAAAAGTACTGTTCGGTGACAATTCCTTAACCTATAAGTAACCTTTCCGTAACATTCTGTTTACTTTTTCTTAACATGAAAGGATTCTCTTTGCCTAAATATTTTAAGCATGAGATTCCTTGGACTAATTGTTATCTTTTTTACACTTTCATTGAATTCCTTTTCTCAAAAGGCAAAAATTGAAGGTAAAGTAACCGACTCAAAATCTGGAACAAAATTATCAGGTGTAACAATTTCTGTAGAGGGCGAAACCGCTCAAACATCTACCAACACAGATGGTTATTTTCAATTAAACTTGTCTGTAGGTAAAAAATATACGATTAAATTATCTTCAGTAGGCTTCACTTCCAAGCAAATTGATGAAGTAGAAGTAAAGGCAAACGATGTTACACTTTTGGATATCACCCTTGATGTTGCTTCCAAAACAGAAGCGAGTGTGGTGATAAAATCATCCGCGAGAAAAGAATCAACAGCCGCATTAATTGCCTACCAAAAAAATACTCCAGTTGTTGCTCAAGTTATAAGTGCTGAGGCAATTAGAAGATCGCCTGATAAAAATACAGGTGAAGTTTTAAAAAGAGTACCGGGTTTGTCTATTCAAGATGGTAAATATTTGGTAGTGCGTGGTTTGGCTGATCGTTACAACCAAGCAATGTTGAATGGAGTATTGATGAGTAGCACAGAGCCTGATAGAAAGACTTTTTCATTTGATATTTTTCCTTCTTCCATTATAGACAATATTATTATTAACAAAGCATTTGTACCAGAAATGTCTGGTGAGTGGGCTGGTGGCTTGATTCAAGTAAATACCAATGACGTCCCTTCTAAAAATTTTGCTGACATCAGTATCGGTACTGGTTTTAATACTCAAACCATTGGAAAAGATTTTTATAAGTACAAAGGAGGTAGTTTAGATTTCTTAGGAGTAGATGATGGCAAAAGAGAGTTACCAGCTGGGTTCCCTATGAAATCAGATTTCAACGAATTGACTCAGTTGCAAAAAACTGCTTATGCCAAAGATTTTGAAAACGTTTGGGCAACTTACAAAACTCAAAACAATAGTATAAACTTGATGAATAGAAATTTCAAATTCTCAAGTGGTTTTACTAGCAATCTTGGAAAAAGAAACAAAGTTTCAGGAGTGTTTGCTGCAAATTACAATCTTACCCCTAAGCGTTTAGATTTTGAGAATAGAATATTTTCGATTTCTAACAATATAGCAAGTACCAATTTTGATTACAACAATACCAAATATTCTCAAGATGTTCTTATTGGAGTATTGGGAAATGTAACGCTACAATTAGGAAATAATAGCAAAATCGCTATTAAAAATATTTTGAATGTAAATACTACCAATTATTCAACTCTAAGGACTGGTAAGGATTTTGAAAGTAATTCAATTATTGGTGACAATATTAGAGCATCAGAACTTGCTTTCAAAGCGAATACCTTTTTCAATACTCAGATTTCAGGAGACCATTCATTGGTAAAGGCAAAAGCTAAAATTCATTGGTTTGGTAGCTTCCAGATTTTAGATCAGTACATACCTGATCAAAGACGTATTCAGTTTAACCAGGATGATCCAGCTGTTGCGAGTTCTCCATACTCAATGCTAGTAAGCTCTTCAAAGTCTTCGCAAAAAAGTGGTAGTCGTTACTATGGATTTTTAAGTGATTACAACTACACAACTGGTGGAGATATCAGCAAACAGTTTGTGATAAATAGTCAAACTCAAACTATCAAGGGTGGTTATTTCTTTCAAGTGAAGGATAGATTATTTGATTCAAGACCATTTGCTATTTATATGCCAATAGACAATCCTTCATTAAAGCATTTAAACGAATGGTCCATATTTAATGCAGAGAATTTTGGAAATGGTATAAACAATAAGTTTGCTTTCAACGAAATATACGATGCTCGTTACCGTTATTTGGCTAACTCAATATTGAATGCGGGCTTCCTTCAATTTGATAATCAGCTTGCAAGTAATAAGTTGAGAATTGTTTGGGGAGTAAGAGTAGAAGATTATGATCAAATCATTGGAAGTGTAAAGCAGTCAGATAGTAGACATCTGCACATTCAAAAAAGAGATTATTTGCCTGGTGTTAACTTGTCTTTCAAATTAAATAATCAAACCAATCTTCGTCTATCAGGATCTCAAACTGTTATTCGTCCAGAATTTAGAGAGTTGAGTTCTTTCTCCTTTTTTGATTTTGATTTAGGAGCTACCGTAACTGGTAATCCTCTCCTAGAAAGAACCAAGGTTAACAACTTTGATTTGAGATATGAAATTTATCCAAGAGCAGGTGAGTTGTTTACAGTGGGAGCTTTTTATAAATATTTCAAATCTCCAACAGAATTGTATTTCAATAACACGGGTGCAGGAAGTTCAGGTACATTCAATTATATCTCTCCTGATCATGCCAATAGTTATGGAGGCGAGCTAGATTTTAGAAAGAAACTAGATTTTAATACATCTCTTCAAAACTTTACAGTGCATGGTAATCTTGCTTATATATACAATCGTGTAGCTGATTTAGACAGACCAATGCAGGGTCAGAGTCCTTACTTGGTTAACCTAGGTCTACAATACGATATTGAAAAAACAGGTTTTTCATCCACTCTTTTATTCAATCAAATTGGCAGAAGAATTTATTATGTAGGTGGTAGTGATGTTCCTCCAGTTTGGGAAGCACCACGTGCTTTATTAGATCTTCAATTCGCTAAAAAAGTAATGAAAACTAGGGGAGAATTTAAATTGAATATCTCTGATCTTTTCAATCAGAGAGCTAATTTTTATCACGATTTGAATAACAATGGGAAATTTGATTCAAATGTGGATGCATTGGCCATTACCCGTAAATATGGAACAAACGTTAGTATTTCTTTTGGATATAAATTAAAATAGGACAAACTCAAATAAACAATTCTTTAAAAAAAACAGCATGAAAAAAGCATTTATTCTTATTGCGATCGTCGGAGCAATAGTATCAAGTTGTCGTAAAATTGAAGTGGACGGACCAACCACTACGACAGTTAATAACTATACTGTAAAAACAGACTCGGTAGTAGTTAACCCAATTTTAGAAGGTAGGATTATTCAAAATCTTACTTTAAAGGCAGGATATACTTATAAACTAAGAGGTTTGGTGTATGTTACCAATGGTGCAATCTTAACTATTGAGCCAGGAACTAAAATTGTAGGCGAATTGAATAAAAACGGTGCTTTGATTATTACTCGTGGCGCTAAAATAATTGCCAACGGTACTGTTGATAAACCAATTGTATTTACTTCAGAAGCTGCTACTCCTCAAAGAGGTGATTGGGCTGGAGTAGTTTTGTTGGGTCAAGCTCCCAACAACTCTTCTTTTAATGGTGTTGATGG
>Ga0214919_10002613_pt1 | contig 28077 bp, 28 predicted proteins | sample LL1503_MetaG_FD_177994 | JGI IMG/M metagenome (GOLD analysis project Ga0214919, IMG submission 177994) | Freshwater microbial communities from Lake Lanier, Atlanta, Georgia, United States - LL-1503 | ecosystem: Environmental > Aquatic > Freshwater > Lake | place: USA: Georgia | collected...
ACCATGTCGGTCATCGATCGCAGCTTGCTGGCAACATTTACAGCAATGATTGTTGGCGATTCTGCGATCGTCCCTACCATCGCAAAACCCTTGATCGGATCGTAGGGCATTGACGGGAGAACATGCGCAAACATGCCGATGCCGGTGATCTGGACGAGCAGGGTGTATCCGTCCGGCTTGGCATTAGCCACAAATGTGCCTCCTACGTTGCCGGTTGCGCCAGACCGGTTGTCAACCAGAACCGGCTGCCCAAGTCGCACCGAAAGCTTCTCTTGGACAATCCTCGTCATGATGTCGGCGCTGCCACCAGCCGTATAAGGAACAACGAACGTGATAGGGCGCTGTGGATAGACCTGCGCCACTGCATAGCCGGCCGCGGCCAGCGCCATGGCTGTAAAAATCGCAAAACGTTTCATACCTATTCCCATAATGTTAATTTTTCGAACCGAAGGTCACTCTTCGCGGCCATCAATAGAGAAACGAGCTTCTCTAAGCTAGGAGGTTCGCAATCCTTTGAATAGCAGTTCCAGCATGAGTTGGTTTAGTTGATGTCACTTGAACAAGTACCGCAATGCAGACGGCTTTTTATGTTCATCGTTATAAACACCCGCGGCTGGTCGCGATATCCAATCTGCATCACGTTTTTAACTGCGTTTTTCCAAATTTTACTGATGTAATAGTTTGAGGCAAACACGACAATGCACAGCAGGATAATTTCAATTGCACTCATTTCGTCTCGCTATAACTTAAGAAATTTTGGTACTCGACTTGCATCAATCTGGCCGCCAACGTGATCGTCATGAGGCAGGGCATAAGAGCGTCGCAATCATTCAACGCTACATCACAGCCAATGATGATGTCAAGCGGCGTTTTTTTAGTGTGGTGCGGTTAGTGAAAACCACACTGCGGCAGCAGTGCGCCACGGACAAGCAGGTGTTGATTACGAAGTGCAAGGGCTGCATACGCAATCGCACGCATCACACCATGCGGCATGTGCTGCGTCTTAAGGGCACAGCAGCTAATGCTGAGGAGATGCAGGCGGCGGCTTACGGTGGGACTGGGGGTGGTTGTGTAGCTATGTCAAGTAAAGTTGGGGTATGTTTGTGCCTGTTAGATGCGGGTGAAACCTATGAAGTGGATTCTTCGAGGCTTGCTGCTCTTGATGGGGGCCATCTTTTTGCTGAGCCTGATGGTGGTGGCCGCTATGCTGTTCCTGCTGTCCCTAATTCGGTGGCTCTTTACCGGGCGTAAACCATCTATTTTGATGGCCGTGACCGCCTATCAGCAATGGAAACATAGCAGCAGGTGGTCATACCGGCAGCGAAGTAGCGAAGATCGGGATGCTGTCGTGTTGAGACATCCTCGTTCATTTGCCGTCCCTCCCCATACGGGGGCCGAATTCAATGAAATTTCGGCCTGTCGCAATGCCGACTACGGCTAAAGTTCAACTCAAAATATACGCAATTCCCCGCTAACTTGATCCAGTTTTGTTAGCTTGGCACATCCGCAGAGCTAGCGTACAGCGCACCAAATGAGCATTCATCGAAAACGTGCTCAACCAGGGCATACGGTGGCCCGTCGAGCCACGATGCGTCATTGGACTTTGCGCACGTTTGCACACCATCTGGATGCACCGAGATCACATCTTGCGGCTCCAGACTGATCGCACAAATGGTGCGTGTTCCCACGTCGGTACAACGCCAACGCCCGGTTTCTGTCCAAAACTCGCGCCCAGTGAAAAAATCGTCGCGCTCCAGGCATCCGTTTTCCATCAAGCTGGCCTGATCTCGCTGAGCAATTCCGGGTGCCGATCCAACAGCTTGAACAGCAGCACTGTGGACTTGTGCGGTTGCGTCTTGCCGCGCTCGTACTCTGAAAAAGCGCAACTACCACCACCAAACAAAAGTCCCGCTTCGACCTGGCGCAAACCTAGTTTTTTGCGCGTGGCACGCAGGGATGCTGCTATCTCCGCATCAACCTGCGCACTAAACGCGTCCATGGCCGCACCGTACCGTTCACCTTCGTTGTCATCAAATTGGCAGTCTGCGCACACAGGACAATGCCAGCCCCAGACCTGGGGCACTGTGTGAGTGCGCGTATTACGCGTGAACGACAAATCACGAGCACCATGATCGAGTAGGGTGCCATCATCACACTGCAAGCAAAACCGTTTCGCCTTCATCTCATTTCTCCTTGAATTGAATCACTATGGCACCCACTTGAACCGTCACCTTGATGTAAGCCGTTTTACCGTTGGGACAGGGGGCGTAATAGACATCCTGCCAGACGCGATGATCACCCAGCTGTGTACAAAACCGTGCTACGTTTGTGCCACGGAAATCCGTAGCACGTTTTCTGGTTGCAAGCACTGCAAACTGGTGGAGCAGTCGCACTCCGGAATACAGCCCACTCTACCAACTCCTGAGCACTGCTGCGGGTGTTTGTCCGTGTTTTGAAGTGTTTGTCCATTTCACACAATGAAATTTCTGATGAACATCTCGGTAGAAATTGCATTTATCTCAATTCGAGATATACTTCGCCCATGAGAATCATCAGCAACAGCGCATTGCGGGCCTTCGCTGCGCTGCACCCGCAAGCCAATGAGCCCTTGCAGGGCTGGAGACGAGTGATTGAGAAGAATCAATTTGACCACTGGGCTGAACTGAAGGCCGCCTTCAACACATTAGACAAGGTCGGTGAACTGACCGTATTCGACATCGGTGGCAATAAATACCGTCTGATCACTTACATCCGATTTGAGAAGAAGATCCTCTACATCAAAGCGGTGCTGACCCACCAGGACTACGACAAAGGAGCATGGAAATCATGAATGCACATATGCAAGTGAAGCATCTACTTCCGGCGTGGGAGACTTTTCGTAGCGCCACCGATATCGCCCCCATCCGAGACGAAGCGCATTACCAGCGGATGACGGCGATGCTCGAAGCCCTGCTCGATGAGACCACTGGCGACGAAAACCACCCCGCGATGGGACTGGTCGATATCGTTGGCGACCTCATTGAAGACTTTGAGATCGAACACCACCCGATGCCCGACGTAACCGGTGTGCAGGCGCTAAAGTTCCTGATAGAACAGCACGGCATCAAGCAATGCGATCTGCACGAGATTGGCAGTCAAGGCGTAGTTTCTGAAATCCTTGCAGGCAAGCGGGAGCTCAATATTCGCCAAGTCCGCGCTCTCAGCGAACGCTTTGGGGTTTCTCCCGCCACCTTTGTGTGAAACGCTGGTCCGGGGCTTACGGTGTTTGCAGCTGGCAACAAATACCTGTTGCCGCCGACGCCAAACTTCCAGTGCCGACTTCCTGTGACCCAGCGCGATGGCCTTGAATCCATTGCTGGTCTAGGGGCGGCAGCAGCCAAGGGTGGGTCAGTTAAAAATCGGCACCTGGGTCAAATCTGCGTCGGCGCCAACACCGCAGGGGGCTTTGATGGCTTTGAACAGATGCCCCTCAAAATGGGGCTATCCGTTTACGAATACGGTTCTAGAATTTATAGCCAATGCCTAGCGAAAAGACGTTTGAAGAGTAGTTTGAATTCCAGGTTGCGTTGCTGACATTGTCATAATTGTTTCGCGAATACTCAGCTTGCCAATAGATGTTTTTGTCTCCAAGCCGGGCACAGCAAGAAACTGGTGACTTACCAAGTTACTTCGAAGCTGTGCTTGAAATAAGTCGGCTTTACGGGCCTAGCCCAGCGGGTTGACCAGCACCTGGCCCTCAGTGGTAATCGTCCTCCCGTTGATGGCGAACGGCACCAATGATGACCGTGTTGCTGTCAACAATCTCAAACAACGCGACATAGCCCGTGTGGCCAAACGGAATGATCAGTTCACGAACAAAAGAACTGGGACCCACCTTGCGGCAGGCAAAGGGCGAAGATGTCAAAAATACGATGCCGTCCTTGATGGCCTGAACGGCTCTGTCCGCGATGCCGAGGTCGCCCGTTTCACTGTCCAATTCACGTTGCAGCGCGAAGTCAAACAGTTGCTCCAAATCTTGGGCCGCCGCTTCGCTGAACACAACCCGGTATGTCATCCGCCGCGCAGCGCCTTGGCCTGCCTGGTAGCTTCCAGTTTGGCCTGCAGCTTGGCAATCACCACTTCAGCGGGAACGCCATTGCCATCGCGCTGGGTCGCTTCGATGGCGGCAATGCCGCGCCGAATGAATTCGGCCTGATTCTTACGCTTGGCGACCGTGGCTCGAACCGCGCTCTCGACAAATTGCGACAAGGATTCACCTTGCTCCAGCACGCCTTCAAGTTCGAGTCGGAAATCAGGGGCAACACGAATGGGGGGGAGTGTGGCGGTTTTCATCCGTTAATTGTATTGCAGATGCAATGCATTACGGATGGGCATTTCAACCACTTGGGGCCAAGCATCACACCCTTGAAACGATTTAACGTCAATGATGACGTCAAGCGATAACCAAACGTCGCGGCGGCGAATTTAATTTTATTTTTGATGCTAGATTGATGTTTTGATGCTATCGTGCATCTATGAGAACCACATTAGCTCTGGATGACGATGTTTTTGCCTTCGCAAGATCAGAAGCGCAACGACAACGCATTTCAATTGGGGAAGCCATTTCCCGGCTGGCTCGCGACGGTATTCGCAGCCGAGGCGCGCCCTTGCTCCAGGCGATGCCCGTGAAAAGCAAGTACGCACTACTGCCGGCACGCGATGAAATCATCACGACCGAACATGTTCGCGATCTGCTAGACCAAGAGGGCATCTGACCCGTGCGCTACTTGCTCGATGTGAATGTTTGGGTCGCGTTGTTGGACGAGGCGCACGTGCACCATGCGCAGGCCCTGGCGCTGGTGTGTCAACCCCAGGTACAGATTGCCAGCTGTCCAATGGTGGAAAACGGTGTCATCCGGGTGCTCAACCTACCCGCCTACAGCCGCTATGGGCCGGTTGGCATGGCCACCGTGTGCAAAAAACTTCAGGTCATTTGCGCCGAACTTGACCATGCGTTCTGGCCAGACGCGCTTTCCCTGCGGACCGAAGGCCTTGTCAATTGGTCCCGCGTGCTGGGCCACAACCAGATCACCGATGTTTATTTGCTGGCACTGGCTGTTGCCCATCAGGGTTGCCTTGCCACGCTGGACCACCGCGTGGTGCTGAGCGCGGTGGTCGGCGCGACCGCTGACAACTTGCTGCTGCTGTAAAGCCGGCCAGCCGGACCTCAGCGGTACTGCGACGGCCGCTGTGGCCAGCGCGTGCACGCGGGCAATCACCGGTTGCGGCAGGGCCTGCAGCGTGCCCATCATGCGGGTGCAGACGGCAAACAGTTCGCGCGCTTGCGCTAGGCTGGCGCCGGCCATGTCGCCAAAGTTGTGGTCTGCGCTGAACACCGTGCCGTTGGCAGCAAGGATGACGCCACGCGCGGTGCTGCGCCCCACGTCTTGCAGCGCCTCGGTGAGCTCCCGCATCAGCGGCAGGCTCAGGGCGTTGCGCTTGTCGGGGCGGTTCAGGGTGACCGTGGCGGTACCACACTCCGTACTAACCAGGATGTGTTGGTAGGCCATGGCCTCGCCCAGCCGGAACGGCCGGCCCGGCGCCCCAGCCGGGTTGAAACCCAGCGACCCCTTGGGGAACAGCAGCACCACGGCGGAGCCCAGCAAAAAGCGACGGATAGGCGTTTCAACCACTTGGGGCCAAGCATCTCGCCCTTAAACCCCCCCAATCCGTATGAAACGCCCGATTCACCAGCCCAGAGACCGGGTTCACCACCAGGGCTCGGTAGTTCAGGCGCGAGTTTTGCATTGCGCGGCGTGTATGGGGCACAGAGCCATCCCGCAGCGAGTCGACACCGATGTGATCGAGGATCCGCCCGCAGTCCTCAGCGGTGAATTGGGTGCGAGCACACCAAAATAGCGGTGCCTGTTCCTGAGCGGTGGCGGTACCCTCTTTGCGAAGGCGTCCACAAGCAAAGGGCGGGCGGGCGCAGCAGCGCAGAATGCGTCGGCGCAAATGACCTTGCCCAGACTTTTTGTGATAGCGCGCAGACCTCCATAGACGTAGATGTTCACAGCCGAAGCCTGCGGCCCATGATCGAGACAGCTGTCGCGAGCCGAGATCTTGCTCTTTCCGAACGGGATTTGTGGCCCTCCCGATCCGGCGTGGAACTGCAGTTGCGCACCGTTCGCACACAACGCTACAAACTCACCCTGGACCTGCTCAGCGGCGCTGGCGAGATGTATGACCTCCAGGAAGACCCCGGTGATGCGGCGGCACCCTTACCGCAAATCGGCATGGCATGACCATCGTGAAGAGGCGCACGCCTGTCAGGGCCACGTCGCCAGCCTGCACGGCGGGCGGCGGGGGAGCGTCTATATCGAATTATTAGCCCACAGTGGGGTCATTGTTCCTGGATGACAGCGCCGAAGGCGTTCATCTCGGCCTGCGAATCTGCGTCTACTTCAATGACGACTTCCCCGACGATCAGACCAGTTACTGATGCCCGGGGAAGGCACTCCTCTGTCACGGGAATGTTGCCTTGGCCGCAAGTCAAGCCCCCGGTCATTCCGAAGATCAGCCAGGTACGCGCGACTTGCGCCGCTCCGCCGTGCATCCCATTGGCCCACAGGTCGAATCTGCCTGTACGCTCCCCTGTGCGGGTGAAGGTTACCTCCAGCGCGGCGCTGCCCAGAGGCAGGTTGACTTCGAGACGATGGGACAGGCTCTCATGGACGGCATAGGTAAAGACGGCCTTGCGGTCCTGGCAGTGGAGTTGGTAGCCGCCGAAGCGGCTGCCGCAGGCCACTACGATGCCACGGGCTGTCGGCTGCACTTCACGCAGTTGCGCGCGCAGACGCCAACTGCGGTCGTTGATCGGCGGCACCATCTGGCGGTCCAGGCGGGCCATGCCGGCTTGCAATTTGAAGCTCCGGGGGATTTGCAGCCGCGACCACTCCAGCGAGCGTTCGACGTCGCGGTCGTCCAGTGGCAACACGCCGTAACGATGCGCCTCCTCCCACCAGAGGTCCACCAGTTCTCGCACCTTCTGCGGATGCTGGTCCGCCAGGTCCTCAATCTCAGCGAAGTCCTGGTCCAAGTGATAAAGCTCCCAGCGGTCAGCGTCGAAATCCTCACCCTTGGTATGGCGGGCCACCGCCTTCCAGCCGCGGTGCCAGATCGCTCGGTCGCCAGCCATCTCGAAGTGCTGGGTCTGCTTGCGGGTCGGCGCGTCGGCCCGGTCGAAGGAGTACGCCATGCTGATGCCGTGCAGCGGCATCTGCGCGTGACCTTCGTGGACCTCGGGCGGCTGCACGCCCACAGCATCCAGCAAGGTGGGAACCACGTCACTGACGTGGTGATATTGGTGACGAATACCACCACAGTCGCGGATTCGCGCGGGCCAGTGGACCACCAGAGGCGCACGAATTCCGCCGCCATGGGTGTTGCGCTTGAACCACTTGAGCGGCGTGTTGGATGCCTGCGCCCATCCCATTGGATAGTGTGGAAAGGAGTACTGGCTGCCGATCTTGTCGATATGTGCCAGGCCGTATTCGATCGTCTCGCGCTCCATGCTCATGTGCCGGCGGATGTTGACCGCACCGGTCGGTCCGCCCTCGCCGGAGGCGCCGTTGTCCGATAGCAGCACGATGGCCGTGTTTTCCAGTTGCCCCGTCAAGGCCAGGTAGTCGACCAGTCGGCCGATCTGCGCGTCGGCGTGCGAGAGGAAGCCCGCGTAGGTTTCCTGCAATCGGGCGCAAAGCGCGCGCTCTGGCGGCGCCAGCGATTCCCAGGCTTGCACATTCGGATTGGGGGGGGCCAGCAGGGTATCGGCGGGCACCAGGCCCATCGTTTTTTGGCGCGCCAGCCGCTGCTCGCGCACCGCGTCCCATCCGGCGTTGTAGCGGCCCCGGTATTTTTCTATCCACTCCTGTGGCACGTGCAGAGGCCAATGACCTGCGCCCAGGGCCAAGTAGGTGAGCCAGGGCTTGCCCGGGACGGATGTGACATGGTCGCGCACGTAGCTGATAGCGTGGTCTACGAGGTCCTCGGTCAGGTGGTAGCCCTCGCGCGGTTCAAGCTGCACCGGATGGTTGTCCTCGTGCAGGTCGGGGTTCCAGTGATCGATGAAGCCACCCAGGAAACCATACCAGCGGTTGAATCCCTTGCCCAGCGGCCAGAAGTCGCGTGAGCCGCCAGTCGGGTAGTCGCCCATGTTGGCCAGGTGCCACTTGCCAACCGCATAGCTGCTGTAGGCATGTGGTGCCAGCATCTGCGCAATCGTCGCGGCCTGCGGCTTGATGCGGCCCTGGTAACCTGGAAAGCCGGTCGACCATTCTGCGATGGCACCCATGCCCACCGCATGGGCATTGCGGCCCGTGATCAGCGCAGCGCGGGTCGGCGAGCACATGGCCGTCACGTGGAAATTGCTGTAACGCACACCACCGCTGGCCAGAGCATCCATACGCGGGGTCTCGATTTCGGAGCCGTAGCAGCCGAGATCGGAGTAGCCGACATCGTCTAGCACGATGAACAGGATGTTGGGCGCGCCGGCGGGCGCCGCGTCGGGTTCAGGCCACCAGGGCTGTGATTCACGCCAGGTGCGGCCGATGCGGCCGCCGAATGAGGGAGGCTGGGTCATCGGGGTCAATCGAGCTTGAGGTTGGCCTTACGAAGGGTCTGACCCATGGTCTCGTACTCCGTGGCCAGCGCCTTGCTGAAGGCATCGCTGCTGCGGTACAGCACTTCCTGCTGTGACGCTTTGGTGGCGCTCACATAGCGTTCGCTGCGGACCGCCTCTTGGCATGCGCCTTGCAGCGCCTTGATCGCGTCGGGAGGCAGGCCCTTGGGCGCGTACAGACCGCCAAACACCTGGGCCACCACCGGCACGCCTTGCTCGGTCATGGTCGGCGCGTCGGGTGCTTCAGTCAGGCGGCTGGGGGTGAATACGCCCAGAATGCGAAAGCCCTGGGTTTGGGCTGCGCCAACCGACAGCACGGCCAACTGTAATTCGCCCGACTTCAGTGCCACGGTCATGGGCGGGTCGCCGCGGTAAGGAATCACACGCACCGCCGCGCCGCTTTGCTGCGAGAACATCACGGCCCCGATGTGAGGCATAGTGCCGATGCCGCCGGCACCGTAGGTCACGCCGGCACCCTTGGCGTCCGGGTCGTTAAGGACGTCGCTCAGGTTGCGGTACTTGCTGCCCTGCGGGGTCACCAGGGCGTAGTTGTTCACAAACGTTTGGCAGATGCCGATCATGTCGCCGGACTTGTACGGAAGGCTGGTTTTAATGTGTGGCTGCAGCACCAGCGGGCCGGCCGGGCCGAACATTAAGGTATGCGCATCATCAGCTTTGGCAACCAAACCAGTGGCAATGGTGCCGCCGGCACCATCCCGGTTAACGACCACAGCACTTTGACCGAGTTGGCGCGACAAAACGTCACTGAAAGCGCGGGCCAGTACATCCACCGATCCACCTGCAGGAAAGCCCACCAGCAACTGCACAGGCTTGTTTGGCCAAGCCATGGCCGAGTACGAAAAAAGAGCCAGACCGGTACCGGTCATTAGCCCAAATGCAAGCTTGCGAATAAATTTCGTCGTCATCTTTGTCTCCTAAAAAAGCGGTTGCTCATACTTGAGGGTTTACCTTGCGCTGGCCATCAGGGCCATGGTTTGAACCGAGCTTTGCATACGCCACTCGAGTATCAAATGCAGCATTCGAAGCCGATCGGCGTGGTGGGCGGGGTCTTCCCACAGGTTGTGAAGTTCGCCGGGGTCTTGCTGAAGGTCGAACAACTGGCCCTCGGTGCTGCCCGTGATGTGGACCAGCTTGTAGCGTTTTTCGCGGACCATCGTAAAGAGGCTGGCGCCTGTCAAGGCCACGTCGCCAGCCTGCTCTGAAAAAACCGCGTTGCGGCCGCTCCAGGCCTCGCCGCGCAAGGCGGGCAGCAGACTTTTGGCTTGCACGCCAGGAGGCATGGGAGCACCGGCCCAGTCCAGCACCGTCGCGCCAATGTCGAACAGCTGGCATAAGCTGTCAAGGCGTTGGCCTTGTTGCACTTCGCCGGGCGCCCAGAAAATCGCTGGTACACGCGTGACAGCGTCGTACATGGACCATTTTTGCGACAGACCGTGCTCACCCAGGGCTTCGCCATGGTCAGAGCAAAAGATGATCAGCGAGTCATCCAGGTAGCCTTTGCTCTCCATGGTTTTGAGCAACTTGCCCAGCGCTTCGTCGATCATGGACACGTTGGCCATGTAGTAGGCACAGAGCCGGCGCAACTGTTCGCGTTCTGGTTTAAGCGACCAGAGTACTGCGTCGTGGTCAACCTTGCTGTCGTGCACGCGCTTGGCTTTCAGGAAAGACGGCAAGTCATCCAGGTCGCTAGGCTGTGGGTCTGGCACGGGTAGGTCGGGGTTGTCCAAATAGTGTTGTGCGTAGCTGGCCACCGGGTCATAGGGGGGGTGCGGGCCGAGAAAACCGATCTGCATGAAGAGCGACTCCGGCTTGGGTCGCGTCTGCAACCACCAGTCGGCCATGTTCCCCACGAAAAAGTCGGCGTGCGACTCGACAGGCAGAGTCCATTCGTAGGCGCCCAGGCGATCTTTGTAGTCCGGCAATTCACGGTAGCGCTCGCGCGAAGGTTTGATCTGCGAACGGGCCACTAGGGCCTTGTCCCATTCGTCAGCAAACCAGCGGCCTTCGTAATAGCGGTCCTTGTTCTCGCACACAAAGCGTTCGTGAAACCCGGCCTTGGCGTCGTAGGGAATGGTGTGCATCTTGCCCACGTTGACGCAGTGGTAGCCCTGCGCCGCCAGCGAGTCAACCCAGGTGCGTTGCCAATGCAGGCCGTTGCGCAGTACGCCGGTGGCGTGCGGGTAGTAGCCGTTGAACAGGCTGGCACGAGACGGTACACAGCTGGGCGCGTTGACAAAGCAGTTGTCAAAGCTGGTGCCCTCGCGCACCAGCCGGTCCATGTTCGGCGTATGCATGTGGCCAAAGCCGAGGGCTGCAATGGTGTCGAACCGCTGCTGGTCCGTCATGATGAGGAAGATGTGCTTGCGTTTCAAGGTAGGACCTCAAGGGGAAAAGGGTCACCGCGCCAAAAGTCAATCTGCGCGCTGACCTGATGTTCGATCATGGGACGCCCGCCTAAGGCACGCAGGCCCAGCGACTGGGCTGCGGTCACGAGTTCTGTGTCACGCGCGGCAATGATGTCAAAGACTGCGGTGTCCGGGCCAAGCAGAGCTGGATCAAAAGCAAGGGGTTCGCCTGCGTGCAAGCCGAGCGACGTGGCGTTGACCGCGAGCGCCGCAGTGGCGGCATGGGCCATGCCGATGCGTATGCGCACCAGGGGGTCTGCCGCTTGCAGTTCCTGACCAAGACGCTCGGCGCGCTGCAGGTCGCGGTTAACCAGGATGAGGTCTTTCGCGCCAGCGGCTACCAGCGCAAACGCAATGGCAGTACCAGCGCCGCCCACCCCCACGATCAGAGCTGGCCGGTCGGTATGCAACATGCCGTGGTGCTGGGCTGCGCGCACGAAACCGATGCCGTCAAAACTTTCGCCCGCCCAAGTGCCGTCTGCTTGCAGGCGCAAGGTGTTGACCAGTCGGGTACGCCGCGCCTCGGGCCCGGCCACGCTGCACAAAGCGTAAGCGCTGGCTTTGTGCGGCATGGTGATGTTCAAGCCCTGCAAGTTGCTGACTTTTGCCAGCTGCACCAGAGTTGTGGTCAGGTCGTCAGGATGCACGCCCATCGGCACCTGGCACCAGTCAAGCCCTTCGGCTTCGAACGCGGGGTTGTACACGCGGGGGGCTCGCACATGCTCAATCGGGAAACCCAGCACCGGCACAAGACGGGTTGCGCCAGACAGCGCTGAGGTAAGCATCTCAGCCCTTGACCGCGCCGGCCGTCAGCCCGCTGACCAGGTAGCGCCGCACCATCAGCGAGAACAGCAACACCGGCGCCATGACCAGCGAGCCTCCGGCGGCGATCTTGCCCCACTCCCAGCCTTCGTAGTTCATGAAGTTGACCACCGCCACCGGGGCGGTGCGGGCGTCGGTACGGGTCAGAATCAGCGCAAAGAAAAAATCATTCCAGGCATAGAGAAAACACAAGATTGCCGTAGCAGCAATGCCGGCGCTAACCATGGGCAAGACGATTTCGGCAAACACGGTGGGGAACCCGGCGCCGTCCATCAGGGCGGCTTCTTCGAGCGAGGCGGGGACGGCGTCAAAGAAGGGCTGCATCATCCAGATCACAAGCGGCAAATTGAACGTCATGTAAATCAGGATCAGGCCGGTGCGCGTGTCGAGCAAGCCAAGGTAGCGATAAGCCAGGAAGAAGGGGATGGTGAAGGCAATCGGCGGCGCCATGCGTGTGAGCAAGATCGACAAGCCCAGCCCAAAGCGGCCACGGCCGCTCCAGCGCGACAGGGCATAGGCAGCGGGCACGCCAATCACCAGCGCCATCAGGGTCGACACGCCACTGGTGATCAAGCTGTTGACAAACGACTCCGGAAAGCCACCTTGCCACAGGCCCACGTAGTGCTCGACCGTGGGCATGAACAGCAGCCGGGGCGGAAACTCCAAAATCATTGGCGTGGGCTTGAACGACATTTGCAGCAGCCACAAGAAAGGTAGCAGCATGACGAACAGCAGCAAAGGTACGGCCCAGGCGGCGACATGGCCGGGGCGTTTGTAGCGGGTGGTTGTCATTGGCGAAGGGCGTGCAAGACGTTCAGTCCTGGTGAGAAATATTGCGGTTCAGCCGCATGGCCAACCAGCTGATGACCACCGTGATGCTCAGCAGCACCACCGTGACGGCGCTGGAGTAGCCGAGTTCGCCATAGTTGAAAGCCAGCAAATAGGCGTAGTAGTTGGTGACTTCCGTCACCGACCCCGGGCCGCCGCCGGTGATCAGAAAGATCAGCGGAAAGGCCTTGATGCTGTCGATCAAGCGGAACAAGGTACAGACCATCAGCACGGGCGCAATGTAAGGCAGCACGATGTGCTGAAAAACACGAAGCGCGTTGGCGCCGTCCATGCGCGCTGCTTCCACATATTCACCGGGCAGGTTCTGCAAGGCGGCCAGCACCATCAAATAGGTGAAGGGCGCCCACTCCCAGGTGTCGGCCACGACGATGGCGGCGAGCGCAAAGTCGGCATGCGAGGTAAAGGCCGGCAACATGAAGCCCAGCGCCTTGGCGGTGTGAAAAATCGGGCTGATGTCGGGGGTGTAGATCAGCTTCCAGATCACCGCTACCACGATAGGTGGCAACACCATCGGAATCACAAACAGATGCCGCAGTGACTGCCAACGGTCCTGGCCCGAATGGACCAGTAGCGCCATTCCAGTACCCAGCAGCACTTGCAACACCACGGTGTAAAGCGACAAGCGCGCCTGCACCCATAGGGTTTCATGAAAGCGCTTGTCAGTCACCAGGTTCTGGTAATTCGCCAGCGGCTCCCGAAAATCGGTCAGCGATCCCGGATTGACCAAACTGCCGGGTGTTAGGCTGGTGACCAGCAGGAACGCCGTCGGCAAGCCCGCCACCAGCAGCAGGAACAGAAGACTTGGCGCAATCGCCATCCGCGTGAAGCGGCGGCGTTGGGCCTCGTACGACAGGGCTGGAGTGGCGGGCATTCGACGGGTTTCTTGGGCGGCTGCGTTCAGACCCGGGCGCCCGTGCGGCGCAACGCATCGACCGCAGCGTCTTGTGCAACCTTCATGGACTCGGCGGCTTTCATTTGCCCGGACACGACACGCTCAACGGCCTTGTTCAGCACGTCTGACACAACCGGAAATTCCTTGACAGTGCGATACGCCATGTAGTTACGGGTCTTGCCGGGCTGCTCCAGCACTTCCAAGTAGAGCTTGCTCAGGTCCTGGCCGTTGATGGTATTCACGCGCTTGTGGTCCGCGCCAGAAATGACCGCTCGGCGACAGATGGACGAGTGACCAGTGTCTTTGACGATGCGGGTCGTGATCTCGGGGCTAAGTGCCCACTTGATGAATTCCCAAGCCGCCTCTTTGTTTTTGGCATTCTTGGGAATACCCAGGCCCTGGCTGTTCGAGGCGGGGAAGTCGCCCTTGGGGCCGGCGGGCATGCGCATCACAAGTGCTGTTTCCTTGACTTTGCTTTCGGGCGCAGTGAGCATGGATGTGACCCACGAACTGGAGTGAATGTTGATGTTGGCGCGGCCACCGATCAGCGCGGCGCGGGCCTGGTCTTCGGTGTAGCTAAGCACGCCCTGCGGGCTGTACTTGGACAATAGGCGGGTGTAAAAATCGACCGCTTCAACTGCCGCTGATGTGGTCAGCGTTGGCGTGATGTCCCCAGGCGGGTTGGCAAAAACATCCCCACCAAAGCCTTGCATGTAAGGCGGCAGGTACCAGTGGTGAAGGTTCGAACTCACGAAACCAGCCATGTCGTCCTTGCCGTGCATCGCCTCGGCAACCTTGCCGAGTTCCTCGAATGTTGTGGGCGGTTTGAGGTTGTATTTTTTCATCAGGTCCATGCGGCTGATGCCCATGAGCATGGCGCCGCCTTCCCAGGCATAGCCATAGGTCTTGCCGGCCGCATCCATGTAGGGAAGTTGCGCGCCCTTGACGAAGTCGTCCGGACTCCAACTGGCTGGGGTGTACTTGGTGTCACGCGAAAACGTATCGAGATCCTGCAGCAGGCCGGCGGCCACCCAGCGCGCTGCAAAGATGAACGTCACATTGCAAAAGTCCCAGGCGCTGCCGCCACTGGACAGTTCCAGATCGGCCTGCTGGTTGTAGACTGGGAAGGCCGACAGTTGAAGGTCCACAGTGATGCCGGTGGCCGCCTCAAACTCAGGAATATACTTTTTGAGGTGGTTAAAAAAACCATGCTGATAGGCCGCACCACGCAGCTTCACACCGCCGAATTTCTTGCTTTGAGCGATGGCGGGAAAAGCCATAACTGCCCCGGCCGTAGCCGCAGTAGCGCCTGCTGCGCGCAGCAGTTGGCGACGTGACAGGTCTTTGGGTTCTGTAAAGCTCATGCGGATCTCCTGGGGTTTTTGAAGGAAGGGGCGGGTTTGCTGACGAAGTTTATGTCAGACAAATAGATCAAGAAACCTAGTAGTTACCCTAGTTGCCTCACAAAGAACCCTCAATAGACTACATTGCAATCAATTTCATATGTCTGACCAATACTCTTCCAAAATTACGACGCCTTTGCCGGGTCGGCGACGCGCCGGCCCTTCGGTAGCTGATGCGATCGCCCGGCGTGTGGTCGGCGGCGAATGGCCCGAAGGCGCCGTGTTACCGACCGAAATCGAGCTAGCTGAAGAGCTTGGCCTGGCCCGCACATCGGTGCGAGAAGCCCTTGGGAATCTCAAGGCCAAGGGCATGCTGGTGTCGCGCCCCAAGACAGGCACGCGTGTACTGCCGCGCATTCAATGGAACATGCTCGACGAAGATGTGCTTCGCTGGTGCTGGTCTGACCAGAACCGTGAGCGCACAGCGCTGCACCTCATGCAGTTGCGACGCATCGTCGAGCCAGCGGCCTGCGAGATCGCAGCCGCCTCTGCAAGCGATACCGACATTGCCGTCATTGAACGCGCCTACCGCGCGATGGACGCCGCCGGTACCGACCCCGTGGCATTTGCCGGTCCTGACCTTGAATTTCACCGTGGCATCTTGCGCGCGACGGGCAACCCGTTCTTGATCTCCCTGGGCGCCACCATCGAGACCGCACTGCGGCTGTCGTTTGAGTTGTCCACACAACAGCCCGGCGCGCCGCGAAAGAGCTTGTCCATGCACCGCGACGTGCTCGACGCCATCTGGGCCCGCAAGCCTGCCCAAGCCCGGCTGGCCATGGAGACCTTGCTGGACGTCACTGAATCAAACATCCGGCGGGGGCTTTTAGCGGTCGCCGCATCATCACCCTAAGGCATACCCCATGGCCGACATTCACCTGATCTCCATTTCCAAGCGCTTCGGCGACGTAGAGGTCATTCCCGACCTCAGCCTGACCATGCCCGATGGCAAATTCACCGTGCTGCTCGGCCCATCGGGCTGCGGCAAGTCCACGCTGCTACGCATCATTGCAGGCCTGGAAATGCCCAGCAGTGGCGAAGTGCGCGTAGGTGACCGGCTGGTCAACGACGTGCCGCCTTCTGAGCGAGGCTGCGCGATGGTGTTCCAGAACTACGCGCTGTACCCGCACAAGACGGTGCGGCAGAATTTGTCGTTCCCGCTGCGCATGGCCAAGGTGCCTGCGGCCGAGCAGACGCAGCGCGTCGACGAAATCGCCACGGTGCTCGAGCTCACGCCTTTGCTGGACCGCTTTCCGCGCCAGCTCTCCGGTGGCCAGCGGCAGCGCGTGGCCATGGGCCGCGCCATGATCCGCCGGCCCGAGGTTTTTTTATATGACGAGCCCTTGTCAAACCTCGACCTCGAACTGCGCGTGCGGCTGCGCCTGGAGATCGCACGCACCCAGCGCGCGCTCAAGTCCACGGCGATTTACGTCACGCACGACCAGACCGAGGCCATGACGCTGGCCGACCAGATCGTGGTGCTGCGAAAGGGGCGCATCGAGCAGGTCGGCGCGCCGCTGGATCTGTACCGCCGGCCAGCCAACCTTTTCGTTGCCGGCTTCATCGGCACCCCCAAGATCAACCTGTTCACCGTCGAGCGCTGCGAGCTGGTGGGCGAGGGTACCCGGCTGACCATCGGTGCGATATCGCTGGTGGTGCCGCGCCGCTTCGAGGTGCCGGTTGCGACCGTGGGCTTTCGCCCCGAGCAGGTGCGGCTGGGCGCTGCTGAAGCCGGGCAGGTGTTATTCGAGCTGTCCGACTGCGAGACCCAGGCCGTCGAACACCTGGGTGATCGGGCTTTTTGCTACCTGCGCTCATCACTGGGTGAACTGGTGGTGCTAGCGCCCGATGCGCAAAGCCGCTTGTCTGGTGCGCTGACGCTGGCCGTCGACGCCGGCGCGCTGCACTTTTTCGGCGCCGACGAGACGGCTCTGCGCTGAGGCTGCCTTGACGATAGTCGCCATTTTTCGCAGTATCAGTCCCGACAACCTGGCCGATTACATCCGAACCGGTTGCACCGGCCCAGAAACACCACGTCCTTAACGTCATGAAAATCACCCGCCTCACCACTTACCGCGTGCCTCCCCGCTGGATGTTCCTGAAGATCGAGACCGATGAAGGCATCGTCGGCTGGGGCGAGCCCGTGGTGGAGGGGCGCGCCCGCACTGTAGAGGCCGCCGTGCATGAACTGTCCGACTATCTGGTCGGCCAGGACCCGTGCCGTATCAACGACCTGTGGCAGGTCATGTACCGCGGCGGCTTCTACCGCGGCGGCCCCATCCTCATGAGCGCGATCGCTGGCATCGACCAGGCGCTGTGGGACATTCTGGGCAAGTCGATGGGCCAGCCGGTCTACAAGCTCCTGGGGGGGCGCCTGCGTGATCGCATGAAGACCTATTGCTGGGTAGGCGGGGACCGGCCGGGGGAGATTATTGAAGGCATCCACCGGGCCCGCGCGATGGGGTTTGACACGGTCAAGATGAATGGCACCGAGGAATTCGCGATGGTCGAGAGCCATGCGGCGGTCGACCGGGCCCTGGAGAAATTTGCCCTGATCCGCGCTGAGTTTGGCAGCACGATTGACTTTGGCATCGACTTCCACGGCCGTGTATCCGTGCCCATGGCCAAGGTGCTTTTGCGCGAGCTCGAGCCGCTGCGTCCGTTGTTCGTGGAGGAACCGGTGCTGGCCGAGCAATGCGAGTACTACGCGCGACTGGCCGAAAGCACCTCTATCCCGCTGGCGGCTGGAGAGCGCATGTACTCACGTTTTGATTTCAAGCGTGTGTTCGAGGCTGGAGGCATCTCCATCCTGCAGCCTGATGTCTCGCACGCTGGCGGCATCACCGAGTGCCTGCGCATCGCCGCCATGGCCGAGGCCTATGACGTGGCCCTGGCGCCCCATTGCCCGCTGGGTCCGGTGGCCCTGGCCGCCTGCCTGCAGGTAGACCTGGTGTCGCAGAACGCAGTGTTCCAGGAGCAAAGCATGGGTATCCACTACAACCAGGGTGCCGAGCTGCTGGACTATGTCCTCAATCCCGAGGATTTCCGCGTGAAGGACGGCTTTGTCGCCGCCAGCGAGCGCCCCGGGTTGGGCGTGGAGATCGACGAGGCGCGCGTGATCGCAGCGAGCGTCGATGCGCCTGATTGGCGTAACCCGGTGTGGCGCCACAAAGACGGCAGCGTCGCCGAGTGGTGAAGCCATGCCCCCTGTGAAAACGGGACGGATAGGCGTTTCAACGGATAAGGCGTTTCAACCACTTGGGGCCAAGCATCGCGCCCTTGAAACCCCCTCCATCCATATGAAACGCCCGATGTACCAGCCCTGGGGTCGGGTTCACCACCAGGGCTTGGTGCCCGGCGCCACCATGCGGGCGTCCAGCGATGTTAGGTGCAGCTCGTCGACTTTGGCGCCACGCTTGTCCGAGCCAGGCTCGCTGTGTTGTTTGGCGCAGCGTTATACCAGGGCGGTGCCCTCTTTGCGAAGGCGGTCCAGGGCTGCGCGGCCGTCTGCTTCGATGCAGACGCCGGCATCGACCGAGAACCCGCTGTGCTGGTAGGCCAGCATCTCTTTGGCGTCACAACTCTCCAGCAGGCCCCGGCCCACAAAACGCCAGTTTCAGTGAAGACTAACTTTTAGCCAAGTTATGTCGCAACTAAAGGCACGCAGAATGCGTCGGCGCAAATCGGCCTGCACCTGGGCCACAGCGGTCTCATCGACAGCACTGGCCGGGTGAAAGACCATGCCCGGCGGAGAGGATTGGGCATCGGTGTCGCCCGCCACTTCCTCAAACACGCCATCGACCACACAGACGTGACAACGAAGTTGCGGCGTAGGCTAACTCAGAGCGGCCCCGTCACGCCGCATGAAATAGCGCAGCCGCTTCGGGACGGAGAGCATCCACTGGCGCAATGGCCGGAAGCGCCTGCATCAGAGGCTGCACCTTGGCAAACAGGGTCAGCGGTACCTGCCATGGCTGCGAACCCCGGCAACGTTGGTGACCCAAGCAACTGCCTGCTCGTTGAGGTGGCAGAGGTTTCGAAACTCACGCTGCGCTAAAAAGTTGTATTTGACGTACTTGACCCCCGACTCGACGATGCCCTTTTTCTGCGGGCCATACGGCGTGCAAGGATCTATTCTGAAACCGTAGCCTTCTGCGCATTCTGCGTTGTAGCTGATGCGGCGCTGGGGGACTGCGCCAAACCACTCGAAGGCACGGCGGTGGCACTTTGCGTTCAGACGAATTCGACGTACTGGTGGCGCGAGAAACACAGGGTCATCACAAACCCTTAATCCGTTAAGTTATTGATTACAAGCTCGACGCAAGTCGCTCCGACCATGCCCCTTTGAAATGCGCGCCCGCGGACGCAAAAAGTCGGGGTCGCCATGATTCTGCGCCGGCAAAGTCAATGGGCTTTCATGTTGAAATCGATTACATTCATGATCTAGCGAGGGGCTGGCGATGCATATTCTTCACGTCGCATCCCCCAGGCTGGTTAGCCCAAGGAGCAATTGCGTGTCCGCGTCTCACCGCCAAGTCTATTCCCGTGCCGGCCTTACCCGCCTGCTTCAACCCGAGAGCATCGCCATCGTCGGGGCATCACCGACGGCATCATCCTTTGGTGCTCTGACAATGGCCAATCTTGACCAGTATGCTGGCCGCCTCCATCTGGTGAATTCGAAATACGCCAGCATCGGCGATCGGCCCTGTCATCCGTCGGTGGCGGACTTGCCCGAATCGCCAGACTGTGTTGTCGTTGCGGTGGCACGAGAATCGGTTGAGCCCATCGTCCATGAGTGTGTCGCCAGGAAAGTCGGGGGGATCGTCATCTACGCCTCCGGCTATGCGGAGACGGGCAAGTCCGACCGAATCGCGCAGCAGGCGCGCCTTACCGAGATTGCGCTCGCTTCTGGAATCCCGATCGTCGGCCCCAATGTGATGGGTCAGTTCAACTTTGCCCGCGGCACGTTGATGAGTTTCGTCGGTACCTTGCGCGCCCGCATGTTGCGCGCGCGCGGCATCGGGGTGGTTAGCCAGTCGGGTGCTTTGGGCGTGTCATTGTGTCAGGCGGCCGAAACCGGTGTGTCGATCAGCCATCTGCTGCTGTCCGGGAACTCCTGTGACTTCGATGTGGCCGATGCCATCGCCTACCTGGCGGAGGATCCTTCCTGCCAGGCCATCGCTTGCGTATTTGAAGGCATGCCGGATCCGCTTCGGCTTCTCGAGGCCGGCGGGCGGGCTTCGGCATTCAACAAGCCTGTTGTGGTTTACAAAATTGGTACGGGAGAGATGGGGGCTGCCGCCGCCATTTCTCACACCGGGTCTTTAGCCGGATCGACTGCGACTTATCGCGCCCTGTTCGCACGCGCTGGGATGGTCGTGGTAGACAACTTCGAAGACCTGATCGAGACCACCGCTTTCTTCGCCAAGGTGCCTGAGCTGAAGGCCAAGGGGGTGGCCGTTTTGAGCGCTTCTGGCGGAGCAGGCATCATGGCCGCAGACAAGGCAGAGCTATATGGCGTGCCGTTGCCCCAGCCAAACGAAGAGGCGAGCAAGACCTTGGTTGCCACGATTCCAGAGTTCGGATCGCCGCGCAATCCCTGTGACGTGACCGCGCAGATCGTCTCGCGACCAGAGATGACGCGCATCTGTGCCGACGCACTGCTAGGCGACCCCGGCTTCGGCACGCTGGTCGTGAACCTGGGCACTGCCACCCAGAGCCAGGCTACGGCGATTGCCTTGTATAGCGCGCTTGCCCATCAGCATGGCAAGATGGTTTGCATGACGTGGAGCACCCAGTGGAACGACGGACCAGGCAGCCGAGAGGCCGCCTTGGACCCGAATGTCGCTTTATTCCGCTCTCACAACCGATGTTTCGCTGCCATCGCCGCCTGGCATTGGCGCGAGGATTACCGCCGGGACCGGCCGGACCAACGGCTTCGCCTGTCGCCGCCGGGTGCAAGCGAGCGCGCCGCGGCATTGATCTGTCAGTCACCCAACACGACCCTGACCGAGCGCGAAGCCAAAGCGGCGTTGGCGTTCTACGGCGTGCCAGTGACTGATGAACACTTGGTGCAAGACGCTGATGCGGCGGTCTTGGCAGCGTTAAGGCTGGGTTACCCGGTGGCGATGAAGGTCGAGTCGCCGGACATTGCGCACAAGACCGAAGCCGGCGTCATCCGCCTCGATCTGCGCACCGAGACCGATGTGCGCGAGGCCTATGAAGCCGTGATGGCCAATGCGTTCCAGGCCGCGCGCCTGGAACGCATCAATGGCGTGCTCATCCAGCCTATGGCTCCGAAAGGCATCGAGATCATGGTTGGCGGCCGTACCAACGCGCAGTTCGGCGCACAAGTCGTCGTCGGCCTAGGCGGGGTCATGGTCGAGTTGATGAACGACACAGTGCTGGCACTGGCCCCTGTGACTCGCAGCGAAGCGGGCGGCATGCTTAGCCGCCTCAAAGGGCGAAAAGCGCTGGATGGTTTTCGCGGCATGGCGCCGGTGGATCAACATGCGCTAGCCGATGTCATCGCCCGGCTATCGGAATTCGCCGAGGATCAGCGTGACCTGGTCAGCGAGTTTGACGTCAATCCCTTGATCTGTGACGGCGCCCGCGTGCTTGCCGTGGATGCACTGATAGTGCGGCGCAGTTGAGCGGGTCACCCAGAAGCACAGACAATGAGGAGCGAACGATGGCTGTACTGACCGAGGAGCAGCAAATGCTGCGCGAGGCGGCCAAGGACTGGGTGACAAGAAGATCGCCCATCCGCGTCTTGCGCAACCTACGTGACCGGGGCGCCGAGCTGGGTTACGAACCGGCGGTTTGGACTGAGATGGCTGCAATGGGCTGGGCCGGCACGATCGTTCCTGAAGAGTACGGCGGCTCCAACCTGGGATGCATGGATCTGGCGCTGGTGCTCGAAGAGCTCGGCCGAACGCTGACGGCCTCGCCGCTCATCGCATCCGGCCTTGCCGGCGCATCGGCGTTGGTGATAGGTGGCAGTGCCGGGCAGAACGAAGCGTGGCTGCCAAGGGTAGCGGGCGGGACGGCCATCGTCACGCTCGCTGTTGACGAGCACCGGCACCACAGCCCGCAAAGGGTGGAGACTGAAGTCGTCAACGGCAGATTATCCGGCGAGAAGGTCTTCGTGATCGAAGGCATGGCGGCCCACCTTTTCGTGGTTTCCGCCCGTTCCGCTGGCACGCTGGAGTTGTATCTCGTGCGTGCAGATGCAGGGGGGGTATCGCGCCAGCGGCTCTCTTTGGCGGACAGCCGGGGCGCTGCAAAACTGACTTTCAAGGATGTCGTTGTGAGCGATGCCGACCGGCTATTGGGCGGCGGCGCGCTGCTTGACAAGGTCCTGGACCGGGCACGGGCGGGGATTTCCGCCGAAATGCTGGGCTCCGCGTGCCAGGCCTTCGAAATGACGCTGGACTACCTGAAAACCCGCGTGCAATTCGATCAGCCCATTGGCAGCTTCCAGGCCTTGCAGCACCGGGCAGCAAAGATGTTCACAGAACTGGAACTGTCGCGGTCAGCGGTCGAGGCCGCCTGCATGGCCATTGACGCTGATTCACCAGACACAGCGGCTTTGGTCAGCTTGGCCAAGGTCAAGGTGGGCGATACATTCCACCTTGTGAGCAACGAAATGGTTCAGATGCATGGCGGGATCGCCATGACCGATGCGCACGACGCAGGTTTTTACCTTAAGCGCGCCCGTGCGGCCGAGGCGGCCTTCGGCAATCAGGCCTTTCATAGGGATCGGTACGCCAGGTGCCAAGGGTATTGATACGAAGGAGACGCCGATGTCAGAGCTGTATGGTCAGATCGCAAGCTTGGGCCTGCGCTTCGGTTGGCCTTATTCAACCGGAGCGAGTCTCTCGCTTCAACCCTCGGATTCATCGCGATGAAATATGAACAGATTCTGGTTGAGTTCCGCGGGCCAGTGCAGCTGGTTACCCTGCACCGGCCGGACCGGATGAACGCTTGGACCTTCCGCATGGCCCATGAACTGCTGCACAGTTTCTCTGAGGCAGATGCGAACGATGCAGTTCGGGCCGTCGTGGTGACCGGGCATGGCAATGTCTTTTGCGCCGGCGCCGACCTCGGGGGCGGATCACAGACGTTCTCGGGCCGTGGCGGCGCGACCGGCAACGACGATGACCGACGCAGCACGCGCGAGGCGATCCAGGCGCGGCAGACCAAGACCCCCATCATCGCGGCCATCAACGGCGCAGCGGTCGGGGCTGGGCTGACCCAGACCATGGCCTGGGACCTGCGCGTGGCGGCGGACGACGCGAAGTTAGGTTTCGTCTTCAACCGCCGCGGGGTGATGCCAGATGCCGACCTGCTGTGGACAATTCCGCGCATGATCGGTTATGGGGCCGCCATGGACCTGCTTTTAACGGGGCGCATATTCCTGGGCGCCGAGGGTAAGGAGTTGGGTCTCATCAACCGATCCGTGCCGCGCGCCGACGTCCTAGACACTGCCATGGCGCTGGCCAACGACATTGCCGAGAACACGGCCCCTGTTTCGGTTGCGCTCACCAAGCGGCTCATGTACGACTTCCTGACCCGAGATTGGGATCAGGCCGATCAGCTGCAACGGGAACTCTTCGCTTGGACCGGCCAGCAACCCGATGCGCGCGAGGGTGTGTCGGCGTTCCTGGAGCGCAGGCCGCCGAAGTGGACGATGTCCAAGTCCAAGGACTTGCCCGCCATGCTCCAGTTACCACCGCGCCACAGGTAGAACCATGAACCTCGAAGAACATACCGACATCGAGGCGTTTCGTCTTGAGGCGAGGCGCTGGCTCGCGGAACACTTCCCAACTGCCCTGGCAGACAACCCCGCGCGGCAAGCCGTCGACATCTTCGGGCCGGACAACACCGATCCTGATTTCCTCTTGTGGCGCGCCCGGATGGGTGCCAAGGGATGGACAGTACCCCTTTGGCCCCGGCACTACGGCGGTGGCGGGCTCACGGAAACACAGGCGAAGGTGCTGGCCAACGAGATGGCGCGGATCGGAGCGGCCAACCCAGTGCAAGGGATGAGTGTGAACCTTCTGGGCCCGACGCTGCTGGAGTTCGGGAGCGAAGAACAGAAGCTGCGTCATCTGCCGCCTGCGGCCTGCGGCGAAGTTCGATGGTGTCAGGGTTATTCCGAACCCGGCGCAGGCTCCGATCTCGCCTCTCTGCAGTGCCGCGCCGAAGATCTGGGCGACAGTTTCCTGATCAACGGCCAAAAGGTATGGACGAGCGGCGCACACTTTGCGCACTGGTGTTTCTGCTTGGTTCGCACCGACCGTAGCCGCAAGCAAGGTGGCATCAGCTTCGTTCTGATCGACATGCGCTCGCCGGGCGTGGAAGCGCTGCCGATCAAGTTGATCTATGGTGGCTCGACGTTCTGCGAGGTGTTCTTCAAGGACGTGGTCGTTCCCAAGGCTAACTTGGTAGGTCCGCTCCACGGCGGATGGGCAGTGGCAAAGCGCCTGTTGCAGTTCGAGCGGGGCGGGATCGGCGATACCCGTCGCGCCCGGGGCGTCCGGCCGCTGGCCGATATCGTGCGGGAGTATGGCGCCTTCGACTCGGATGGCCGACTGGCAGATGCCGACCTGCGAGCCCGCATTGCTGCACACGAGATTGATGCGCGCGCCGTCGCGCTCACCCACCAAAGAATCGCGCTTGAACACCAAGCCGGCATTGATGCTGGCGCGGCAACCTCGATCCTCAAGAACGCGACCATCGCCGCAGATCAGACGCGCATGGAGCTACTTGTGGAGTTGCTCGGCCATGACGGCCTGGGCTGGGACGGCGATGCCTATTCCCAAGAAGCCCTCGAATCGGTCCGTCTCTGGCTCCGGGGCAAGTCGGGATCGATTTACGGGGGCACCCACGAAATCCAGAACAACATTATTTCCAAGCGCATACTGGCCCTGCCGGATGCGAAGTCACAGCGCTGATATCTGTGCTGATCCTCCGTCACCGATCAGGATTCCTGCTCGGGGCGAGAACATTGGCCTGGTTTTATTCCGGCTTGATGCCGACTGCGTCGAGCAACTGCTTGGTCATCACGCGCCGCTTATCCAAGAACGTCTTCATCTCATCCGGCCCATAATTGAGCGCGACTGAACCTCGTTCGACGAGAAATTTCACGACCTCCGGGTCCTTGTGGGCATAGGCCGCTGCCGCCGCGAGCTTGTCGATCACCGGCTTTGGCGTCTCGGCCGGTACTGCCAGCAAGGCGAACGGCCCCAGCACCACGGTTTTGTAGCCCAGCTCGACGAAGGTGGGCACGTGTGGCATGCCGTCCATACGGGTGGTGGAAGCCACCGCGATGGCGATGGCCTTGCCATTTGCCTCCAGAGGTTTGAAGCCAGACTGGTAGTCGACCATCACGTCGATCCGGCCGCCCAGGAAGTCCTGGTAACCCTGCGGCCCGCCCTTATAGGGAACCTGGGTCATCGTCACATTGGCCTCCTTCTCCAGGAGTTCCATCAGCACATGAAGTAGCGACCCCTGCCCCGTGGTGAAGTAATTGATCTTTCCGGGGTTCTTTCGTGCGAAGTCGATCAACTGAGGCAGCGTCTTGTAGGGGGCATCGCTACGGATCGCGATCATGAACGGTGACACCGATAAGCCGTGCACAGGCACGAACGCCTTGTCCGGTAAATAGAGCGGGCTCTTGGTCACGAACGGGTAGGAGACCATAGCGGTATCCGACCCATAGAACATCGTGTAGCCATCCGGCTTGGCGTTGGCAACGAGGCTCCCACCGAGAATCCCGTTGGCGCCAGGCTTGTTGTCGATCACCACTGCTTTACCCAGGATGGCGGACATCGACTTGCCGATGACGCGGGCGCCCTGATCGGCGATGCCGCCGGCTGGCCAGGGAACGACGAGTGTGATCGGTCGGTTAGGGAAATCCTGTGCCGAAACTGTACCGACCAGCGCGAGCGCGACTGCCAGCGATGCCCTGGAAAAGAACTTCATAAGGTCTCCGTGTACCGGTCAGGGCCGGCAAGTAGTGGTGAATAAATGGCGCAAGCCGTGGGTCGATGTGGTTGACCGCAGTGCGCATAAGGCCTTGAGGACGGATTGGTCCTCCTCAGGTATTTGACGGCCATAAAGCTTTGAATTGGGGATGCGAGTTGGGTTTGAGAGGCTGAAACCATAGGTGACGAAAATGTAAACGATTGCAGATCCATCAGCGAATTCTGGCTGATCCGAGCTGTCGGGTCAACTCCAGGCACGAACTCTGGGTACGAACTTTCACAAGCAAGCACTTTTCCCGAGCGACCCGTTCGAACGAACAGAAATTTGCTTCGGTCTGGTAATCGCGTACATTGTTGGCAATGCAAATACATGAAGTGGGGTTGCCGACGATTGAACACGTCGCGGCCCGTGCCGACGTCTCAACAGCCACTGTGTCGCGCGTTTTGAACCGGCCGGATGCGGTGCGCGAAGTGCTGCGTGGACGCGTGCTGGAGGCCGTGATGCATCTGGGTTATGTGCCCAATTCAGGCGCTAGGGCGCTGAAGCTGCAACGAAGCGGTACGGTAGGTGCGGTGTTTCCCACTATTGATAACGCGATCTTCGCGAAGGCTATTGATGCACTGCAACAGAGACTCGCCGATTCAGGTCGGCAGTTACTGATCGCGACCAGCAATTACGACCCACAGGTTGAAATGCGTCAAGCGATCAATCTGGCCCGAAGCGGCGCGGATGCCTTGGCGCTCTGCGGCAACAGCCAAAGTCGGGAGTTGTTACAGTTCCTGCGCCAACGGGAGCTAAAGACCGTGCACGCCATGACGATTAGCGCGGAGCCGGATCGGGTCTGTGTCGGCTACGACAACGCTTCTGCCATCGGGAAGGCGGTGCGTTACCTGCTGGACCTTGGGCACCGTCGTTTCGGGATGTTGGCGGGCATCACCCTGCACAATGACCGTGCCGCGGGCCGGGTGGCCGGTGTGCGCGAGGAACTGGCCCTGGCAGGCCTGCAGTTGGATCCCCGTTGTGTGATCGAAATGCCCTACTCCTTGGAACGAGCGCGTGAAGGCTTTCGTAGGCTGATGCAAGCGCCCCAGCCACCAACCGCCGTGCTGTGCGCCATCGACGTGCTGGCTATTGGTGCGCTGCTGGAGGCCGCGACTCTGGGGATCGAGGTGCCCCGGCAGGTTTCGGTGACCGGTTTCGACGACCTGGAAATGGCGCGCCATTTCCAACCGTCCCTGACGACCATGCATGTGCCGACTGAACGAATGTGGCAGATGGTGGCGGACCGGATCATCGCCAGCCTTGATCAGGTGCCCATGCCAAGAGTTGGCGAGGTCGAAGTCGAACTGATCGTGCGGTCGTCCACCGGACCGGCACCGTCTATCTGATCCGAAAGATCCTACTGCCCACCGCCCGAGTCAGCAAGCCCGAGAAGTCCGCCAGCTTGCGCATCGATTGAAGCTGGCGCTTCGACTATAAAAATGCCTCCTTCACTGGGACGTCTACATAGCGGAACAGGTATTGGCAGTGGGCTTACGAGAGTAGTAGCATCCTGATTACGGCCAACAAGCCTTTCGTCGGCTGAAGTCGCTCGAGCCTCATCGCCATTCACAGCTGGAGACTTATTTCACCCTCTCAGGACGCGGCACCGTCACCATTGACGACGTGGATGAAGAGGATCTGATGATCCTTTATGCGTTTGCCATCAGTGATTTCACCAAGGCACCCCAGTTCCTCTACGGCACGCTCTCTTAGGGAAACTCTGCAAAAGTCCGCCTTATTTGTGTTGACAGAACCAATCGTCTGCTATAAAATAAGTAGCATGAAACAAGCCTCTTTGCCCCTCGATCTTTTGTCCAAGAAAACCCGCAAGCAAACCTTTCTCGAAGAGATGGAAAAGGTTGTTCCATGCTTATCCGGTTAGTTCCCATTCGTAGTTTTTCTTGCCACTGACATCGCTCCACACCCGGCGTTGTAAAGTGCCGCGTAGGTTGTTGGCGCAGTTGCAGTGCCAATACCAAGAAGGCTCTGGAA
>Ga0214919_10002614_pt1 | contig 28069 bp, 46 predicted proteins | sample LL1503_MetaG_FD_177994 | JGI IMG/M metagenome (GOLD analysis project Ga0214919, IMG submission 177994) | Freshwater microbial communities from Lake Lanier, Atlanta, Georgia, United States - LL-1503 | ecosystem: Environmental > Aquatic > Freshwater > Lake | place: USA: Georgia | collected...
CACCAAGACTCACCAGGCAGATCACGGTCGATAGCTTCGCGATTCTTGCGCCAATCGTTTTCAAGGTTTTGTGTCCGCTTTTCTTTCCAACCTGGAATGATGCGAAACACTGCTGCGATGATCTCAAGGATTGCACGCAGCACAAAAGATTATTTAATATTCAGTCCGACTGTCTTGAGGAAGTTTACGATCTTTTCCAAGATCGAATCATCCGCTGGGGTCGGTGTGAGTTTAACAATGATGCGAGCTGCGAGAACGATGCCACCAACAGCGGCTACGATCTCTTGCCAATTTGAAGTAATCCAATTCCAAATATTCATAGTGTTTATCCTCCTGCGTCAAATCCAGCCATTACGGGGTCATGCAACTCCATCATGGCTTGAAGTGATTTCCAAGTTGGACGTTCCACGGGGAAAGTCAAGTCCCACTTGACATTACCACTAGAAAGGCATAACGCCAACGCATCGGCTCTGTCGGGTGAGGCTATGCCTCTGGCACGCATCGAGTCCTTAGACTCCACGCCAAGCTTGCCCTTGCTGTTGGTGATCGTGCGCCTGCAAGTTAACTGCGCTGTTAGATCCTCATCCTCTGGCAATATAATCTCAGCATCCTCAATCTTCTTGGCCATGCCAAACCACATCTCAGCAGACCGATTGGTGTACGCATCGTTGTCGTAGGCCGCAGAGCCAAAGTTAACTCGGTTGACCTCCCAGCCAGCTTCAGCCAGTGCGTCGCACATCACCATGCCTAGCCCGCTTGCGTCAGCGTAGATGTTGCTGGCCTCTAACCCAGCCTTCTTAAACTCGACTATAAATCTACCCACAGCAGACATCGTATCCCTTTCACGCCATGCGATCATTGGCAGGATCTTGTTGCCGTCACTTATGCAAAGCACGTTCTGATCCCCGCCCGCAGCAAAGTCTACGCCTGCCATGCGTGTACCTGGCTTAAATCGTGGCGGCGTGTTGTGGCAGTTTTGTAGCTGGGTAAGGCTGATAACCAAGCTTTCTGCGCCTATGTCAACAAACTCGCCGTAGATCATGGATCGGGTCAGCGGGTGCTTCTCGCCGTAACGCTGGGTTACTTCCTCAATCTGGGCTGGCGTGATGTGGGGGCAGTCAAAGGCTGTGACAGCGTGCTTTGACCACATACTGGCTTCCTTGGTGAATGCTCGATAGAACGCGCCACTAGAGCCGCCTGGGCTGGATGCGATTAGCAGGCGGGTTGGCTGACATCGGCTGATGGCCTCAAACAGGGGGTCGGCTACGGTCTTGGCTTCGTCAACCACCATCAGCAATGGATGGCATTCGTGATCCTCAGCGTGCCAGCCTTCAGCACGCCCTGGGTCAGTCGCTGAATAGCCGATAATGCGTGATGTGTTGCCGTTGGGGTGGAGGTAGCGGATCTCGCCAGATGTCACCTCCCACGCGCCACCAAGCTTGGCAATGTGATTGCGCAGGCTAGGCCAGAGTTGGCTTTCGACTTGGCGGAATACGCCCGCTGTGGTTACGGCAATAGAACGCTGGTAAACGAGCGCGTGCCATATCAAAATAGCCGAAATGACGGTGCTGGTCTTGCCAGAGCCGTTGGCTGCACGCAGGGCTACGCGACAGTCCTTAGCCTCTAAATCACGCAGTACCTTGCGTTGCCAGTCATAAAGATTGATGCCAAGGACGTTAGATGCGAATGCGGCTGGTTTGGCAAGGTCTTCTAGTATCTCTTCTTGACTGCGTTTTGGAGGCTTTGGCATAGGTGATGTTTAAGACCTCTTTTTGTTTTGAGCCACAATAATTTGGGGGGGTATATGCGTATTAAACGGGGGCTGGGGGGCTGGCAGGGGGCGTGGTGGTAGGTGGATACTTGGCGAGGGATTCTGCTCTAGGTTTGCGAAGTTTCATTCGCTTGTGACGAGGCTTAGGAGTTTTTGGTAGTGCATCTTGTTGTTGCTCAACAACGTTGCTCTTGTTGATACAATACTTATTATTCGACAAATGGTTTTCTGGTTTGGTAGCAACTGGTTGAATATCAATGTAGTTATGACTGCTTTCAATTTGTCGCTTTTCAGGACTCGCTGTGATTTGCTTCCTACCCCTTATCCCCGCCAGCAACTGCGCAAGATTCCCGCCTAGGTTATGGGTATGATCTTGCGTAACTTGCAGGCGGGCAGAGGGTTGTGCATAGCCGTGGGTTCGCTCTAAAATCCATGCACGCGCCTGCCAACTCTTTTCCCCTGCTAGTTCCACGCTGCGAAGCAGTCCCATCTCATGTTCACGCCTAGCCTTTTTTATCAGCCGACCAAAGTCTTGACGCTTAGTCACCCATCCTTGCGCCGTACCTGGATTGATCCCCACATACTCTGCTGCCCGTTCAAGCGTGAATCCAGAGCGTACCGCATCTATTATCTTCGCGCCTAGTTTTTCATCATACTGCGTCGGCCTACCATTCTTTGCCTTTTCGATAGGCAGTTCAATCGGCGCGGATGGAGTCCCGCATTGTGCATCCATAAGTTTTACTTCTACCACACTTTGACTGAAATAAAAACTATTGACCTATGCAAGCGGATGGCATAGGTTGCCACTTGTCGAGGGAGAATCCGCTAGGAACTCCCAAGGCATAAAAGAAAATAAGGAGACACACCATGACAACAGCAACGATAGAAAACGACACAAGGAAAGAAAAGGCAGAAGCACGAAAAGCAATCCGTGAGGCGGTTAAGTTTCAGAATAGGGTTGAGGAAGTAAAGGCACAGCCAAGGCTAGAATCCCTCACCATCACAATCGAGTGGAAGAAAAGCAGAATGTGGGGGATGAATCCTCACGCTACTGGTGAGGCGAGAACTACGGATGGAATGAGATTAGTTGGCACGGCAACGGCAAGCGGTTGCGGATATTGCAAACGCTCTACCGTCATCGCTGACCTGTTCAACCAATTCCTACGGCGCAAGCTGTACGATTCCGAAGTATTGGCACGGATCGCAATCAAAAAACCCTATGGAATGTCATTCCCAAAAGACGGCCAAAAATGGCTAGCTTGTTTTGATGGTGGGATTGGCGAAGGCTGCTATCGCCAAATATCGGAAGCAATCGGCGGGACTTGGGAATGCGTGGCGCACACAGACAGCGTTGAGGTTTACCAATACAAGGAAATCAAAAAATGACATCCTACGCCGTCTACAACTCATGCGGTCAATTCTTCGCGAGGTTCACTTCCTACGCTCGCGCCCTACGTTGGGCGCAGCGGGAGGGAATGGAATGGAGCGCGATAATAAGAAAAGAAAGAGAGACACTATGACAATAACTCAAAGGAATGCAATTAAGTGCGCTTATCTTGACCTGATAGGCTCAAAACAAGCAAAAGAGCAATGCGATATTCATGCACACGATTGGAATGCACACGAGTCCACGATTGAGGAACTTGAGCAAGCCTTTAAGTTTCTAGTTGGGGAAAGTGAGTTGAGATGAACTGCCCGCAAGTTTACGCGCTAGGGCTACTCCACGGCGGACTCCTATTGGGATTCGTCTGGCTAGTCTGGCCGAAACGGAAATAGTTTTCCCTCGTCTCTCCTCGTCACTGAGGGGAGGAGAGGTCAAACCCTATCGGGATGGCCTAACAAACAGAAAAGAAAGGAACACGGAATATATGAAGAAGAAAGAGCAAGTTGGAAAAAGAAAATATAAGGTTGAGTATAAACAAACGGAGACATTTATTGTGGATGTCTATGCAAAAAGCGAAGAACAAGCCAAGGAACTAGCATCAAAAAGATTTGACGCTGGCGATTGTCACGAGGTCGGAGATTGCGAGGTTGAATTGAGTTGCGTTTATGATGTCACCAATACTGACGATCCGTTTTATCCTCAACAAAGATAAGGCGCAAAAATATGTATACACTTGAAATGCTGAGAGGAAAAGAATACTTGGGAAAATATGATTACTCAAACTCATGGTGCGAAGAATCAGACAAAATCCCAAGCGTGAAAGAGGCAGACAAAATGATGAAAGCCGAGCTGGACTATCGGGAGTCACCAAACTTGCGGGACGTTGTTCTGAATGTTTGGATGGCTGATGGTGATGAGTGGAGATCCAGAAAAGTGAAAAGCTTTTGCAAGTTTGTTGAAGATCCAAAAGCAACTTACGCAACAAGCTAAAGTCTCTCCTCGTTTCCCCTCGTCAATGAGGGGAACGGAGGATGGATTTGGGCTTTCGCCTGGACATCCTAACAAACGGCAGCGCAGCGATGCGCGAATGAAAGAAAGAAAAGAGGATATGAAAATGAAAGTTAAAGTATTGAAAGATGAGTATTGGAAAGATTGTGTCTCTATTTTTGGACATATAAAAGGAATTGGGCAGTGGATTCCTTATGGCTTAGTTGACGGCGCGGAACTTGTGCCAAGTAGTAGGACGGATGGATTGGAAAACATTATCTTAACGAACGGGATGAGGGCTAGGGTTCAAAGTATTGATCTTGAATACTAGGATCACGGCGCACTCAGTTCGCGCTTGCCTATAAACGGCAGCGCAGGCATTCCGTCTTTACAAACGGCAGCACAGCCTATAAGGACAACATAAAAATATGACAGAAGAAGAAATTATTAAGGCTTACCTTTCGCGACTAGGTAAGAAAGGCGGGAGCGTCAAAGGATCTTGCAAGGCTCGCAAGCTTTCGCGGGAGCATTATGCCAAGGTTGGCAAGTCTCAGCGGGAGCGTTGGGATAAGTTTCGGCGGGAGCGTCAAACGGTAGCGTAGGCATCCAAACGGTAGCGTAGCCTTTCGCGGGAGCGATAGCCCTATAATGGGTGTGTAGAATAGCCCTATAAGGGGCGTATAAACGGCAGTCTAGCGTCCGATTCGGCAACAGCAGGCTTTGTTTCCTAGCTCCTCAACCCTAAATTTGACCACTGGAAGGTCTGGAGCATCAGATCGTGCTGCAAGACGCTTTCTAGGGGCATCCTTGAGCGATTGCGTGGCATTGTGGCGTGTTTTTTTGGCTACCTTTGGCATATTACCAGTTCTTGCACGACCAGTACCGTGCTGTTAGCTTGCTGGGAGGGTTGCTGTCACACCCGTGCCTAGCTCTGAAGCTACGCCTGCGGGCTGGATTGCTCTTTTTGATGGTCATCTTGGGATCGCCATAGCGGATTGTCTTGCTCTCACCACCCTTGCAAGCCCTGACTACGAACTTTTTTGGTCCTCCAGGGGTGCGCCTTGGGCTGTTACATGGTAAATCTTGTGTACTCATTGGTCATCTACCTCATCAGTGTCAAAGTCATCAGGAATCGAGTCCTGAAGCGATTGTAGTGCCTTCTGGTGGCTCTCAAAGAAGCCCGACAGCCTCTTCACTTGCTCTGTCAGCCCATTCCACTGTGCCTCGAACACCTCAAAGGAGCAGTTGGCATTCATGTCGTCTACTAACTGGCCTAGCAGCCTCAGTACGCCGTGTAGCTGGGCATTCTCTCGCTGAAGTAGGCCGATAAACTTATGGCTCGCCTTCAGTTGCTCCCGATCACTCTGCAAAACCGCCTTTTTTAGCCTTCATCATCCGCCAAGTGCGGGGGCTGATGGTGCTTTTAGATTTAGGACGGCTAGTGCCAGCCTTACGGCGGGCGTTAATGTTGGCGTATAAACCTGGTTTCGATTTGTTCATTTCACGATTGTACCACATCCCCCACCTGATAACCAACTTCGTTCTTTGGCAGGTGTGAGGATGCCTGAGCCAGCCCAAACCCAGCCCAACCCAGCCCAGCTTTCGTTCTTTGTTCTGATTACCCGAACACGCTACGGAAAGAACGTAGTGGTATGGGGGGAGGACGGACTAAGGAGTCCTTCCCCCTACTTTCCTTCGCGTAATTTAATTTATATATATATAAGGGTCTGACTGCTCTATAAATGATAGTAACTTGAAAGTAGATTAGAAAGTAGTCTGATTGGCAGTATATAAGCCATTGTCAGACAGTATCTTCTTGGCCTTGTGAAGGCGTTTAAGATAGCGATAAAAGGTAGATTCTGATACTTCCAGTTTTTCGATGATATGGCGGCATAAATCACCAGCCTGCCACTCCTTTGAACCCATCTCGGTTAGGAACTTTTTATCGTCAACCGCCTTGTGTGCGCCTGGCTTCTTTAGCTTGTCTGGATTGAGGTTAAAGTTCTGGCGGAACAGCGGGTAAGACCACTGAACAACGAAGGCATCCATTGGGCTAAAGTTGCGCAGCGTGACCTCGCAAGTAAAGGTGCGCTCATCCTCCTCATGCGGTGTCAAGACCACCAAGCTGTCTGGGTTGCGGGCGAATACACCGCTACCACTAAACCTATCAATCGACTCCGACCCACTCTTGTTACCCTTGCTGAAGTGATGCGAGAGGATGATTGACAGATTGTGGCGTGTCGCTAGGTACTCAAACTCATTCATAAGACTTGACATATCGCCTGCGCTGTTCTCATCTCTCTCTCCCATGAGCATATAGTTTGGGTCTAGGATGATGGCTTGGTATCCCTTGCCTTCAATCTGCTTCTCGATCATGGGGCGGATGAGAGTTAAGTCGGCAGCGTGGCCTCTCAGCGTCCATGTATCAAAGTCATCGGCCTTGTCTTCCAGTCCTTTCGCCTTGACAACATCAGCTAACCGATTGCGAAAGCTCCACTCTTGGATCTCAAAGTTAATAAACAACACCCGCGACATCTTGCACTGTTGCCCCCACCAAGGCACGCCAGCGTGTAGCGATAGGGCTAGATCAATTAAGCTCCAACTCTTGAAAGCCTTACTTCCTCCGCCCAGCAACATCTTCCCGCCTCTGTGCAGCATTCCCTCAATTAGCGTCTCTGGTGCGGGTAAGTCTTCCTTAATAAGTTGTGCATAAGATTTAATCGGTGGCCACTCATCGGTCTTGGGTTTGATACCAAGTGCTACGGCTGGTTCAATCATTTTCCTCCTTTGCAAAACCAAAGTAGGCTTTGCATCTTGTCGTTTCTTTTTGCCCCAGGAATCCTAACGGGTTGGCTGGGTTTGAATGTTGCAGGATCGCATCCTAAAGGAATAAGAAAAGCTTTTAACTGATCCACCCATTCATTCTTTGGTGGCATCTCAAACCAACCATGCAAGCTCTTTCCTCCAGTATCCACAACAGCGTGTAGTTTCATGCTGAATAAATCGCGCATCAGTTGGAACACCGCGCCCATCTCTGGCTTGGTTAACACATCGGACTCGACAACAAGGAACACCCTGTGCTCAACCGTGTCATTGGATCGGCTAACCGTATCCAGCTTGTAAGTCGCGCCAGTTGTGTACTGCCCGATTGGCTCGTCTAACTTCTTCCAATCCCAAGCTGACCTAAAGTTCTGCGGGTGTCTTCCGCTGTCCTTGACATCGCCGATCCAGATATTGTCAGCGACATTAAACATCGAGAGGAACAACTGATAGTCCTGCGCTGGATCGCCTAGCTTTACAGGACTCTCCTCGTACATATCGGCTGGGTCCCAATTGTAGTGGGTCAGGTATCGTTGCTTGTTTGACTCAGCAATCGTCTTGATCCTATCCAACACCTCAAAGTGCGGATCTTTCTTAATGACCAGCTTCGGTACGGCTGTACCGCCAGACATAATGTTTACTGGCTTGTAAAGGACATCGCTGGATATAGCTCGGCGCAACTTGCGGTTAGCCTCGTCACGATACGGCGTGCAACTGGTATGCCAGCAAAAGATAGTCGGCGCGCCATCTACGAACACAGTTGTATCTCTAATGCGAGTATGGCTGGTGTGTGCAGCCTCACCTGGACACTTACACAGTCCGTGATTCTCGGACTGCCAATCCACTTGGCCTACGATCTCTTCAGCCTGCCGTTGTGCTGGGGTCATTTCCAGAACCTATGGTTTAAGGCATTTTCTAATGCGCACCAAATTGTGGGAGGACAACAATTATATTTCTTGTGTTCCGTTTGATTGTTTCTGTTATCCTCACAACAGTCCAAACGGGCTGATCGGCCATTAAATTCAAAACCATAACATCCGCATTGTACACATTGGCAGAACAAAAAGCCGTAATCACTTCCAAAAGGTCCATGCAAACCATACTTTTCCCATGCTATTGATCCATCACCACTACACAAATCATCTCGATAGTTCCTTAATGAACCTAGAACAGCAATTGCCTTGTGTTCGCTAAAGGCATCAATCTTACTTTTATCATATTCTGATATAATAATATCATCCGAAGATGGCTTAATTTCTAAATATAAATTCTTGTCAAAAACTGTTTGTTTTTGTATAAAGAAATCTGGCAAGTATCTTATTGTTTCATCTCCAATCTTAATTTCATAACCCTCTGACTCGTACTCAAATTCAATACCAAGACAACCTAAAAATATGCCCCACCTAGCCTCGTTCCTTGACCTGTACTTAACCCCATTAAATTCGGTTTCTATTGCTTTTATTGTACTCATATTAAAATTCAAACTGGCTCTGATTCAAGAGGAGAACACACTGAGGAATATCCCGCCGTGGGATCTCCCCACAGACCACAACGCCAGTTAGTTATTTGCTTTCTTTAACTTCCTCCAACTCTGCTGCCTTCTCCCTCAACTTGCAATAGGTATGATTTTTTAATTGTTCATCCAGTAAATATTTTATAAAATGCACACACTGCCTTTCTTGAATTGTTGAAAACAAATTCCTACCAATTTTAATTTCCACATTTATTCCTTCCTTTAAGCTCCTGACCGTTATCCCCATCTTCGCGCTCATTTGCCAGCATCCAACTCCATCGCTTTCTTGCTGGCCTCAACAATATCCTGCGCTGTTATATTGCGTAGAGCATTGCACCAGTATTGCGTTTTTGGGGTGCGATTACTCGCATCCTTACACTTGGCCTGTGGCAAGCCAGCGTGCGGTCGGCAAGGTGCGTGTGGGCAAGTATCGGGCTTGAATACCGATACGTTCTTACTATAGTAAGTCATTCTGTCTTCTGGGGAATACGAACCCCACAACGACACACACGGAGTATCCAACCCAGCAGCCATGTGGTTGACACTGCTATCTGGCGCGACAACAAAGTCAGCCCCACTAATAATCGGAAACAGCGAGCGCACGGTCTTGGTGCAGTTAAATAAGTCAATCACTCGCGGATGATCCACCTTAAAGTTGTTTGAGTTATCCAGCCCAATAATAATGGCGTGATGTTTGGGGTAGGCCTCCAGCAACGCCAGCACCGCCTCCTGCCCCATCGTTGGCGGGTAGGTGCGGGTAGGACCAGAACTGCTAACGTGGTAGGCAAAGAATGGACTAGGCATCGGCCACTTGCCCATCGCCTTTAGCTCTTCGTGGTCTGGCTCGATTAAATGCAGAACTGGCTTGCAATACTTCGCCATCTTCTTCTCATCCCACACACCCATCCACTCGTAGATCCGCTGGTAGCAGTTGCCAGGACCAGTGCCTAGCTTGGTGTTGCCAACCTGACCGCTGAACAAATCATCCGTAGGCAAGTGCGCGTCAAACGAATCCCATGCCTCCAGCGATGCGGGCAACGGCCACAGCTTTGCACCCAGCCCAGCGTAGAGAGGAAGGTTGCGGGCAGGGGCGTACACTTCCACAACCCCACCCGACTCCTGCACCAAGTAGTTAACGAAAGCAGTGGCGATGATCGCATCACCAATTGCCCCAGCGCGGTAGACGGCTGTTGCACCACCAGCAGCGCGCCCCTTGTAGTAAGGCTTGATCTTGTGCGGGCAAGGGATTGAATCGTCCCAGGTTGGTCCAGTTAGCTCATCGGGCAGCATGTAAGTTGTGCGCGGGTAGAGCATATTGTCATCGACTTTGTGAATTGAGTTTGAGTTATTTGTCCAGAGTTTCATTTGGTGTTCCTTTCTATTGTTTCGTTATACCGCGTCAATCCTTTTTCTTCCTCTAATATCTCCTTCGCTATCAAAGCCGCTGCATCGACCATCGTTATGATCTGGATTAAATCAATAGCATGGCCATGAGAAACGCGATCCCTCTCTATGGCCAACTTATCGCGTGCGACGAGAAGCATATCGCGTGACCACTTGAGCCTATCTTTAGACTCGACCCGCATTACGAACCTGACCGCATCCGAAACTTGCGTGGCTTACTCTTGCCCGCTGCCGACAGGGCAATGGCAATCATCTGCTCGCGTGATCGCGGCTTACCGCCTGCTCCACGCTCGCTACCCTTCTTGCGGTTATCTGCTGCTAGTTCACTCATGTTCTTACTTACGTTCTTACCTAATGGCATTGTTTGTTCTCCTTTTGTTTCACAAAGCTACCAGCTAGGAGGTCTAACACCCAGCCGTGTCCGTGAAATTTGTCGTAAAGCATTTGATTCATAATCCACGCTAGGGGTGAGACGTTTGATTCAAGCAACCGCCCAGGCTGGCAAGCGTTCTTGTCCAGCATCTCGGCCAGCGCATTCACCTCCAGCCGTGCGTATTTGTAAATTGACTTCATGCTGTCTCCTCACCAACCACATCATCCCATGTGGCCTCTTCCCCATTCCAAACCTGCGATTGCGTTCTCAACCACTTAGGCTTTTCGGATTGAGTTGTGAAGCTTGATTCGCGCCAAAGCACATTGTTACCTGGAACAGCCGTGATCCGTCCATTGTTAAGTGCAATAAAATGGTGTGACTTGGTTTGGCTTGGAGACATAGAGAACCCATCTCCGTAAGGCTCGGCTGTGAATATATAGCGACCAACTTCCCAAGTCTTTTTGTTGGCAATCCAAACCTTACAAGACAAGCCCATAAGATAGTCGTACTCGATTGTCGTAAAGTTCCATCCAAAACAATCCCAGCGTTGGGCATCGTTAATGTCCCAATCCATAATTGCAATCTCGCCGTGAGCCAGAGCGTGCAATGGTAAGCCTCGGTACAGCGCACCGCACTTGAGCATTATTGTGCAACCCCAAGCTCGTCCAGGTATGGCTGTCAGTCCAAACCACACAGCGTCCTCTATGCCTTGCTTCTGGCCGTCAGATACAAACTCCATATCGCACTTGACGTACAAATGGCGAGGCAGATTGGCAGCGTGGGTCATTTCCAGCTAGGTCCAGTTAACCAAGCCACCAACACCCAGCGCGTACCCCAGATAGGCGCACGCGCACGATGCTCGATGTAGGAGGGGAACCAGCAACCCGCCCCTTGATCCCTAATAAACCTAGCGTTCTCTAAGTCGGCTTTAACTTGCAAGCCACCGCCAAGGTACTCGCTTGGGTCAGATAGATTGACCACCATCGTCATCTTGCGATCTGATCCAGTAAACGTATCGTAGTGCCACCAAAACTGCTGGAGTGGATTGTACTTTAGAATCTGCAACTGCTGCACGCCTGTAATATCGAATCGGTAATGCTCGGCGTTTACGGCCATAGTCAATTCGTTTACGATTGAGTAAAGCCACTTGTAGTGCGGAGCCATCGGAACCCAGCAAGACGAGCAGCTACGCGCAAACGATCTCCTAGTCGTGCCATCCTTCTTCATCACAGTTGCACGCTTCATCCCGATCACCTCTGCATCTTGGCGTAGCATCATGCACTGCGTTGGTGTCAACACATAGCGGTCTACGGCAGCCGTTAAAACCTTCTGCTTAAACTCGCTCATTTGACTTCCTCGCAAAGTTCCAGCAATGCCTTGTTTAATGCGTACTCAAAGCAAGCCGTCTTGTCTTTCAGAATGTGTTGCTTGCCAGCTTCGACTAGGGCTTCGTAAAGATCATCGTCCACATCGACAAGAATCTTGACGGCCTCATACTCCTCAACCTTAACCACCTTAATACTTTTGCCTTTTCTTTTCCTCATAGATCCAGTTCCTTTCTTATGTAATCAATCAGCTTTAAGATGATAAAGCCAGCGCAGTAGATTATCGAAAGAATCAGCCAACTGTAAAGAATAAACCAACTGATTACCCACAAGATGTCTTTAAGCTCCAGTAGGCAAAGCATAGTCATTCTCCTGTAGTTTGCGCAGTAACGTCCGATTGTCGATCCTTACTCCGCTGGCTCTGCACCACCAGCCAACCGTGCCATTCTTAAAATCTCGCAGTAGCTTCTGCACCTCATGGGAGTTCTTGTACTCCAGCGCATCGTTGAGTGGCACGCCCTGGTGATCCTTAATTATCTTCATGCCCTTAACCATCCCTCGCTTGCGTAGCATCCGCAGATCACGGATGGCTTGCAGCGCAACCTCTCCAGCCAACTGCTGCAACCTCTCGTCATAATCACCACGACAAAGGTGCGTGGACCTCACCTACCCAACCCCACCAGCTTCGCTTCGTCTTCTTTAATCTGGTTAGCTAACTTAACCAGATCGTTTGATTGCCCTGCGTAATGGATAATCATTGCGTCCTTGTAGCGGTCTAACCCAAAGTGCGACTCCACACTCGTCATGCAATTAAAAGATGGGTCAAGCTCGGTTAGAGGAATGTTCCATAAGTGCGCCATCACGTTGAGCCAGGTCTGCTCGGCGAAGTGATTAGGGTGCAGGCCGATTGGGGGCATCGATAAGATACCCACGGCCTTAGTGTGAACTACGAACACTCCAGTGTTGACATAGAACTTAGGCTCAATCATCCCGCCGAAAGCACCAGCCAGCTTAACCATCTCTGGCTTGCGATCCAGATAAGCTCCTTCGTCAAAGGCGCAGAACACCCCAGCGTCATCGGAAAGCTTGGGGCAATCGGCTGTAATCAAAACATCAGCGTCAACGAATGTCACTTGGTCATAGCCCTTAGTGGCCATGATGTTTCCGATAGCAGACTTAGAATACTGCATCGGATGGGTTAGGGGTTTGTCGATTAGAATGAAGTCGCAGTTGTGACGCTTGCAGTACGCCTCCATGCGTGGCCTAGTCAAATCCAGAATCTTTTGCCAGTCCTCACCAAACGATTGTGTTACCATTGCTTGTTTCATTTTTTGCCCCTTCCGCTAGGTTTAACTTCTTTCCATACATCAAACTTGTCATCCAGTTCTACCGACCAAAGCATCAGCGTCTTGTATAGTCCGTATCCAAGACCCGTACGTAAAAGCGTACGACTTATTATGTCACCCAAAAAGTAGAGCAGCCATGACAGAGCCAGCTTCATTTGTCGCTACAATCGTAGTCTTCCCAGGTGACGCTCCTGCACCCCTTGATCGCCTCGTCCCTAGAATCAAAGGTATCATAGTGCGACCAATCCTCTTCTCTGCCTTCGCCAGACTCGTCAATGTAAACCGCCCACTCTGGCTTGCCGTCATCATCAAACTCTTTTTTAATCCACATCATAATCTTGGTACTTCCTTTTTGATTTGTGCTAACACGAATAATGTTCTTACCAGCGCACGCTCCAAGTGGTCAACACTTGTCTCGCCGTTATTATCAGGACAAGGCGTGGATTTGTGTAATTGCATCTGCGCTGTGGCCAAGTGCCGCACGGCTCTGGCGATATGGTAATCGTGAGTCGGCCTATCTTTCTCCAGCCAATCTCCGTAGGCAGACTTGTCTGATCCCTTGCCCATAACCCGCCAGATTATCTCTCCAGCAGCATCCCCCATCTCGGCTATGCTCGGCGCAGTCATTTGGCAAGACTCCTATAAACTTGGTCCAGCAATTCCTCTAGCCACAGTACGTCAGCAGGGTCGATCATAGCTTCATACCAGGAGGCGTGTAACCCTTAACCCAAGCCCATACTTTCTGCATAGCACAGAAAGCAATGCCAGCTTGGTAGAGTTCGTCTTCGTCCCACACCTTCGTTGTCAGCTTGGTAGCATCATTTGATGCTAGGACTACCGACACGCAGGCGCATTGGGGGTTCTCGCTTGCGGCTCGGTATGCCCAAAGCTGGGCGCAATCTGTATCGTAGAATGGATCGTACTTAGGGTTTACCTTGCGATTCTTCAAGTCGATCATTGCGTCACCAACACCCTTCAGCCTTACATAAGCATCGGATCTTCCAGCGTAACCAGCACCGACCAAACCTTTTTCGCACCAGTAGGTTTTCTCGATGTTTGCATCGGACCACTTCTTAAAGGTTTCGATATACGGAGCAAGTGTTTCATCTGTGGATACGGCTCTTCCCAAGAGGATGTTCTCCATGCATTCATGCATTTTTGTGCCGTGCTCCGCTGCTTTGGTTGTGGACTCTTTGCTGTCCTTAACGACTCTGCGTGCGTAGGTTTCGAGCGTTTCATCTTCCTCCTTCGGAAGCGTGAGCGAGGACATAATGGCCTGCTCTATCTTCCAAGCCGTCAATTGCGGCTTATCCATAATGCCAAGCACGCTGGTTACGGATGGGTACAATCCCATCTGGCGCGCATCGGCTACGGTTGTGTTTCTTTCTTTTCCGTTCTTGCCAATCACAACGTGGGCGGATTCACCCTCGGCTGTGTACCAATGTCCCGCCTGGTCAGTAGCGACCAGACGGGAATTGGTAGGCTCTTTCGCTGTGATTGTAAGAGCCATTACAATTAGAACGGCACTTGGTTTCCGTCTGCGTCCACCTCGACCTTAGTGGCCGTGGACTTACCAGCAGCGGTAGCAAACTCCTTGGAAGCGCGGATCTTCTCCTGCAACCAATCGGGCATATCGTTGAACTGCCCAGCCTCACCCTGCTCGATCTCGTAGTACAACTGATCGTTGGTGGTGGTAGCTGGTGCTTTCATGCCCTTGGGGAGTTTGGATGCACCCGCAATGGCGCAATACTGCCTGCCCTGCTGGCTGGTCTTGTGGATGAGCGTGAGCATGGCTGGCTTGCCAAGAAGGTTCTTCAAGCTGAACGCTTGTAGTTCCTTGGAGGTAAAGGTCTGGCCTCTCCACTGCTCAAGCAGTTTCCGCAAGCTGGCTTTCTCGCCAAGACTGCGGGTCTGCTCGATGGATACCACCATGGGCTTGCTGACCTTGGTTACTTTACCCTTCTCCTCCACCTCAAACTCGTCCAACTGATCGGGCAACTCGAAGGTCAAGCGGACTTTAGGTGACCACTTCTCTTGGTTATCCCAATTGGTTTTCTGGTGGCCTAGATCGACTAGGCTGTAAAGAACGCCTACAGTAGCTCCCGCTTCTGGTAGTTTGCGTTCTTGTTTTGCTGACTCGCTGATTGTTAGTGCCATGTTATTTCTCCTTTATTTATTTATTTGGGTTTGTTGTTGTTGGGGTAAGTTCGTCAAAGGCTGGTGACTTAACGTAAAAGCCCTGCGCGATGGTTGCGGTCTTTGCATACTCGATAGTCACATTGGCGGGTGCAATCTGTCGAGCTAATTCACACACGCTGTCTGCGGTTAAAATAACAAGCCACTCTTTGCGCCCATTCCTGCGGAAGAATACTGCTGGGATCTTGCCCGCTGGACAATCCCGCTTGGATTGCTCTATCCACTCTTCGGGTTTGAGTGCTTGGCAACGCTTGCCTTCAATATGAAATGGAAAATTCTCGCAGACCACATCCCCGCTACCACCCTCTGGATTGCCTGCGTACTGCTGGGTGCGTCTTGCCTTCTGCCAGCCCTGTTCGCGCAGATAATTGGCTAACTCTCTCTCGCCCGCTGCGCCTTTAGCCCTACTGTTGATCTTGCCCATGGGTTGTGTCTAGCCAACCTCCCACCGCAAGGTCGAGCGTATATTTAATTACGCCAAGTCTTATTAGCGTGGCTAATGTCCCTATTAAATTTGTTAATCATTGCTCTTATGGTCAGCTTCTCAACAATCTCTTGGTTTGCCTTAATCCACGCCACAGCCTCATCGTAGGACTTTGCATCCTGCAATCCATCCTCAAACTGATCCCACGCTTCTTTGTCGTTCATAGGTTCTGGAATACCCGCCAACTCTGCCCTGTCGATGGGCAAAGCTTAGTTGTTATGCTTTTGCACTTAGAGATTGGCAACAGCCAGAATAGGTCATCGTTCATGCCCCAGCAGGCAACGTAATCCACGCCACTGATAGCGCGCTTGGGGATATTAAATCCATTCCCGCTGCTGGTGCTGAAGCGATACTTGGTGCGTCCTGCCTCTACAGTTTGCGCGGTCTTAACTTGGATGCGGAAGAACTTATTATTCTTCTCAGCTACTACATCATAGCCAGAAAAATCCTCGTAAGGTAGCAACACCGAGTACCCGCACCGCAGCAACGCGCCAGTGACGCGAGCCACCCCAACTGCACCTATTTGTCGTGATGTTAATTTCATGCTTGACGGATCTGGGTTTGACCTAGAGACTTTTTCCTATGAAAGCAATAATAATGGCAACACTGATGGCGATGCTGATGGCATCGGGAATGGCGGAAGAACTTGATGATGTATCTGGTGGAGTTTATGATTCTGGCTCGGCTGTGTTTAGTGGTGGTAAAGGATTAGCAATTACACAGCACGGCTTGTTGGTTGAGGATGGGATTCTTACCCTAACTCCAAAAGGTATTATAGCTCGTTGCGGTGATGTTTATTATGGCAATGGTCAAATTATGACCAAAAGCAATTTCTTGTTTTATGGTTCACAAGGAATGAAGGTTCAAGACGGAAACTATTATGCTGGAAAGTCTGGTTCGACATATATATTTTCCAACAACGAGGAAGAATAATTAAGCCCTTCACGATACGCCATCTAGCTGTTTATTAACGCCAACCAAAGCTGGCGCAATTCTGGAAGACCAATCCAGTATCGGAGCTACCTTATCTTCGCTCTCTTTGACTCCCTTGTTTTCATATAAAAGATTCCAAGTTCTTTTTGCTTCTTCTGAATATCCTTCAGTACCCTTCTCGTATGGGGTGCTCTCAACATACGCCTTTAATTCATTTGGATCTTCAAACCTTCTTCCAGTAAGCTGATAAGTCTCCCTCTGTATCCTACCAAGACCATTTGCCAGTTCTTTTGGATCGGCCATATATTTATCAGATACATACTTATAATCTGCTTTTTCGCCACCAGATGAAGCCCCAACACCTCTTGAATATGGATGCCCGTACTCGTGCTCTAATGTGCTTCTAAAATTATCTGGATTTTGAAGCTCTCTTGTAACCGCTTCAACCGAATTGTATCCATTGTCAATAGCCCATTGTTGCGCTTCCTTGAAATTATACTTAACAGAATTTTCCCAGCCCTGTAATCTTTTCTGCGCATCTTCTTGGTTAAATATCGTTATTGCCTTTTTTTCTGCATCATATTGAGGCTCATAATCACCAGATTTATATGGTATTTTTTCGTATATTTTATTATAGTCTATACCTCTACCAATTTTATTAACACCAGACTCTTGAGAGTACGACTTTGCCTTTTCGACCTCACTCTTTAATTTGCCAGCATAATACTTTTTATTTATGATCCCAGCCAAATTGGCCGTTCCAGATGATTCGTATTGTTTTTCCATTTTACCCGCCACCAAATATTGCCAATCTATTTCTGATCCTAGACTCTAATCCTGCAATAAACTTCTTACGTTCTGGATTCTCTGATGCCCTGCGGTACTCATCGTCTAGTTGAGCCTTGCTTGCTTCGCGCATAAGTGATCTTGGCTCAACTTGATTGATCGCGGCTAGTGTTTTAGGACCAAACCCGCCATCTACTGCCACCTTCTGACCAAGAGCGTTTAGTCCTTGCTGGATGTACTTCGTTGCACCGCCCAGCCCACGATTAAACGCGAGATCCTGCGTGAACGGTTGGAGTGCTTGGGGGAGTTTTTCAACGAGTGGAGAGGTATATCCTTGGATGTACTCTGCCGCAGCCTTCGCTCTTTCTTGCGCTGGCAACGCCGAGATGACTTGGAACGCTTCGGGGTGGTATCTATCATTGATTCCAGCTACCTCATATTTTCCACCCATATCTCCAGATGGCAACTTGTAAACCATTGGATAACCTTGTGCATCTTTTCTGGCTTCCCAATCTACTGTTTGCATCGGCAATGGAAGCTGGCCTTGTTCTTGTGGCGTAGTTACTGGTCTTGCGTATTCACTCATAGGTTCAATGCTTGGTACTTGTTGTTGTTGTGGTGGTGGCGCGGCTACAGTTTGATCTAGCTCTCTGCGAATTGAGTCATCGCGCATTCTTGATTCTAAACCAGTTTGGCGAGAGACTGATCCGCTAATGTCAAAACGCGCCATTATCGTGAAATCCTCTTAGCAATTTCCTCTTTCTTTAGCTGTGCTGCAATTTCAGCAAGGTCTTCATCTTTATCATTTTTTGCGATGGCGGTTAAGTTTGATATGGCCGCAGGAATTGCGCTTGTTGGTATTTCTGAATTTCTAGCAAGCCAACTAACAAATTTTGGATTTATAAAGGCTCGTCCAAGCGCATTGCCTCCAAGAGCAACCGCTGCAATTCCAGTAACAATCCCGTATTTTCCAGCCCCAAGAGATCCAGCGGTAGCAAGATAGGTCATAGTCTGCGTTCCCCCAACAGCAGTTCCAGATGGGTTTGCAAGCACCCTTGAGCCTTCTCTAATCTTAGCAGCAGTTTCTGCAATTTTCTGCATATCACGCTGGTACTTGTCTCCAAATCTTCCAAATAACGTAGTCCTTGCTTCTGGGCTCAGCCTATTCCAATTGGTTAGGAATCTTTCAGTGCTGAAAATATCTCCAGCTTCATCTTGCTGTCCTGGTAATGCTCTTCCCATTCTTGATATAAACGAAGATGCAACCGCCTTTTGTTCTGGTTCGGGTATGCTCTGCATTACAGTGCGCAATCTGGTTGCCCCTATATCTGAACCCTCAAATGCTGCTCTAAAAATCTTTTCTGGCTCATTCTTGTTTATGAAGCTTTGGAGCTTTTCCATTCTTGAATGTAATGCACGGGTATATTTATTTGCCCTATTGAACGCATTTGCGGCTTTAGGACCAGCTTCTTCTGCTGCCGACCTCAAGTCTTCAGTTATCGCACCATAAATCTTTTTATACTGCCCCTGCGAAATGGTTGACATCAACTGAACCGAGCTAAGTTTCTCGCCAATCTTAGAACGCAATCCCTTTAGAGCCGAAAACGGAATGTCTCCCTCTGCGTTCAACAAGTCAGCCTCTAAGTCACCCTTGAGCGCGCCTATTTCTTGACTCATTATAAGTTGATTTCTTGATAATGCTGGCGCGCCTTCAATTGGCCTTGAAAGCTGTTCAAGTGCGGAATATGTGTTGCTCGCCTTTACTGGCTTAACTTTTGGTATGACTGTATCTAAATTATTGTATAATCCGCTTTCAACTGATCTTGCTCTTGGAAGAAACACATCCTCAACGCCTCTCTGGATTCCAGCACCAGCAATAGTGGGTTCTTTTACTCTTGATAATTCTTCAGCAATTTGTTTTGTTCTAGCACCTATTTCTGCTTGCTGGCTTATGGCTTTTCCTCTCATCATAGAAACAGAGCCTGGAAGCCTTCCAATCGTTGTCTCAAGACCTTGTATCACACCGCTACCAGTTGCCTGCCCAGCAGATGGCGTTGTTCCAGCAGCCGCAAAAGACTCGATATTTCTGCGTATTTCTTCTTGGCTTGCCCTTGCTCTACCAAGCTGACGCAATGATGCCTCGCCAAGAGGTCCAGCAGTTGGGATAATAGCACCAGCCAATCCAGCAGCCGCTTGTCCTACTGGACCTGCTCCAGCCTGCTCTGCAAGGCTAGATCCTATTGCGCTAGTAACTCCAGATGCAGCCTGCATAGCTGGGCGTTCGGTTAAAACTTGACCAACTCCACGCAATACTGGCGAGACAGCTTGCGTTGCCAATTTTCCAGCAGCCATTCCACCGCCCATTCCAGTAGTTGCCTCAATAATATTAGAGCGCATCCTTTCGCCAGCAGTTACTGGACGAGGCAATCCAATGTCTGTCTTTATTTCATCAAGAAGTTCGCCAAGAGGCTTTCCTTGCCCAGTTAATGAAGAATATACCCTAGATCCAATGTCTGTAAGAAGACCAGCCGTAGCACCAACGGCTGCACCTGGGATCGCTCCAACCCCACCAAGCGTTGCTCCAATTCCAGCACCAGTAGCAGCACCAACTGTGATTGGGTTAATTGCTGCTCTTGCAGTAAGACCAGTTTCCCTTGCTAAAGCCTCACCAACTCCTTGTGGCTGTACAGCAGATTTAGCCTCAGAATAGTCGCTGATTACTTGTTCAGCTATTCTGTCTTGTTCTGCCTCGGAGAGATTGTCGGGGACTTCAATCTTCCCTATATTCTCAATCTCAATGAAGGCCATTACTTAACTCGTATTACTTTTCCAGTTGCTGGATCAGTTGTATATTTACCAACCACTCCAGTTGCTCCTTGAGCAGCTTGCCCTGGTTGAGCAACGCCAGCATCAGATCCTTTCCCAATTTGAAGAGATTTGGGAATTTCAAATCCAGCCTCTTGATATGCCTGCAATTTATCCAAATATTCCCTCTTACGCTGGGCTGTAAATAATTCAAGTCTTTGCTTATAATCTCCAGTATATGGATCTCCAATTTCTTGTAAAAATCTTTTTGCCTCTTCATCTGTTACTTGCGCGCCAGACCTTGCTTTTAATATTTGATCTCTAACTCCAGCATACGCTTGATTCATTGTCGTGAAGTCTGGACTCATTCCAAAATAAGATTTCCCAGCCTCAATGCGACCAGAAACTGGACCGTAAAGATTTTCGTTGGTTGTCTCAAGTGCTTTTGACCCTAACTCAACAAGATTCTTGTATTCAACAAGATCATCTGCTTGTTTGATTGGAAGCTTCTTAAAATTATCTTTAGCGTTTTTGAATTGCAAATCACGCATTGTTCTGTAGGCATCGGCATTATATTTGTCACCAACTTGATCGTATTGATCTATCTGCTGATTTATTGCAGCTAATCTTTGTGCGCCCATTTGTGTTCTGCGAGTCATTAGGTCATTTACTTGATCCTCTGGAACTACTGTTGGCACAGCCCCAACTCCCTCAACTTGTCTTGTTCCGCCAAGTTCACCAGCCCTAGCGTAAGCAGCAGCCTTTTGCCCAATTGTTGCGTTTTGATCTTGCAAGACTTGCAATGAAGCATCTATGGCCTCACCACGTTTAATCGGATCTTCTTTGTCTATTGCCAATTGCACAAGCCTTGACCTTAATGCTCGCTCTTGGGCTTCTGACTCACGAAGCTTCCTTGTTTCTGGTCCTTCAATGTTAAAACTTAGTCCCATATTTATCTCCTATCTGCTAAACGAAAAGCTTGGAATAAATCCACTAATACCAGAAGCAATTGCTCCGAAGTTCTGCGCCCCACTCGGCTGCCTAGAAATCGCACCAACCTGCGCGCCGTAGGTGCTTCCAAGATAATTAGCCTGCGATCCGTATAAGCTTGTAAACGCATTTTGCAATGCAACAGGAATCTCTGGATTGGTTGTCTGATAGAAGTTAGCAGCCGTAGAGGGCTGTTGATTAAACCCACCAGGCAAGGCTTGATTAGCTTGGATATACTGCTGCATCGCGCTCTGCTGTTGACCCGTGCGTGCCGCTGCGAGGTTTGCAATGGAAGGTCCGCCACCAATGAAGTTAGCGGCTGCACCCAGCCTGTTTTGACGCAATGCGTCACGGAATGCTATGTCAGCTTTGAGCGCATCACCAGTTGACAAGCCAGACCCAAGGAAGCTCTGCGCAGCACCATAGCGCGCCAGCTTGCGTTGCTCGCCAGCAGCACCAATCTGTGCTGCCTCCTGCACTGCTGGTCCAATTCCAAAGATGTTTCCGCGCGCTGTCTGTGCTGCTCTTGCTGCCTGCTCGTATCCACGCCGTTCTTCTGCACCAATAGTCGATCCAAGGCGGAGTTGATTCAGAGCCTCGTCCTCGATGGTCTTACGGATTTGCTCAGTCTCTGGCGTGGTTGTTGCACCAATTGGCTCAGTAGCCATCTGGCGATACTGCTGACCCAAGCCAACCGCAGTGCGGTAGGAATCGGGATCAATCTGGAAAAGCTGTTGTGAAGCACGCTCTTCGGGTAGCTGAACAAAGGATCTAAACGATGTGATCTCCTTTAGCCCTTCGGGGCTATCCATCGTGATAGGCGTGAAATTCTTTTGCATATCCTGCGCGCCAGTAACTGCGCTAGTTACGCTCTTTAAGTCATCGTTGAGTTGTTTGATGAATACCTCTGAAGAAGTGCGCCTAGCATCGCCAGCGGGAAGATCGGCAAGAAGCTTGTTGGCCGTGTTGAGCCTTTCGGTAATCCCAGCAATCTGAGCATTACCGCGATCAATCACGCTGTTTAAGCGGGATAGCTTTGAGTTATTATAATCGTCAACGATCTGTTGATCGGATACTTGGAAGTTAAGTCTTGATCCAAGATCAGATGATCCGTAATTGCGTGCAGCGGAAAGTTGTGACAAGGCTTGGTTAAACTCTGGACCAGCGTTAGGATTTTGCATTCCACCTCCACCAGCAGTCAATGCTTGAATCTGAGCAGCAAGAGAGTTGCGGGTGTTTTCTTGGCTTGTGACATCGGCCAGCCGCTTTTCGTAGCTACTCTGAAGATTTGAAATCTTTTGTTCCTGCAATTGGAACATTGCATCCCTATAGCTATTTTCCTCTGCTTTTCTTATATCAGCTATTGCGCCGTCTTTTTGCGTTGTTAATGCTCCAGGTGCATTGCTATTCGTTTGAACGTATGTGCTAATTTGTCTTGATTTTAATTGACCATCCTCAACGTAATACTGAGTTGATGGTATATTGCCTCTAAAATCTGCCATATTACGCCTTTAACTCTGGGCTGCCAATGTTCGTGCCAATCGTGCCATAGAAATCAACTGGCCCTGGCTGGCGGTTAAACGCTACATTTTGCTCAACTGAGGCATAGGGCGATGTGCCGTAAAGACGCTCGAACTGGCGGGTCATCTGATCGCCTAATCCACGATTCAAGGCATACGCTTGTGGGCTAGTCTCATATTGCCTGCGGAGAGATTCTAGGGTGCGTTGCGGTCCGTACTGCCGTTCCAATTGCATCCCAGCCTGCACGCCTGATTGCTGGTCTAGGGCTGATAGTTGGCGTTCCAAACCACGCTGGGCTGGTAGATATTGAATGCGAAGTTTGTTTTCTAGCGCGGCCATAGCTGGAGCTTTCTCAATATAAGTATCAATATTCTTCTTATACGCATCCGCATTGGCCTGCGCAACCGCTGCTGGATCGGGCGGAGGGGGCGGTGAAGGAATAGAAGGTGATCCACCCACGGTGTTAAACCCTAGCCTTTCGCATAAATGTCATATAGTCGTAACTCCTTGGTTTGCCAGAACGATTAAAGGTGATCCGCTTGCGAGGACCGAAACGCTCCCAAAGGAGCAACAGCAAGCAACGTAGAGATTTACCACCCTTTGAGGAGATCGTCAAGTCAACAAAGACATTCTCACCATCTTCGCTATGCACATAATGGTCAGCCCTTTGACCATCCTTGACGCACCTAGCCAAAGCCACCCCAGCAATCCCATCCTTATCCTCAACCACGCCTACCATCCCCTGCTTCTCAAACCAGCCGTACCACTCAGCCAAGTTAGTCCACATGGACTCGGGCACGCCACTCTCCTCTATATACTCTAGCGCGGTCATAGGGTCTTCTGTATCTCAATTGTGTCGGGGTTGGCTGCTGCCATGATCTGGCGAATAGCCATCTTGTTTGCTGAACTGGAAATCTTGATATTGATTAAACGCCACTTCTCGTACTTGCGAAGGTCGCTGGCAAGCTTCTTCTTGACCGAGGACGGAAGGACGGCTGGCAGTGTGAATGGCAGGGTTAGGGTTGAGCTTGCTATGTTTATATTGGGAGCAACGCTGACATCCCCGACATCAATGTCACGCTGGATAAATACGTTCGCATCGCTTGAGAATGAGTTATCAAATACAATCTCGAAGTGACTGCCATATTTTAGGGAAAAAGGATCGCCAAAGTTAAAGTCTTTGGTTCTTACGAAGGACTCATAAGATGTTCCAGAATCAACGTAATCAGATGAAGTAGTTCCAGCAGGACTCTTAAACCCAGCGTACTTACTAATAAGTCCTGTTGTATTTTTCAGCATCAACCTTGAGCCTTCGGCGTTGAAATTGGTTAAGGCAAACTGCATTACCTTGGGAGTCCAAGTCCCCTCAAACGCCCCTAGCGCGGTGTTGTACACTAGCAAAGTATCGTTGGTATCATTGGCCTCAGTAGGGATCGCCAGAAAGTATCTATTGTCGTAATACATGGCGGTAGATACTGCGATAGCCTGCGTGTTGATGCTTTGGATAACGTCTTTCACTATCTCGGAAATGGGTATTCCAACTGAGCTAAAATCATCCGCTACAGACCGAACAAGCGATCTAATACCGTTGTCGGACAAGAACAATATATCGCTACTCACTTGAACCGCAGTGCCAGTTGCAACACACCCTGTATTATTGGATATGATGGACACAATCCAATCTGCTGCTGTGGTTGCATCACTTGGCACATCCACTTGGAATACCCTGCGCTTCTTGAATACGATGATCCTATTCTTGTAGTACGGCACGATTGCGGTTATCTCGTCACCATCATCGCCATTGACAACAATGCTGTTGGTCGCATCCCATATTGAAGGATCTAATATGTCCGAGGCGTAAAGCGTGTTTCGGTTAGCCCCAGAACCAACTGCAAACAACCTATTCTCCGTGTTAATCAAGAGCCTCAAGCCCTGTGGAGGCGGGCTGACGGTAGCTGTGGCAGTCGCGCCTGACCCATTGCCAACGATTGTGATTGTAGGTGCTGCCAAATAACCAGAACCACCATCAACAACAGTCACGCCTGTTACCGCACCACCAGCAACTGTTGTAATAAATGTTGGCACTGTCCCGCCCAAATTAGGTCCAGTAGCAATTGCCGTTGCGCTGGTGTATCCACTTCCAGCGGTAGTGACTGTTACGGCGCGAACCTTCCCACCTTGCCTTGTAATAATGCTACCATCCCAATAATGAAAGTCTCCGTCAGCATCGGCTAGGTACATCTTGTCGTTAAACTGAGCCATCGACACTTCGGTTGTGCTGAGGACTGAATAACCACTAGCCCATTGTTGGGAGTAAGAGTTCCATGCGCTTGTTGATTGGCTCCAGGTAGCATCAATTGGGTGCATGGTGGCAGTGCCATTTGAATCAATGCTAAAGAACCTTCCGTTGGTTACAGTCAGCAACTGCTCGTTGGCAGCAGTCTCGTAGTAACGCATCCCGCCCACAGAACCGACCGCGCTGGTAGCAGTAGTGCAAAAGTTTGTTGTACCAACGCGAGTTTCAAGATTGCCCTTTGGAGAAAGGGTCATGTTGGACAACTGCTGTACTTGGTTCTCGGATAGTAAGTCAGATTGCAGGCCGCTGGCTTGACCGCCTAAAAAGCTTCTAATGCCGTCAAAAGCCAAGAGATCGTCTAGGTTATTGTCGTAGTAAGGCATGACTGCCTCCCTTTAAGCTGAGAACATTTCTTCTATGGTTAGCTCGCCCAAACTTTGCGGAGTGATCTGCTTGATGCCGCCAACCTGGCTCAACTCGTAGTTAGCCATAGCTGCAAGATCAGAGTTAGCAGTCTGCGTGATGGCTTGCGCCTTGGCATACTGCCGTTCACGCTCAAGCGCATCAGAATGAGTCAAGGCTAAAACCAAGTGATGAACGTGGGGTAGGCGAAGTTCGTCATTTAAGGCGGAACTAGATGGAGGAAAGTCAACGATGTAGTTTGTTCTGGTAAGACACTTTAGTTTTTCGACAACACGCAATGGGATTGTGCCAGATGTAGCAAGCCTTGGGTAAAGATTTAGCTCCGCAACGCCACTGCTGTTTCTGCCTGTAAAGTGGTAGGTATCTGGATCGCCAGTCCGCGCATCGTCAAGCAAGCCTGGGTCCTGGCTGATGATCGTAGCTAGATCAATCGGATCAACCTCTGCATCGTTGTAAGCAACCGAGAGAGGTGTTTCTACATTGCTGCCAAGCGTGATTGTGCGGCTTGTGCCAACCGAATAGGTTGAGTTGGTAACAGTCTCACGCCAAGGGGCAAAGTCCCATACTCGGCGGTAAGCCAAGCTTGCAGCTTTCTGCAAGAAGGTAAGCGTATCGGCATCGGTCTTGCCAACCTTCTCGCCTGCGTATTGGGCGATTTCAGTTAGGGTCATTTAGTTCGAGGAAATTAAACTAGGATCAATCTCAACTTCGTTTTCGTCAAAGTATTTAACTTCGCCAGTTGTGCAATTTGATTCAATTCTTGCTATCATAAATTATCCTTCGTACAAGACGTTGACAGATCCTGCATTTAATCCAGTAGCTGCAATTTGTACTCTGTCTAGTGTCCCGTTTAATGCTGTAGTTATAGTTCCGCCACCAAACACTGAGTTGCCTACGCTTTGCCTCCCAGTATGGTTTGCAACCCAAACATTAAGACCAGCGTGTGTAAGTTGCATTGTGCCAGAGTTTCTATTTGTGGAATCAAAATTTGCCCAAATAAACCCGTCCGTTGCGCTTACGCCAGCCGTATTGCCACCAGAATCAACAGTTATGCCGGTACTAACATAATTAGTAGTTCTAAGTCCACCAGAATCACCAATCTGAACATTTATATGTGCTACATTCCCACTTGTCCCAACATCATACAAAATCACGGTGACCCGCTTAGCCCAACTCGGTATGCCACTAAAAAGAATCGGGGTTGATGCGACTTGCCCTGACATAAGCGTCATCGGCTGCGACAACTTGGCTGGAGTAATTGATGCCGTGCCAATTGTCCCCGTTCCTTGCGTAATTGTAAAATCACCAATAAGAGTAGTAGAAAAATTACCAATCGTTCCAGTAGTGCTGTTAAGTGTAGCAATCGTGCCAGTAGTGTTGTTTAGTGTGCCAATCGTGCCAGTAGTGCTATTTAGCGTAACAATCGTTCCAGTAGTGCTGTTAAGCGTGGCAATCGTTCCAGTAGTGCTGTTAAGCGTAGCAATCGTTCCAGTTGTGCTGTTAAGCGTAGCAATCGTTCCAGTTGTGCTGTTAAGCGTAGCAATCGTTCCAGTTGTGCTGGCCAAGTTAGTGACTGTTCCGCTGGTAATCGTGGCCGCAGTCGAAGTCGTTGTTCCAGCGGTAAGGTTGGGGATTGTTCCAGTTGTAATCGTCGCGCTGGTGCTGACTGTCCTGTTGCCCGTAGCCGTGCCGTAGGTCAACGCACCAGAAAGGTTTAGGCCAGTATATGTTCCAACAGAAAGAGCATCGTCAAACAGATTCTGAACTGTTGCACGCCTAGGCGCGCCTGTATCAGAAACACCGCCAACAGCAATCAGAAGCTGGTCGGCAGTTCCTACTGTTGTTAATTCGGTCTGGGTTGTGATTAAGCCAGCGTAGATACCAGTATCATCAATAAGGTTATGCAGGCCAGCAGCAGTAACAGTGCCGTTAGTGGCAAATGTTTGGGTTCTATTTAGAATTGTTGCCATAAATTAAGCCGTAAACCTCATTGCGGTTGCGAAGATTGTTCCTGCTGGAACTGTGCCTGCGGTTGATCCCTTGCTAATTACAGCATACCTAACAACATTTGAAGCGACTGGATAAAAATTTGTCATAATCTGCACTGTTCCAGTTGTAGATCCAAGTGAATCAATTGATCCAATAACTATGTCACCAAGAGCCGCGCCTGTTAGGGCAAATGTTCCTGTGGTTGTATCCGCAAGGTTATGTGGCTGAACAGTAGAAAGTGTAAACGCTGCTGTTCCGTAGCTAACAGCAGTAAGTCTTGGACCAGATGCGCCAACCTTCAGCGTGCCAACTGTTGCTGTGTTCGTTACTGCAAGCGTGCCAATCGTGGAGGTGTTGACGGATTCAGTGCCAATCGTAGCCGTGCCAGTAGTGGCAGAAATACTAGAGCTAAAGGTGGCTGCGCCAGTAACCGAAAGAGAGCCTGTGCTGCTCACGCCTCCTGTGGATAGCTGAAGCGCGGAGGATACATTATTGCCATCCGTGATGGTCTGGATCGTGCCGTCTACGCCAGTAAGACCGCTAGTCTTAATTAGCTGGACGTAACTGGTAGAAATGTTCTGTGTTCCAAGTGTGGGCATTTAATCTCCTAGTTGGCGAAGCGGTTTTTGAGGACATCCCAAGCCATTGAGCAGGCCAGCCCAACGACTCCAGCTACAGCCAGAACCTTCGTCCGCAGGTGTTCTAGCGCACCTAATCTATTAG
>Ga0214919_10002615_pt1 | contig 28040 bp, 23 predicted proteins | sample LL1503_MetaG_FD_177994 | JGI IMG/M metagenome (GOLD analysis project Ga0214919, IMG submission 177994) | Freshwater microbial communities from Lake Lanier, Atlanta, Georgia, United States - LL-1503 | ecosystem: Environmental > Aquatic > Freshwater > Lake | place: USA: Georgia | collected...
AGAATAGGGTGTTTAAAACTTTAGAAAATCTTGAAGATGAGGTTTGTGAGTTTGTCAGAAATTTAACAAAAGATGTTGTGATTGGTATTTGCTTCGGTGGTTAATTAGGAAGTTAAATTAGTATAATTCATTAAATCCATCTCGGCTTTTTCCAATCATTTTTTCTGCATGTGTCTTTTGGGGGCTTGCTGAAGGCTTTGGTTTATTAAGATCAAGTGCATCAATTTTTTGTTTTTGAATAGCATCAAACTTTTCTCTGAAATCCTCATAAGATTTTTCTAAACCATTTCTCATTTTCAACAATTGTGATTCAGAATAGCTTTTTGATAGTTCTACGCTTTTTTCATATAATTTGGAATCAATCCTTACGGATGCGGTTGGTTTTTCTTTATTAGTTAATGCATAAGCAAGAGGCAAAGTTAAATCTTCAAAGGCAACTGTTGTAAAAACAGATCGGTGATTTTTTGAGTCGATGAAGCTATTACTATTAGAGTCGTAACCGCCGCCGCCATGCTTTCTATATTGCTCATAACCAGTTTCCTTGCTAAAAGACATATAGCCAAATCCGTAAGTGTTTGACTTGGTTTTTTCATCTTTTCCATCAAATTGAGGTGTTTGTGTTTCATTAAAAACTTTTAAAGTTTTTGGATCTTTAAAAACACTAAACTGTTCGTCGCTAGCTAAAACATGCATAGCAATTAAAGCTTGCGACCTAGCATCAGCATAAGCCCCACCACAAGCCAAATCATAAAAATGCGAAGGAAAATCGGTAAATTTCTCATCATAAAAATGTTTCCCTTTTATAATTTTTAACTCTTCATGACCTTTAACTCTAGTCTTACCATCAACATACTCCATTTGATCTGAAGTAAAATATTTCAGATTATTTGCTAATTCTTCGCCATTTGTTTTGTCATTAGTTCTGATTTTTTCTTTTACGCGATCGATTACCAATTGGTTAATTATATCAGAAAAACTAAACTCTTTTTCTCCTCCCCCTTTTTCTTTGTTAGCAACAGAAATTAAAATTCTTCCCAATATTTCGTAGTCGATATTGTTGTATAGATATTGACCATGTTCTTGCCCCCAAGATCCATCCCTATCAGCTTTTTTTGCATCAGTCATTTCAACTAAAGTTAATTTTCTATGATCTGTTAAAATTTTATCAGGAAATGAATCTTTGTTGGTTCTTAATAAGCCAGATGTGTGTAAAGCTAAATCTTTGATGGTAATTTCTGCATAATTTGGATCTTCTAACAATTCCTTTTTAAAATAATTTTCTGGTGGTTCTGGAAATTGAGTTTGGAGTAGATCAATAAAATTCGATAAGGGCGTTTCGATACCTTGGGGAAAATATTTTTTATATTTCTCCTCTTCCATCATTCTAAGAATTGCCGCAGTGGTTATCATTTTTGCGTTGCTGTCAATACTAAATACCAAATCAGTCGGATTTTCTTTTGAAGAAATGGTTTTTTGTGAAACTTGATACCCATCACCTTCATATTTTACATCAGCAGAAGAGTAGGCAATTGGAACCCCATTCTCACTTGATGAAAACGACTTCACCACTAAATCATTCCCCAGATTTTCTGTTGATTTATTTTGAAATAAAATATCTCCATTGATATTTTCTGGATCTTTGAAAGATGGATTACTATGTGACTTCATATATTCAATAGTTTGCGTTACGGTAATATTGCCTCATCATCGTTAGTAGTTAAGTTGTGTTGTCGTAAATTTAATTTCATTTTATACGAAATTTCAACTTTTTACTTAACCTATAGTTCGAATAAAACAAAAAGTTCACACGCAGCAGCAGTTTGGAAAGTTCGATACAAATCCCGCCAGACCAGTATTTTCAATACTTAAACTTTTTAGAAAAAGTTAAGTTTAGGCAAATTTTTGCAATACGACTAGACAAATTCTCCATATTTCCGATTTAGCTTAACTTCAACTAGCCCAGCAATATCAAGGGTTTATGAGTGTAAATAGCTCAAATAGTCAAATAATTCTCCGTTTTTTTCTAAATAATACCAATTATCACAATTAAATATACATTTGAGCGAAAGATTTTTGAGGATAAAATTTAGAAGAAAAACCGCCCGTATCAGGATATACAGAAGGTTTTTTTTCTAAATTTTAGACCAAAAAGATGAAGCTCAAATGTATAGTTAATTGTGATAATTAGTATTAGATAAATCCCAAAGAGTTAGAAACTTCCGGTAAATGTGATTTTGTGGGACTGGGTCGTCCAAGCAAATCATTTCCATTTGTTTTGCCTCAAAAGACATTTGATTTTTGTTATTTTGTTGGTAAAAACTCACAACTAAATATGCTGTGAAGCTATGTAAAACATAGCTTCACAAGACTTTAGTAGCAACAAAATAATTAGGAAATTTAGAGAAAATTAACGGGATTGGTTTTGGGGATTTGCAACAGCCCCTTGAGGAAAAATTGCGATAAAGAATGTAAGCTGTACCAAGTGTTATAGAGTGTCATTCTTCGAGCAAATTTTTACCAAAATTTTACAGCTATTTTTCATGTTTTTAATGCAACTTGGTATCAGGAATCGATTTGACTGCCAGCCCCATCTGCTGTTACTGGTTTTGTCGGTTTAACTGGCGGAGTTTGTTTTTGGGTTGTGGACATCATGTCTGATCTGCTATTTGAACCTTCGCCACTACCATCGGATTCCGTATGGTCAAGATTTGCTTGACCTTTTTCTTTCTTTATTTCTTTATTTCTAATATCTTTTAATTTTTCAAGATTTTTTGAGTCTTTAGTAAGTTCTTTAATCTCGATTTCTCTACCATTTCTAGCATCTCTCTCTTCTTTAAATGCTTTTCCAAATGTTATTAATGAGATGCCAGATTTAAGCCAGTTTCCTATAGTTTGCTGTTGTTTTAATTCAGCTATTTGAGATTGATTTGAGTCTAATTTTGTTTCTAATGATTCATCATATTCTGTAGTACTGCTTTTTCCACTCATGCCAGTTTTTTGCTCAAGATCGTTTCTTTCTATTTGTTTATTTCTTGCTTTATTTTCAGACACTAAATCTTCTTTATTTAGATCTTTAACCTTTTTGCCATCAATATCTCTATCAGCGCTATTAGCCGCTTGTTGTATACCAGCAACTGCATAAGGATTATTGGTTTTCTTGGCATCATTTTTTTTATTAGCTTTTGCAGTTTGGTTTTCTATCATTTTATCATTAATCATTTTCTTTTCTTCATCAGTTCTGGCAAAGCTTGTGCCGTAAGTCATTTTTGGAATACCAAATTCACCTTTGGATGTTGCATATTCTTCTTCTAATTCTTTTTCTGCTTTTCTATAATCTCCTGCTCCCATGCCGCTTCTGATGCTTTGATACGCACCTTTAGCAGAGCTGCCTATTCCAAGCCCACTTCTTTCTAATTTAATTCCTCCACCTTTAATTTCATTGATAAATTTTTCTCTTTGTTTCTCATCCATTCTTTTTCCTTTCAAAGCACTTTTAGCTGTTTTATCTGAGAATGCAGTAGAAACTTTTTCTTCGCCAATAGACTTTGTAAGAGTTCCTCCACCAAATACTCCATCCCATACTTGTCCAGCGGTATGATAAGCAAGACCAGCGACATTTGATCCTTCGTAAGTAGATCCTTTACTTGATTTAAGTCTTTCCACATCAGCTTTATCTAAACCTAGCTCTTTACCTTTAGTGAGCATGGCATTACTCTTAACTTCTTCTAACTTTGTTCTTTGTTCTTCTTGGCTTTTTCCAACAAGTTCAGATGCATTATTTTTCTTGAAGTCTTCAACTGCTTTATTGCCAGCATTTTTTAATTGACCTTTATTTGTAGAATCTTTTGAATGCTGTTCTTTTCTTCTCTTTCTTTCTGCAGAAGCTGTGGCTCCAGAATCAAAGAATTTCTGATCAAGTCTATCAATTTGTTTACCAATACTTCCTTTGTAAATATCGTTATATCTTTCATTAGCATAGGCTTGCATTCCCGAAGCTGCTTCTTTAAATCCAGATGCAAGCGAACTTGCTTTTAAGCCGCCACCAATACCAGCAGCTAAATCAGTCATAAAGCCAATAAATTTTTCCATCAAAGACGCTATTACCCAAATGAATAAAATAGAGAATAATGAAGGTATACCATCTTGACCACTTACACTTCCAGCTTGAGAGTTTGCGCCAGAGCTGAGAGAAGGAATTGTCCAGAAAGACATTAAATCAATAGTCGTGACCAATATTTTTATAGTCCAAACCACATCCCAACACACTTTATAACCAAGAGACATCTTTAGCACTTCATACATCATCATATTGAAGAAGGCTAAAGTGGTAAGTAGGAATATTTGTTGCAGTGAGAATGTTATTAGCTGCTTCAGCCAGTTATCAAACATATCTTTAGTTTGACCAAAGAGCGTGAAGATTAAGAATAAAGGCCCCAAGATGAATAAAATTGAAATGAACACTTGGGAAGTTAGGTAAAGAAGAACTGCGTTACAAACCGCGTAAACATAAAGCATGAAGCTTAAATAAATGATCCATAAATATACAAAACCAAAAATACTGGCGAAAAGTAAGGCTGAGACTTTCTTTTGAACTGCATCAGAGAAGAACAGACCGAAAACTTTATCAACGCTTTTAAAGAGAATTGATTTATCGTAATAATCATTATTTGTAATGGCGTTGGCAATTTCAGGAGAGTTATCAAAAGATGATGCCATCATAAAGGCGAGATAATCAGTGCCGTTTTTAAAGAAATTCACCACAAGTTCATTAAACCAATACCAGCCATTAGGGCTAACGAAAAGGTAAATTAAGCCAATTTTCATGACGCGATTTACAAGTTCAGTATGGGTGATTTCATTAACCCCCATTAAAGTTCCTACGCCGTAGAAAGTTAACATCACAACTAAGCATATAGACAGAATTGCCTGATATTTAGCATCGGCAATTAGTAGTCTATAAATTCTTTCTGCTTGCCCCGGAGTTTCACCTTCTCCATCCATAAGTTTAACAACTGGAGTAACGACATTGTCGATGATATTGGAAATATTGCTGCCTTCTGGTTTTTTTGATTTAATTGTAACATAATATTTACCACTATTATTGGCGTATTTATTGGCGCAGTAGAATTGTTTTGTGCATGAAGTGCGACCAGCATCGATATCATCTCGGGTAAGGATGGTTGATGGAACTTCGCCATGACTACAAAAAAGATTATCATTTGCTGAATTGCCGAGAGAAACTACTCCAGCAGAAGTTGTGAAAGAGACATAAGCTGGATTATTTAATCTTATGCCGCGACCAACTGATGTTGTTAGGGTTCGGTTTGGATTTGGTATGTCGCAATTTGTTGTTTCAGGATCTATAATTTTAAATGTTAATCTTAGATTTTTTTCATTTATTGTACTTTTGTGGCAGTAAAAAGTATTGCCTTGTAAGGTGGGTGGATTTTGGCAATCATCTGATGATGATGAAGTTAGTCTAGATAAAGTTCCAGAGCTTAAGAAGTTATAATTGCTATCAATTTTTGGAGTTGTTGGAACTTGGGCTACTGATGTGTTATATTCTACAAGTAAAGGATTTAGGGCTCCTGGGTTGGCATTGATACAATTTGCAGTTGTAGTAGCATCGCATAATCTTGCTGAAAGCATCTCACCATTTCTAAATTCAAGCATGCCAGAAAGGCTCATTTTGAAGCCGTTAGATCCAGAATAAGCTGTTCCTTGAGCAGTATTGTCGTCATAATTTGTCTTCATGTTCAAGAAATCATCGCCGTCTAAAAGTAAAAATCTTAATCTTCCTTCTCTAGAAAATATTAATGGTGTTGATGGTTGATAAATTTTATTACGAGGAGGTGATGATGGTAAAGTATCAACTGTGAGTGTATCAGAGAATGATTTAAAGTTGCCATAGGTTCCATTAAATGAGTCTAATTCTTTGGCGCCTTTTGCAACAGAGGTGGTGGATAATTGGGTGCTGGTAAAGCCGGTGCTGCTTGGAATATTGGATATTTTACCTTCATAATCTTCTAAATCGTAGCATTGATCTACAGTTTTTGATATTTTTGCGGATTTTAACATGTTAGTGAGCCTATTACTATTGCAAGTATCACATCCTGATCCTGGATTTTGGCAATCTCTAACTGTTGTTCCATGAGTACAGCTAGTTTTTGCAAAAGAAGTAGGAGTGCTGTAATTATTAGTGGCATCAACGCAACCGATAATTCTTTTTTGACATGAGGCTGAACAAAGATTAGAAGTAGAACAACTTTCTTCATTTGCCAAACATCCATTCAACACTCCAGTTGTATAATCAGGGATGCAATCTGGATTATCTACTATGCTTTCTCTTGAGCCTCTACATAATAAAGCAGGGCGTGGAATAATTCTCATCGCCATACCAATTCCACAATTCATCGTAGCTGAGGCGGAATTTATCCAAGTTCCATCCCAGCTTTCAGGAGAAAGGCGAATTTTTTGTCCTTTTCTAACAAAAAATTCGTCAGACCAATTATTTTCGCTGTATGTTGAAGATTGTGATTTTACCGCTAAAGAAAGAAGAGGATTGTTAGAAGAGAGTGGATCATATTCATAAAAATCAGCTGTATAAGAAGGACTTGCATTTATATGGCTACCTTTAGGATTAATAATACTGCCTTTAAGATTGCAGGTAGATGAGCCATTACCATTTAACATTGTGAAAGATACAAAGCCAGATTGGGTAATTTCAATATCTTTATATCTAATGAATTTAACTTTTATGCTATTGCCGCAATTTTGACTAGAGGTGTTAGGAGTATTAATTGACCCGACAACAAGAGTTTGATTTGGCTCTAAAGCTAAATCATCAGAACTCCAATTGCTAGAAAGTGTTATACTTATTGGATAAGCTCTGGATACATAGCTTTGTAGAGTATTTCCACTATTTTTAACAGAAACACTGATTGGAATATCGCAATTAGAGTCAGCGGATGAAAAAGATACTTTATAAGAAAAAGAGGTGCTGTTTAAAATTTCTTTACCAGATGAAGCGTTGCCCAGAAACATACCATTTTGGGCAATACTATTAGGAGTTTGTGCATTGGAAAAAGGATCAGTAGAATTTTTAATAATTCCGTCATTAGCCCATCTTATCATTCCACCATATTGTCCAAGTGTGTAAGATTCAGTGATAGAGTTAATTGGAAAAACTTGTTTTGTTAAACTATTGGAAGCGGAAGTATAGCCAATTGAAGTGTAATCTTTATTACTACAGTCTGCTACATTAGGAGCTGCATAAGTACATTGCCAAGCTTGAGGATCTGGAAGCAATGGAACTGCCTTAGTACCTTCTTGTTCTGAGGATTTAGTTGTATCAAAGCTATAGCCAGGTGGGGCTGGAACCACATATACTACAGCTCTTCTGGCTCCGTTATGTATTTTTTCATCGCCAGCACCTCCAAGAGTAGTAGAGGATCCTCCTCCTATGTAAGATGAAGGGTTGTTCCATATACCACTAAATTTTATATTTAAAGATTGTCCATTTTTAACATCAAAGAATTTACTATTCCAAGTTTCATCTTTAAAAGTAGGTAAATAATCTCGAGGAGAAACATAAGCATTTGAATATTCAATTTGATCTCCAAGAGTCACTGAACCAGAGGCTATAATGGTAATTTCTGTGTTAGGTCTAATAGTAACGCCATAATTTTGAGAAGTATCTCTTCCAGCGGTTGCTAACCAATTTGGTTCTGCGCTGGAACTATGAGAGTTATTTTGAATTTGGCATTTTTGTATGGCATTGGAAATGCATAAGGTTTTGTGAGTAATATCTGAGAAGCCGTTACATCCTTTATTTCCGGTATTGTTTATATCAACTTCACCCATAGTAACCGTTGCTGTACCACTGGTTAAATAAGATCTCAATCCAGAACCTTGTCTCGGATCGGTTATATCTAAAGAGTAGTCATAAACGCATGATTCAGTAGAGCCATTCGCATTAATAGCAAGAGTTTGATATTCATATTCACCAAAATCATCAGCTTCAATGCAGCCTTGGTCTGTGCATGATGAGAAAGATAATAGTAAGAATAAAGCGGCTAACTTACAGACAATATTTTTAACCGAGGTTTTTAAGGTAAGTTTTTGATTAAGTTTTTTTAGAAAATTTTCTATCAAGATTGATGATAATTAACTTTAAGCTGAGTAAAAATTGTAAGTGGTGATTATGGTATAAAATATCAAGAATTAATCAAGTGTATATTTGAATAAATTATGATGATTATTTTGTGATATTTAAATCACCCGTCTCAAATGATATGAATAGGGCTTACCGCTTTTATAGCCCTCTTTGAAAAAGAGGGTGGATGACTGCTTAGCAGTCAGACGGGTGATTTAAATTAGTAAAATTTTTAAATATGATCTTTAATCAACAAAGCAACTCTTTTAGTCTCTTGTAATTTTTGATTAGAAAAATTCTCCAAAATATTAACGCCACTTTCCAATTTTCTAGCATAATTATCATCAAATAAATTTTGATGAAATCTGCGATGTTTTTTGGTTGAAATATTTTTTTCGTCAAAAATATAAAGTGGCTTTCCAGTAGATGCGCATTCAGAAATCATTGAAACTGAATCTCCCGTAACAATAAAAAAGTTGCTGTAACCAACTATCGCCAAATAAGGATTATTATCTTTAACCTTTTCCCAATCAAAAAATTTAAAATCACAATTAAGATTTGATTCTATAGCTATAGTAATTTCTTCACTTGTTCTGCGGCTATTCAAAATCAATAAAGTTGCATCCATATTTTTAGCAACAGTGCTGGCAATTTTAGCTAATTTTTCTGCAGAGTTTTTATCAAATTCAGTTTTATTAGAAGATCCTCCAACCAAAAGAGCGATTTTAGTTTGATCAATATTTTTAAATTCAGAAGAAAACTTCTCTTTCTTAGAATCTATGGTTTTTTCATTAGTTTTTGTTAAAGATCCAATTGTTGTAATAAGATTAGGAAATGCTGTAGGATCAATATCGTCATGCTTTGGTAAAATCACAAAATCAAACTTCTTAAAATTCAAATTAGGATTCATTATTTGAATAATTTTAGTCGAATTTCCAGATTTTTTTTGTAAATAAAGTGCAATTGGTGCTGATTTTCGACCTGCAGAAATGATTATTTTTGGTAAATAGTTAAAATCTTGAAGAGATTTTTGTGATTGAGGGGAGAGGCGCAATAAAGAGTTGCTCAATAAAAAATTTGGCAATGCTGAGAAGATACTGTAAGTCAGATCTATTATTTTATATTCAATACCGAGTTCTTCAGCCAGTCCAACGCTTTGCAAGAATGTTCCGGGGCGGTTATCGGCTAAAATCCAAATTTCATTCTTAATTTCTGTCATTAGAATTTTATGAAATTTTTAATTTATCTTTCAATCTGTCAGCAACTGATTTTGGAACAAATTTAGTAATTTCACCATCAAGCTTAGCAATTTCTTTAACTAATTTAGAGGCTATGAATTGTGTATTTTCAGATGCTGGTAAAAAGATTGTCTGAATTTCTGGATCAAGTTTTGCGTTCATGCCAAACATTTGAAATTCATATTCAAAATCAGATACGGCGCGCAATCCACGAATAATTATGGTAGATTCTTTTTTGCGAGCATAGTTAATTAATAGGCCTTCGAAATCTTCAACGATAACTTTTTTCTTTTCTTTATTAAAAATTTTAACTTCCTCTTCAACCATCTCAACTCTTTGAGCAAGGTTAAATAAAGGATTTTTTGAACTATCTTTAGCAACGGCAATAATTAAATTATCAAATAATTGCGAAGCTCTTTTGATAATATCGATATGACCAAATGTGATTGGGTCGAAAGTTCCTGGATAAATTGCGACTCTTTTCATAGACTTTTTTAAGAAGTTGAGGATTGTTATAAGGCTTTATCCCTGCTATAAATTTAAATTCAAGAGACTTCATGAAAATATCAATAATTTCAATTGGAAAATTTGAAAATAGTCCGCACAAGCAGGTTTTTGAGACTTACATTAAAAGGTTAAAATGGAAAGTTGAACTTAAAGAATTAGATTTGAAAAATTCACAAAATTTTTCTGTACCAAAAATTAAAGAAGGCGAAGGAGCTTTAATTCTAAAGGCTTTAAAGCCTTCTTCAAAATTAATTGTATTGGATGAAGATGGAAAGCAGTTTAGCAGTGTTGCTTTTGCAAAAATGATTTCTGATTTTGCTGTGGCGGGAGATTCTGATTTGAGTTTTGTAATAGGTGGTTCAGATGGTTTGTCGGAAGAAGTATTGCAAAAATCTAATTTAAAAATTTCTTTTGGAAAAATGACTTTTCCACATTTAATGGTAAGGGCAATTTTAGCTGAGCAATTATATCGCGCCCAATCAATTATAGCTGGACATCCTTATCATCGTGAGGGGAAATAAATTAAAACCAAACGCGTTAAATCTACCGCCCCTAACCCCTCCTTATCAAGGAGGGGAATGCTCTTTTTCTACTCCTTGATAAGGAGTTGAATGTTCTTCGTCCCCCTCCTTGATAAGGAGGGGTTAGGGGCGGTAGATTTAACGCGTTTGGTGCTTAATTTATTGGGAGTGGGTAGCGCTCATCTAAAATCTTATTATTTTTTATCATCTTTACAATCTTCCACCAAATCACTAACGCTCAACCATCTGCTGTGAGCGCGAGATCTTCTACTACTAATTCTTTCTCTGGCCGACAAGCTGCGTTCTTTAATGTCAATTTTATCGCGCCATTTTAGAGGTCCATCTTTATTTAGTGATAAAGCTTCATTAAGAGTTGGTTGTCTTTTTTTCAAAGCTTCTCTTTTTTCTAAAGCCTTTTTTCTCATAGCGTCAACAGCTTGTTGACGATTTCTGTCGTGCAATCTTTTATGATGCATTATGATATTATCCACAAACCAACGACGCCTTCTATTGGCAATTTTTCTTCTACCTGCGCGGGAAAGAGCGGCTATTTTACCTTTTCTAACATGGCTATGAATATTTCTTAATATAGCTTTTTCAAGAACATGTTCAGCTAATCCATGAACAAGACTAGGATGCGCGCCAATAAAACTGGTGGCATTCAGGCTCATGGATGTTAATAAATTTGGTAAGCTAAGAGAAAGCACAATTAGTTTTTGTTTAAAAAAAGAGGTTTGAGGTTATTTTGGTAATTTTTGTTATTTGTGCAAATGGTTTTTTAAACTATTTGCTGAACCCTATTTACCAATACAAAAACTTGAGAAAATTACATCTAAAATATTCTCAATATCAACTTTACCAGTAATTTTACCTATTTCACGAGCCGTCATTCTTAAGTCTTCTGCGGCTAATTCGATATTTTTATCTAAAGAAAACTCTTCTAAAAAACCTACGGCATTTTTAAGAGAAATTCGATATCTTTCTTGGGTAATTAATGCAGAACTTTGCCCAGAAAAATTATTTGGTAAAATATTTATAATTTTTTCTTCAAGTCTTTTAAAAAGGTTAGAAGTGTTAATTCTACTGGTCAAAGAGATTGCTATTGGATTTAAATTGTTAACCCAGTCTGGCATTTTTTCGCACAAATCAATTTTGTTAAGAATAATAATAGTATTTTTATCAATTAAATTTTGATCTTCTTCGCGCAAAATTGGATTATTAGCATCTAAAACGAAAATTTTTAAATCAGCATTTTCAGCTTTTTGTAACGCTCTTTTAATTCCCTCTTTTTCAATTAAATCTTGAGTTTGACGAAGACCAGCAGTATCGGCAATTTTAACTGCTATACCAGCAATTGATAAATGGGTTTCAACAACATCTCTGGTGGTTCCAGCAATTTCTGAAACAATTGCTACTTCACTTTTAGCTAAGAAATTTATCAAACTTGATTTTCCAACATTTGGTGCACCAATAATAGCAAGGCTTAAACCACCTTTAATTTTTTGTCCAATTTTTTCATCACTTAAATGATTTTGAATTTCGCTGCTTAATTTTTTTACATCAAATTCAACTTTATCAATAATATTCTGCGGTAAATCATCTTCAGGAAAATCAATATAAGCTTCTAAATGAGCAGAAATTTGAATTAAACGAAAACGCCAATCTTCGTAAATTTTGCCAAGTTCACCTTGTAGTTGTTTAAGAGCTTGTTTGTGTTGTGACGAGGTTTCAGATTCTATTAAATCAGGAATTGCTTCAGCTTGCACCAAATCAATTTTGCCATTTAAAAATGCTCTTTTGGAAAATTCTCCCGCTTCGGCTAATCTTACGCCATCAATTTCTGATAAGATTTGAAAGATTTTTTTAGCAATGAAAGGCGAGGCATGAATGCTTATTTCAGCAACATCTTCGCCAGTAAAGCTATTTGGTGATTGAAAAAAAGTGATTAAAGATTCATCAATTAATTCGCCAGTTTTGATATCGGAAATTTTTTGAAAAGACGCTTTTTGATGTTTAGGAGATCCTTTGAATCCAAGTCTTTCTAAGCATTGAATTACATTAGATCCAGAGATTCTGATTACAGAAACTGCGCCAAAACTACCTGTTATAGAAGAAAATATTGTGAACATTATGGCGTTGTTTGATGCGCTTTTATTTTAGAAGAGATGTTAGCGTTATCAACGGTATTTTTAGGCATTATATTATTGTTATTTTTATATTCTGCTTCAGAAGTAAAAGATTTTTTAAGATCTGCGGCGTTTTAAAACATTATTTGTTATATGTCTTCATAAATTTCTGTAGCTTCTTCTTTGGTTTTGCCATTTTCTAAAAGGCTTTGTAAAAAGGAACTTTTGCATAAGGACCATCAATTTTAGGTCCTTCTTTATATATTTTGTATCTTTGGTTCTTGATCATGAAATAAAAATCTAAAATAAGCTCTAAGAACCTGTCCTAAGTCTTTTTAACCCCTGTTTTTGCTTATTTTTTAACAAAATTACTCCAAGTATATCTAGATACTAGTCATAATTTTGTTAAAAAAACGCTAAAAACATGCCAAAATCTGGGGTTAAAAAAGACTTAGGACAGGCTCTAAGGAAAAAGTGGCGTCAATTGCAGCCCTTCAGTTTCATCAAAACCACAAATCAGATTCATGTTTTGCACAGCTTGACCAGAAGCACCTTTGCACAAATTATCAATTACTGAAACTAAAATTACTTTATTTTCGGTGCGAGCTTTACGCGCAGTCATTACGCAAAAATTTGTACCAACAACATCTTTAATATTTGGTTCACCTTCAATAACGCGCACAAAAGGTTCATCAGCATATTTGGTATTAAGGCAATTCTTAATATCTTCAAGTGAAAATTTAGGATTAATTTTGGTATAAATTGTTGAAATAATTCCGCGATTTATTGGTAATAAATGTGGAGTAAAATCAATTTCAATTGTTGATTTAGAGGCTTTGCCAAGCTCTTGCTCAATTTCACCAATATGGCGATGTTTGCCAATTGAATAGGCTTTTACTGATTCATTAACTTCACAAAATAAATTTCCTTGTTTTACCAAACGACCAGCACCACTGGTGCCAGATTTAGAATCAATAATAATATCACTTTTTTCAATTAAATTATTTTCTAAAAGTGGAATTAATGGAAGTAGGGCAGAAGTTGGATAACATCCTGGACAGGCGATTAAATTTGATTTTTTAATTTTGCTGCGATGAATTTCGGTTAATCCATAAACTGCTTGAGGCTGTAGATTGGCGGCGATATGTTCATGTTCGTACCATTTTTGATAATCAGCAACATTTTCTAAACGAAAATCAGCAGAAAGATCGATAATTCTTAGGTGAGAATTTTTTTTATCAGCCAAAAGTTTTTTAAAAGTTTCTTGGCTGGTGGTGTGTGGTAAGCAGCCAAAAACTACATCAATTTTACTAAAATCAATTTCTTCTAATTTTTTTAAATCAGGAAGATTGTAATGAATTAGGTGCGGATAAAGTTGCTCAATTTTTTGTCCAGCGTTAGAATTGGCCACCAAAGCAGTTATTTCCACTTTTGAATGATTCAGTAAAATACGAATAAGCTCTGCACCAGTATAGCCAGATGCTCCAATTATTGCGACTTTTATTTTTTCCATTTTTTTAACTTTATTTATGAGGATGACTTTTTCTGTAATCCTTGGGTTTTTGAAACTTACCTTGCCAAATGCCAATTTTACTAATTCTGGCAGATTTTTCTAGCTCTCTCATAATCTCATCGCTTTGATTAAAATTGTAAATCAAAGCCATGCCATTTCTAATAATTTCTTGATTGATTGAGATTTTATCAATTTCACATTTTGCCAAAAAGCGATTATACACATCTTTTTGGCTGTAAAAACAAGTAATTTGCTTTTTGTCAATTAAATCAACTAAAAATTTTTGAGAATTTTTTCCGCAATTATATTCTTTATCTGACTTATCAAAGCATGTTTGGCTGTATTCTGGGGCATCAATTCCAAAAAGCCTTACTTCTTTTATTTCTAATCCATCATCAACTTTTAGTGAATCTCCGTCAATTACATTGGCTTTGCCGTGAAGTTCTTTGTCAAATTCGTAAGTGTAATTTTGTTTCGGTCTAAAGTTATTTTGCTTTGAGGCTGTAATTGTAAAAATAAGAATACAAAAAATTCCCACAAAAGTTACGGCGGAAATTTTTTGTAATTTTTCTTTCATTAACTTCTTACTAAATTGTGATAAGCATCCATTAAATCAAGCGTAATTTGGTTTGCATGAGGGTAGGAATATTTATCTTCAATAGAGCTAACTCGAGTAAGTTCGGCGGCACTTCCTGTTAAGAATACATCAACCGCGTCATCTAATTCTTCTGGCCTGATATATCTTTCAACAACCATAATTCCCATATCTTGAGCTAGCTGAATAACGGTTTGGCGGGTAATGCCGTTTAAGAAACAATCAGGAAGTGGAGTATGTAATTCGCCATTTTTCATTACTAAAAATAAATTGGCACCAGTTGCTTCAGCTAAAAGACCTCGATAATCAAGCATTAAAGCGTCGTTATAGCCTTCATTTTCTGCTTCATGTTTAGAAATTGTACAAATCATGTAAAGACCAGCAGCTTTAGCAGAAACTGGCGCAGTTTCTGGAGAGGGTCTTCTGTAGCGGGCGAATTTTAATTTTAATCCTGTTTTGCGAGCTTCTTCAGAATAATAAGGAGGCCATGGCCAGCAAGCTACAGCAACATGAATTTTATTGCCTTGTGCTGAAATTGCCATTTTTTCAGAACCGCGCCAAGCAAAAGCCCGCATGTAGCCATCAACAATATTTTGTTTAGCAGAAAGTTCTTTTTTAATTTTATCTAATTCTTCAATTGAATAAGGAATTTTAAAACCCAAAAAATCTGCTGATTTATGTAAGCGAGTTGAATGCTCGGTACATTTAAAAATCTTTTTATTGTAAATTTTTTCACCTTCAAACACACAAGAAGCATAATGTAAGCCGTGGTTTAGAACATGAACTTTAGCATCTTTCCAAGGAGTAAATTCGCCATTGTACCAAATATATCCATCGCGTTGATCAAAAGAAATTAGGTCGCTCATTTTAGTTTTATTTTGATTTTTTAAGAATGATAAAGTTAGCTTGATTATTGTAAATTATTGTTGCCCGTTAAATAGTCAATTGGGCAACCAAAATAAATTTAGTAATTATCTCATTGCATACAACCGTCATCCTGAGCGAAGGATCTCTTTAGAAGGAGCTTTTACCTCAAGAAATCCTTCGCTTCGCTAAGGATGAAGGTTGTGTTTCAGGGCATAATTGCCATAAATCACTAAAATAAATTCCATGAAAATTTCTCTTATCATTGCATCTTTTAACGCTGATAAATACTTAGCTAAAGCTGTTGAGTCATTTTTGAAACAAAATTACCAAAATAAAGAGCTATTAATCATTGATGGTATTTCAACTGATAAAACCCATGAAATCATCGCTGAATATTGTCAAAAATTTCCACAATTAATTAAATGGATTAAAGAAAAAGATTCAGGAATTTCTCAGGCTAGAAATATTGCTTTAAACCATGTAACTGGTGATCTTATTGGTTTTTTAGGAGCTGATGATTTTTTGCATAAAGACTTTTTTTCTGAAATGTCTTATTACATTAAAATCAATGAAAATTTTGATGTAATTCATTTTAACAGCTACTGCGTTGGAGATGTTTGTGGATTTGATTTAAGTGTAAAAACTCCAGTTACCAAAAGAAACCTTATAAAGCACTGCCCAATTGGATCTGGGGAATCTTTTTATTATCGCAAAGAAGTTTTTGATCAAATAAAATTTAATGAAAAAAACAGATATTCGATGGATTATGAGCTGAATATGGCTCTGGTTTCAGTCAAAAAACCAAATGGTAAAAAATATTTATTTTATCCAGTAAATATTACAGCGGTATTTAATGTTCACTCAGGGGAGAATATTTCTTCTGCAAATAGCGTTAAACAAAGGTTAGAAACTATTTCAGTGCAGTTAAAATATGCTAAAAATTTCCAAGAAAAATTAAGAATTTTATGGCGTGGTAAAAAACAAATTGTGAATAATTATTCTAAGTTTTGCGAGATATCTAAAGTCTTTTAGTAATTTCGCTGACTATAAAATCTAAATCCTTGCGATCATATCTATGGTCAATTGGCAGAGGGATTAGATTATTTGATAAATAATTTTCATAAGAATTTTTATCGACATTTTTAATCACTTCTTTCCACCAATGTGGAATGTAAATTTTATTCTTGAGTAATTTTTCTCTAAGCTTGTCATTCTTGATTAGAAATGGATAAACCATCGGTACATCGCTTTTAGAAATTTCAATTTTCATCTCATTAATTTTGCCTAATTTTTTGTGAATATAGGAGAAGTTTCTTTTCCTGATTTCGGAAATCTCTTTATAATCAATCGAATGCAGAATTTTATCAGTTAAAATTGACATTTTCTTCATTCCTGAATTAGTAATTTCATCTTCATTTGAGAGATTGTTTTGATAGGCAGCATTTGATCCAAGCTCAATTCTTTTAAATAAAGGCAGCATTCTTTGATAAGAAGTATCTGGCTCTAATTTTAAATTGAGTTTCTTTGAGCAATTTAAATATGCGCCATCAGTAACCCAAAAGAATTTTCTTGGTGAATAAACCACATCGCAATTTTTGATTTTATGAAAAAAAGCTTGGGTACTATCAATGATAACATTTTTATAATCAGAAATAATCTGTAAGACTTTGGAAGCATTGGTTCCAAAATAATTGGGATAAATAATGGCAGAATCTTTTTTAAGAGCGGATGGTTTGATTTTTGGAGTTAAATCTTCGTTTAAATAGTAAAATTCATAATCAACTTCCAGTACATCATAAACAGTGTGGCAGATGTAATAAGGCAAAAAAACCTTTTTGTAACCGTGAGCTTTTATGATATAATTTATAGCTTGTCGGGCACAGTTCAGCTTAATATAATTCTTGTGATATTCGGCTTTTTGTTTTAAATTAAATTCAATGAATCCAAAATATTCTTTTTCTATCATAATCCTTAAATAGTATAATTATATGTTTAAAAAGCAGTTTTTAAGGTTTATTACCGTAGGTTTACTTACCACATTATGTAGCTACTTGATATTTTTGGTTATGCTTAATTTTTTTCTGATAAACTATCTTGTTTCTTCTTGTGCAAGTTTTGTATTTGGTATTTTTATAGGATTTTCTCTGAACAAAAATTGGACATTTGACAGCAAGGATTCTTGCCCTAAAAAAATAATGATAAGTTATTTTTTGGTTTATTTCTTTTCCTTGTTAGTCAGTTTGGTATTTTTAAAGATTGCAGTTGAGTTTCTAAAGATAATTCCTGAAATTGCTTACATTGCCTCAATTGGTATTACAACTTGTACTAATTTTATTGGAACTAAATTTTTTGTTTTTAAAAAATAACTTTATATAAAGTTATTTAAAATAAGTTATAACTCGTTATTAGAGACATTTTCAACTATCTCTTCTACAATATATAGAGGTCTTTCTTTTACCTCATTAAAAATTCTTCCAACATATTCCCCTATTACTCCTATAAAAATAAAATTTATTCCACCAAGAAACAACATTACACTCATTATGGAGGCGTATCCAGGGATTCCGATATCAAAAAATAGTTTTGAAATTATTATTATAATTCCATAAATAAAAGAAAGAGATGATATGGCTACTCCGCAATAAGTTATAATTCTAATTGGAAATGCAGAGAATGAAAAAATACCGTCAAATGCGTATTTTGTCATTGATTTGTAGTTATATTTTGTTTCCCCCTCTACGCGTTGCTTTCTCTCATATTTAACTATCGCGGTGTTATATCCAACCCAAGATAATATGCCTCTCATAAAGCGATTTCTTTCGCGTAGTTTTCTTATTTCAGCAACAACTGCTTTATCAAGAAGTCTAAAATCACCAACATTTTTTGGTATTTTGATATCCATGATTTTGGAAGCTATTTTATAAAAAATTGATGCAGTTATTTTTTTTAACAATGGGTCGTGGCGGCTTGTTCTTTCCGCTAAAACCACTTTATAACCTTCTTGCCATTTTTGAATCATTTGTGGCAATATTTCTGGAGAGTCTTGTAAGTCAGCATCCATTGGTATTACAGCATCTCCAATAGCATGATCTATTCCAGCTGTAACCGCAATTTCCTTACCAAAGTTTCTTGAAAATTTTATAATTTTTAGTTGTTTTAATTCTGAAGCTTTTGCTTGCAATATATTAAATGTTTTATCTTTACTGCCGTCATCTATTGCAACGATTTCATATTCCATACCAGTACTTTCTAAGATTGGTATCATTGTTGCAAAATAAGTTTTAATGCCGTCTTCCTCATTATAAAATGGTGTAACTATGCTAATTTTCATAATTTATTGATTTTATTTGATAAAATTTTTTCCCATTCCCAAGCTGATTTTATTATGTCAGATAAGTTGTATCTTGGGCGCCATTTTAATTTTTGTTTAGCCAAAGAATTATCGGCTACTAGTATAGAGGGGTCGCCATCGCGTCTCTTTTTGTAGATAATGGAAAAATCTTTTTTGGTGCACTTTTTAACCTCATCAATAATTTCAAGAATTGAATATCCTGTGCCTGAGCCAATATTAAAATGTCTTTCTTTTCCTCCTTTTATCATATAGTTCAAAAGGTCCAAATGTGCCTGACATATATCATACACATGTATATAGTCTCTAATGCAAGTTCCATCTTTCGTATTATAATCATCACCATAAACATAAAATTCTTTTCTTCGACCATTAACATATTGTAAGAGCAGGGGAATCAGGTGGGTTTCTGGATTATGACATTCTCCAAGATTGTTTTTATAATCAGATCCACAAGCATTAAAATACCTTAATATGCCACAATTTAAGCCATAGATTCTTTCATAATTTTGTAAAATTTCTTCTATTATCAGTTTGCTATGTCCGTAGATATTTACCGGATCTTTTTTGTGCTTCTCGCAGATGGGAAGTTTAACTGGTTCTCCATATATAGCTGCAGTTGAAGAAAAAATTAAATATTTAATTTTTGAGCCAATTATTTGATTTAAGAACTCAATAGTATTAGCTACATTATTTTTATAGTATTTTTCTGGCTTACTCATGGATTCACCAGCTTCAATAAAAGCAGCAAAGTGAAATACAGCTAGAAATTCTTCTTTCAATACTTCTCTTATAGAACCAACATCGGAAATATCTAAGTTTGCAAACTTAATTTCACTAGAAAATGGATTTTCTTTTCTGCCATTAGACAAGTTGTCTATTATGGTAACCTCATAGCCATTTTTATGAAGTAGTTTTACCATGTGAGAACCTATATACCCAAGTCCACCTAGTACTAAAATTTTATTGTTCATTTTTCTTATAAACTGAAATAGATTCTCCAACTGTAATATTATGTTTATCTATGTAAGAGATGGATTGTAATATTATGATTTTATTTCTTATTGATGAGATGCTAAAAATTTTATCGATGCTATTGTTAAATATAGGTGAAAGCTCTTTTAATTTGGTTTTATATTGACTGGTGTAAAAAGTTGGTGGCAAATAAATAAAAGCATCGTTGGGAATGTCATGTTTTATTAATTCTATTTTTTTGTAAGAATTTTGCGATACATAATCTCTTAAAATTTTAGTATTTTTTGAATAGTCTCCATTGTATAAGAAATTCTCATTAAAAATCAGATAATCAGGACTAAATTTAAAAACAGATTCTTTGCTACCGCAATTTGACCAATAAAAACAATCATAATTTCTATTTCTTGAATCTGGCATAGCTACAAAATGATCCCAAGTAATTTTGACATCTCTTGGCAAACTTTCTACAAAAGCAAAGCTTTTATATGCGGTGGTGTGTTTATAAAGAGATCTTGCATAAAGATTATTATATGTTTCGAAAGAATTGGATATAAAGCTGCCAAGAAACACTAAAGAAATTGGTGTTAAAACTATCAATGATATGATTTTATATTTGTACTTTCCTATTAAAAAGAAAACATATGCAATATTTATTATCATAAATGGATACATCGGGTAAAAGTATATCATATTCATCCACATGCTTTCGCTTATAACAAGTAAGGTGCTTGCAAAAAATGTTCCAAAAACTGACCAATAAAAAAATGCAGGAACTTTATAATTAATTTTTTTGTTGAAAGCTGCTAATAATAGTAGTGGGGTAAGTATGAATAGGTTTATTGAAACGATAATATCACCTTTAATTTTTTCAATCCAAGTTGGTATTGATTCTGATTTTGGGATTGTTCCGCCATTATTATGAACCTGATCTATTTGGATCTTGAAAAACTTACCAATTTCTAAAAATGCGAATGGGTGGATAATGAAAAAAATCACCAAACTTAGAATGGTTGATTTGATAAATAGATTTAAAAAGAGCTTAGATTTGGCAAAATCTAATATTGTGTTAAAGTTCTTCTTTCCTATGAGATATAAATAAGATATGAAAAGTGGTAAGCATAAAAAAAGAAAAATATGTTTTGATAAGCTTGATAGAACTAAGCAAAATAATCCTATATAATATAGGTTTAAGTCATTTGTTTTTTGATTAGAAAATTTTACAAAACAAATTGATGATAGTAATAAAAATAATAATCCCGTTGAGTCTGGATGTATAAAGTACAGCCAGTGATTTATTGGATGAAATGATATAGAATACAGGCTGCATAAAAATGCGAAAAAAGAATTTTTGCTAAGTATTTTTACTATATCAAAAATTAGAACTATTGTTATTGTTCCTATAAAAAGCAGTATCAGCTTTATTAAAAATAATATTGCCGACTGAGATGTGATGTGGAAAATAGAAAATAGAATTTTAAATGGCAGTAGAATCCAGAAATTTATAAAGAAATATGTCCAGCCATATAGGCTGGAAGTATATCCATTATTCATGTTGAAATAGGGTGACTTAAATAAGTCACTGATAGCATTTATATTTGCTCTAGGGTCAATTTCAAAAGCACCTAAAATTCCCAAATCTTCGTTTAATAAAAAAATTTGAGGACCAAATAGCGAAATTACTATTAATAAAAGTAATATGCGATACGGGCTCGTTAGATATTTTTTTACTATTTCAAGTGATGCCTTTATATTTTGTAAGGAATCAAGGAATTCTTTAAAACTTTCTTTAGCGAAATTGATAATTGAACCGCGATTCATAGTTGTAATGAGTGTTGTAAGGAATTTGAGTGTAAACTATTTGCAAAAACAGGATAGTCAATTAAAGATATCACTGAAAATAGGGCTGAATTAGAACTGTTTTAAGTTTATAAAAAATAAAATTAATGAAACTAGAATCGATAATTCTTGCCGGAGATAATAAGGGTTTAAGCTCAATTTATCTTGGTGTTCAAAAATATGTGAAGAAAATTTATATTCACACTAACACGCCACAGGCAATTGATAAAAGACCAGAAGATCAATTTATAAATAGTTTTTTTGATGTTGATGAAAAGCTGGTTTTATGTTCGGCTTACGCACCTTTAATTCCTAAAGATGATATAGCTAAAAAAGATTTTCTTAATATTCATTATGCATTACTTCCTCGCTTTCGTGGCATGCATCCAATTGTTTGGGGAATTTTAAATGATGAGAAGGAATTGGGGTTTACTCTTCATAAGATAGATGAATTTATGGATAGTGGTCCAGTTATTTTTCAATATAAAACTAAGAATGATGGGGTTTCTAGTTCGGTTTTTTATATGGAGCATTGTCACCAAAAAGTAGAAGAATTGATTGGGCAGGCTATTCTGGACTATGTTAATAAAAAACTGCTACCAACTGAGCAAAATCATGCAAAAGCAGCTTGGGGAGTTAGAAGAAATTTAGCTGATTGTAAGTTGGATTTTTCTTTTTCTAATCATCAAATTCATAATTTTTTTAGAAGTTTAGTCAAGCCATATCCCTTACCTTTTATTGAATTTAAAGGTAAAAAATATTTTATCGAAAAATATAAAATTCATGAAGAAAATATTGCTGCCTTAACTTTGGGAAGGGTTGTTAATATTGATGATAAAGGCATTTGGATTAAAGTTAAAGAGGGTTATTTGAATGTTCAAAAATTTAGCGATGAAAGTGGTCAAGAAGTTGATATGAAGATGATTTTTAGAATTGGGAGCAGACTTGATGCTTAGAGTTGAAAAGTATAATTCAGAAAAAAAAGAAGCGTGGAATCGCTTAATTAAAGCTTCAAAAAATGGTACATTTTTGCTTGATCGCAATTACATGGATTATCACAGCGATAGATTTGAAGATTTTTCTTTAATGTTTTTTGAAAATCAGAATTTAATTGCTGCTTTACCAGCTAATATAAAAGATGGAGTTGTCTATTCGCATCAGGGTTTGACTTATGGTGGTATGATTTACGATGACAATATGAAATCTGCTGAGATGCTGCAGATTTTTAGTATGATGCTGGATTTTCTAAAGTTGCACAACATTCAGAAGCTAGTCTACAAAGCTATTCCACATATTTATCACAAAATACCAGCCGAAGAAGATCTTTATGCTTTATTTAGAGTTGGTGCAAAATTATATCGTAGAGATTTATCAACAACAATTCACCAGCCAACAAAGATGCGTTTTGAGCGCGGCAGAAGAAGATGTGTGGAAGATGCTAAAAAATCAGGACTTGTCATAAAGAGAAGTTGTGATTTTGAGAAAATGTACGAAATTATGAAAGATATTTTAGAAAAAAAATATGATGTAAAGCCAGTCCACAGCGCTGCTGAAATGAAGTTTTTACATGACAGATTTCCAGAAAATATTCATCTTTATGGTTGTTACAAAGATGAAGAAATGATTTCTGGATCACTAATTTTTATTACAGAAAAAACTGTTCATGCTCAATATGTTTATGCTTCAGACGAAGGAAGAAGAAAGGGCGCAAATGACCTAATGTATGATTTTCTGATTAATGAAAAATTCTGTGATTTTGAATATTTTGATTTTGGAATTTCAACAGAAAATGGTGGTTTATTTCTTAATGAAAATTTAGTGCAGCAAAAAGAAATGTTTGGCGGAAGGGCGGTTTGTTATGATTTTTATGAATTGAATTTAATATAAAATGGCAAAAATTTTATTCAGTACAATTGGGTTTGGGATTAAGGAGCTTTATTGTTATTATGATCAATTTACCAAGGCTTTAGAAGAGGCTGGTAACGAGGTTTTGGTGATGACTAGTGATAGAATCATTAGAAATGGTTGGTCTTCTAATAATCATTTTTCTGATGTAGATGAAGTGAAGCTTAATGAATATATTAAAAATTTTGCACCTGATTTAGTGATAGCTGCGAATAATGTTTTATATAATCATGTGCCTAAAATTGTTGATTGCCCGATTGTGGTTTTTGGAGCTGATAAGGCGGTGGGCTTTGCTGATAAAGAAGATCTTAGAAAAAATGCCAATCGTTATCACTTTATTTACGAAACGCCTGATTGCGGAAAACAAATTGAAGATCTCTTTTCTCCTAAATCTTCAAGAATGATTATGATGCCAACTGCTACTAACATTAGAGCAGAAAGCTTGGAACAAAGCACTAATATTTCTTTTATTGGAACTAATTTTAATTTTACTCATAAATTTAAAGAGCATTTTTTACAGAAAAGCGATCAAAAATTAACTGAAAAATTTAGACAATTTTATGATCTTTATAAAAATAATTCTCGAGATGGAATTGTTGGTAACTTAGATAAGTTAGGTTTTAACCAAGATGTTGTGGGGAAAATTGGTGATTTAGATTTGCTAAATATCATGTCGGGAAACAAGAGGGTGCAAACTTTGGCAGCAATTGTAGATCTTGGTTTGGAATTATATGGTCATGATAATTGGATTGATGTTGTCGATTTCTCATTTGAGTTGATGTTGGCTTATAGAAGGGAAAAAATTGTTACCGCTAAGCAGAATCAAGATCTTTATAACAGAAGTAAAATTGCTATTAATTTAAGTCATGAACAGGCGTTGGATAATTTTTCATGGCGAGTGAGAGACATCATGGCTTCCAATGCTTGCTTGGTTTCTGATTATCGAAAAAATCTGGAAGTTTATTTTGGAAAATATGTTAAAATTCCAACATTTAATAATGCTTTTGAAGCTAGAGATTTATGTCAAAAATTGCTTAAAGATGAGTTGTGGAGAAGTGAGATTGTAAAAGGATGTCAGTTGGCTATTGAAGAAGAGCATCGTTTTTCTTATAGATTGCGTGATATGGAGCAGGCTTTGGGGGTAAAGTTATTGAATGATGGAAGAGATGGATCGATAACATTTTTGAATCCAGATGATTTTATTATTAAACCAAGTTTTGTTAAGGATCTTTTATCGGAGAATGGTCCAATTAGAGTTATTAATAGAGTTAGGGTAAATCTCAGTAGAGCTGTAAAAAATAAGAAAAAGATGAAGATAAAAAAGAGGCGTAAGAAGCTGTGATCTATAATAGATTATGAAACAACTTTAGGATAACTCCCTAAGAAGGAATCAGAGCGCGTTTTATCTACCGCCCCTAACCCCTCCTTATCAAGGAGGGGGATGCTTAAGCACCGAATTCGAAGTTAAGTTCCCCTCCTTGATAAGGAGGGGTTAGGGGCAGCAGATAAAGCAAATTCGGTCTTACAATTAATAACTCAAAAACTTCCCAACAATGACAGTCATAGATTTTTTAAATTTCTAAAGAAGGATTTTAAAATCTTTTTACTAAATGGTTCGTTGCATTTTTCTAATAAAACCCCAAGAGGGTTTTGAGTTATGATTTTTTTATATTCTTTAAAATCAAATCCAAAATTTTTATTTAAAATTTCTTCAGCACCTTCTTTTTGTAAGGTTTCGTAAAGCAAACTTATGGCAAACTGTGTGTGATAATGGTTTGGGCTGTTTTTATAGGCTTCTTTGAAGATTAAATAATCGATTATTATTTTTTCCTCTTCTTTTGAGAAGAATTGCAACGAAGCTCCAGAGCTATCTGGAAAGATTTTTATAAAATCATTTAATGAAGAAATTTTTAAGAAATTTTTAAGGACTTTTTCATTGTCAAAAAGCAGTCTTATTCTGGTGTCTTTTGTATTGCTGCTTAAATTTCCATTATTATTTCTTTCACGATATTTCAGAAGTTTTTCATGAATAATGTAAATCTCATAACCTTGAAGGCACAATCTAACCCAAAAATCTAAATCATGAGCCTGCGTGATACTTTTATTGAAATTACCAGTTTCTTTTAAAGCAGAAGTTTTAGCTAGCAGGCTTGGAGCTGCGATGCAATTGCCGTGATGAAAGAAATATTTAAGCCATTCAAAGCGGCTACGATTTTCTTTTTCAAATATTTTGGTGTACTTTGTGGTCTTCTTTTTATTAGTTACGCCATTTTCATCAATCACTTCCATGCCGCTAAATACCGCGCCATAATTGGAATTTTGTTCTAAGAAATTTATCTGCTTTTCTAATTTGGTTTTTTCCATAATATCATCAGAAGCAATCAAGGCGATATATTTTCCTAAAGCGTTTTGAATGCAGATATTGCTGGTTTGGCAAACTCCTTGATTTTTTTCTGAAACGATTAATCTAATTCTGGAATCGGTGAATTTTTTAATTATTTCTAAAGTGTTATCGGTAGAAGAATCGTCAACTATGAGGATTTCAAAATCTTGGAAAGTTTGATCCAGTGCGCTTTGAATGGTCTCGCCAATATATTTGGCGTGATTATATGAGGGTATGGCAATTGTGACTAAAGGATTGGTCATTTTAAAATTTATTTAAAACTTCCACTACCTTTGCAACATCATCTTTTTGATGAAAATATGAAAGTGGTAAGCTTAAAGTTGTATTGTGAATTTTTTCTGAAATTGGATAATTTTCATTTTTAATTATATCTTGCATAGCCTTTTGTTTGTTTGGCGCAACTGGATAGTGAATTTCAGTTTTTACATTATTATCTAACAAATATTGGCGTAATTGATCGCGCTTTTCATGTCTGATATTGAAGATATGAAAAACATCATAATTACCTCTAGAAGCTTTGATTGGCTTAATAAAATCATCTTTTAAATTATCAAAATAGATTTTTGCTAATTTATTTTTATGAGCATTTATCTCATTTAATTTCTTTAATTTTACTGAAAGAAAACCCGCCTGAATCTCATCTAGTCTTGAGTTGTAGCCAACTATATCATTGTAATATTTTATTTCTGATCCGTAATTTCTAAGTTTTCTGATTTTTTTATTTAAGCTGGCCTCATCTGTGTTTATTGCTCCGCCATCACCAAGTGCGCCTAAATTTTTAGTTGGATAAAAACTAAACGCGCCAAAATCACCAAAGCTGCCAGCGGTTTTGTTGTTATATTTAGCGCCATGAGCTTGGGCTGTATCTTCGATGAGTTTTAGATTATGAGTTTTGCATAAATCTAAAATTGCGTCCATTTCGCAGCATTTGCCGTAAAGATGAACCACAATAATAGCACGAGTTTTTTTAGTAATTTTTTCAGCAATTTTTGCTGGATCGATATTGTAAGTTGCAATATCTGGTTCAACTAAAACTGGCTTTAAACCATTTTGTAAAATTGCCAAAATAGTTGCTATGTAAGTGTTGGAGGGGACGATAACTTCGCTGTCTTTTTCAAACTCAAAAGCTTTCAGCGCAAGAATCAAAGCGTCAAGACCAGAAGCCACGCCGACTGAATATTTTGAATTGCAATAATTGGCAAATTCTGCTTCAAATTTTTCAACATTCTTACCTAAAATATACCAGCCAGAATCAAGAGTTGTGGCAAAAGATTTTTTATAATCTTCAAAAAATGGGGCGTTTAATTTAGCCAAATTTTCAAATTCGATCATTTCTCTAATTTTTTAAAATTTATAAATTCGTCGTAATTTTTGATATAATCTTCTTCTTTATAAAAATCGTCAGCCAAAACCATCAAGACGCAATCTGGGCTGAAATCAAATAAATCTCGCCAAATTATTTGATCAAAAACTATGCCAATATTTGGTTGGCCAAGAGTGGTAATTTCTTCTTTTTCGCCATTATTAAGACGAACTTTGCAGCTACCAGAAACCGCAACATATATTTGTTTTAACTTCTTGTGAGCATGTTGTCCACGAATAACATCGGCGCTGTTTTTGAAGATGTAGTAAACCCTTTTAATATCAAATGGAATATTCTTGTTAGATTCCAGTGAAATCAAAGAGCCGCGCTCATCTTGATGGGTTTCAAATTTTAAAAATTTTATCATTTTTTAATTAAGATAGTTTCTAAAGCTTTAATTTTGTAGCCTTGATTGATGCAAAGGCTGCCAAAAATTCTTTCCATAGCATAAGCAAGTTTACCGTTTAAAATTGGCTCAAAATCATTTAGGCGCATTCCTTTTTCAACTAATCTGCTTAAAATTTTAGGACGAATTACAAACATAGTTCCTTTAAAAAAAATGGCTCTTTCTAAAAACCAGTGGGTAAACAATATTTATTAACCACAGAAAAATCTAATTTTCCAGTCATCAGATAAGCAATAGTTTTAAAGTGTTTTTCTCCATATCCTCTCGCTTTTCTTTTTGC
>Ga0214919_10002617_pt1 | contig 28034 bp, 32 predicted proteins | sample LL1503_MetaG_FD_177994 | JGI IMG/M metagenome (GOLD analysis project Ga0214919, IMG submission 177994) | Freshwater microbial communities from Lake Lanier, Atlanta, Georgia, United States - LL-1503 | ecosystem: Environmental > Aquatic > Freshwater > Lake | place: USA: Georgia | collected...
AACAGGGCTAAGGGCACTGCGCGGTGCTACTTCGCGCCGCGCGCCCTGAGCATTTCCGCAATTGGCTTGTTCCGCGCAGCGGTCGCCAGTACAAGGGCCGTCGACCCGCCTGCGCTTACCGCATTGATGTCGGCTCGCTGTTCGAGCAGGCGCTCGGCGATTTCAAGCCGCGCATACAGCGCCGCGGTGTGCAGGGGGGTGGTGCCATTGCGGGTGCGGCTGTTGACGTCGGCACCGCGCGAAAGCAGCAGGTCGATCATGTCCATCCGCCCCTTCATCACTGCATAGTGCAGCGGCGAGGCGCCCGAACCCGGGTCCTTCGCCTCGATGTCGGCCCCTTGGTCGAGCAGGCGGCGGGCGGCCTCGAAATCCCCGCCGACGACAGCCTCATGGAGGCTGCGAGATATGCCCTGCAAGACCGGCTTGGCTGCCGGAGCCGGCGCGACCTCCTGGGCCTGCGTTGCGGATGGCGGCGCAGCCTGTGGCGCCTGCGCCTCCCGCGGCTCGGGTTCGGCCGGCTTTGGGGCGGCACCGCCGAAGAGACGGCCGAAAAATCCGCGCACGCCGTCGATCAACTGCTCCAACGCAACGCCCTCGTCCTTTTGTTGCGCATACACCGGGGCGGCAACGACCATGGCCACCGCGAAAGCCAGGACTATCCCCTTAGCGTGAACCCATGCACCAGTGGCCATTGAACTTCTCCGTCTGTGTCCGATCTGATCAATCCGTCAGATAATAGCAGCGTAGACAAAGCCCATGGGCACGGAGGTAGTTCAATGAAACACGAAAAAACCGATGCGGACTGGAAAACCCAGCTCACCCCGATGCAGTACCGGGTGACGCGCAAACACGACACCGAGCCCCCCTTCACCGGCGAATACAATGACCACAAGGGCGTCGGGCTCTACAAATGCGTCTGCTGCGGCGCACTGTTGTTCTCGTCCGACCACAAGTTCGATTCCGGCACAGGTTGGCCCAGTTACTGGCAACCGGCCGAAACCGCTGCCGTCGCCACGCAGAAGGACAACAGCTTCTTTTCGAGCCGCACCGAAGTGCATTGCGGCGAATGCGAGGCCCACCTCGGGCACGTCTTTACCGACGGCCCGCAGCCGACCGGGCTGCGCTACTGCATCAATTCGGCGTCGCTCAAATTCGAGCAGAAATAGCGGCGCCAGGGGACAGCGGCGCCCGATGGTAAAATGAGACCCAGATGAAATTCCTTTTCGACCTCTTCCCGGTCATCCTCTTTTTCGTCGCATTCAAGTTCGCCGGCATTTATGTCGCGACGGCCGTCGCCATGGCCGCCACCGTGGGGCAGATTGCCTGGGTGTGGCTGCGCCACCGCAAGGTCGAGCCGATGCTCTGGGTCAGCTTCGGCGTGATTGTGGTTTTCGGTAGCGCCACGCTCCTCCTGCAGGACGAAACCTTCATCAAGTGGAAGCCTACTGTCCTGTACTGGCTGTTTGCGGCTGCACTGGCCATCGCACAGCTCGCCTTCCGCAGGAACCTCATCAAGGCAATGATGGGCAAGCAGCTGCAGCTTCCCGATCACGCATGGACGAAGTTGCTATGGAGCTGGGCCGGTTTCTTCGGCCTGATGGGCGCGGCCAACCTCTACATTGCGTTCAACTACTCGACCGACATCTGGGTGAACTTCAAGCTGTTCGGCGGCATGGGGCTGATGTTCGCGTTCGTCATCGGGCAGGCGGTCTTCCTTTCGCGCTACCTCCAGGACGATGCCACCGAGGGCAAGGGACCATGAGCCTGGAGCCCGTCATGCGCGAAAGGCTGGCCGCACTTGCGCCGCTTTCGCTGGCCGTGACCGACGATAGCGCGGCCCATGCCGGCCACGCGGGCGCGGCCCCCGGCGGCAATACCCACTGGACAGTCGCCATCGTCTCTCCCGCTTTCCAGGGCAAGCCGACGGTTGCGCGACACCGCATGGTCTACGCCGCCCTCGGTGATTTGATGAACAACCCGATCCACGCGCTGCAGATCCGCGCGCTTGCGCCTGAAGAAGCGTAGTCCCTTCTGCGCCGGCCCCATAACCCTGAAAGGACCACGATGAAATTCCAACCCGTCGTCACCGCCCGCAACAAAACCCGAGCCGCCGCAATCGCTACGCTGCTGCTTTCGGCCTTCCCGGCGCTCGCCCAGGCGCCGGCCAAGCCGGCACCGCCCGTCCCTGCCGCCATCACCGCGGCGACGCCCGCCGGCCCGGTCGCGACGGTCAACGGGGTCGCCATTCCCCAGCAGCGCGGCGAACTCCTGGTGCGCGAGCGCTCCCAGCAAGGCCAGCCCGACAACCCGCAACTGCGCGCGGCTGTCCGCGACGAGCTCATCAATCGCGAGATCATCTCCCAGGAAGCCGTCAAGAGCGGCCTGACCAAGAAGGCGGAACTGCAAAACGAGCTCGAGCTCGTTCGCCAGACCGTGATTGTCCAGGCCTACCTGCGGGAGTACATCCGGACGCATCCGATCACCGATGCCGAAATGCAAAAGGAATATGACCGCATCAAGGCCGAGCTGGGCGATCGCGAATACAAGGCGCGCCATATCCTGGTCGGCACCGAAGACGAGGCCAAGACGGTCATCGCGGACCTGAAGAAAGGCGCGAAGTTCGACGAACTCGCCAAGAAACTGTCCAAGGACGACGGCACCAAGGCGAAGGGAGGCGACCTCGACTGGCAGGCCCCGGGTACTTTCGACAAAGACTTCTCCAGCGCGATGATGAAGCTCACCAAGGGCAAGGTCACCGAGGCACCCGTGAAAACCCGCTTCGGCTTCCATGTCATCCAGCTCGATGATATGCGCAATGCACAGCATCCGCCGTTCGCCGAGGTCAAGGCAAGCATGTCCCAGCGGCTCCAGCGCACGCGGGTCGAGGCCCTGATCGCCGAACTGCGCACCAAGGCGAAGGTCGAGTAGCACACCCCGAAAAAGGGAAAGCTGCGTTCAGTTCAGCCGGGCTCCCTCGGAACCCACCACCTTTACTGCGGCAGCCCTGGCGAGCGCGACCCTGCGCTGCAGGGCGCGGAACTCGTCTTACAACCCGGCGTCTACATACATCCGGTGCATCGCCTTGAATATCTGGCGGATGTCCCCGGTCTCCAGCAGCCTCTCCGTGTGTGAGAGCGCCAGCGCCTTGTCGTTGGACTGAAGCGCGGCACCCACCACATCCATCGTGGTCAGGGGCTTGAATACGCAGTCCCGCACCCAATCGCGGTGCGTCCTGAAATACTCTTCCGCACCAGGCGCCCCTATGCGCAGCCCGGCCGCAATGCGTGCGATCCGGTCATCCGGCTGCAATTCCGAGAGCAGGTCGGGATCGAATCCCCCCAGCGCCTTCCCGGCGGCCTCCGGGTTGTCGGCCGCAATGGCCGCGCGCGCGGCCTGCTGGCGATCCTCTTCAGTCACGGCACCCGGAACGCTGTCATTGGCGAGGACATCATTCATCACTTCCAGCGCCTGGTCCGCCTGGCCGCTGGCGAGGGCCGCAAACGCCAACTGGCGCTTGCGCACGTAGTTGCGAGGCGTACGCGCGGAAAGTTTTTCGAGAATCTGCGCCGCCCCCTCCGGATCGCCCAGGTCGAGGGCGATCTGTGCCTGCAGGTCTTGCGCTGCAAGGTAATTCGGCGAATTGAGCGCAACCTCGTCGAGCAGCGCCTTGGCTTCCTCGTACTTTTCCTGCACCCGGTAGGACTGTGCAATGCCGACTTGTGCCCAGGGATACTCGAAGCCGGACATGATCTCTTCGTAGAGGGCGCGTGCCCTGTCGGGCTGGCCTGCCACCTGGTACGTCTCCGCCTTGAGGCGAAGGATGTCCACGCCGTAGATCGATTTTTCGGCAGCCAGCGCACCGAGCCGTTCCAGTGCGGCGTCGAATCTCTTCTCGCGCCGGAGGAAGTACACCTCGGCAAAGAAGCGCTTCTTCAGGATCGCCCGCTCGATGCGGACACGCAACTGCTCACCGGAGAACGGCTTCAGGATGTAGTCGTCGGGCACGAGTTCCATCGCGGAGAGCACCTGCTCGTAGGTCTGCTCCGCAGTGACCATGATGAAAACCGTTTCATCCGGCACGAGGTCAAAGCGACGCAATTCCTCGAGCAACTGCTGGCCCGAGCGACCGTCGCCGAGCAGGTAGTCGCTCAGGATGACGTCGAAGGACCGTTCCCTCAGGCGGCGCATCGCGTCCGGGAATCCGGCCGCCTTCGTCAGGCTGATCGCGCCCATGTTCTGCGCGCAGATGCTCAGGCTCTGCAGCGACGCCGGCTGGTCGTCGATCAGGAAGAAGCGGAGTTTTCCCGCCTCGGCCGGCGACAGGTAGTGGGGTGGGACCATCGCCGTGCCTAAGGCAGTACACACCGGAAAAGCGCGCCGCCGAGGAGCCCCCCGTTTCCCAACGTCAACCCGCCCTGCCGGCCCTTGCGGACGTGAAGGGCAGCGATCCGGGCGGCGATAAACAGCCCGAGGCCCGACTGCCCTTCCGACGGATGCGCGATAGCGGCGTCCGGATACCCGGAACCGTCGTCGTTGACGGTCAACGACAACCCGTCTGCATTCACGTCTGCGGCAAGGATGACTTTGGCTGCGGCATGGCGACATGCGTTCTGCAAGGCGTTCACCAGGACATCGCCCCCCAGGGTACGATCCAGCGGCCATTCGCCCGGGAACCGGACATCCAGCACCAGGGTGATCCCGGCGCGCTCGAACTGGCTGCCCACGGTCAGGGCCGCATCTTCGACCAGTTCCACCACCGGAACCGGCATGACGGCGATCGGCTGCTGGTCCCGCATCAACCGGTAGGCAACCAAGGTGCGGGACAAACGGCCGGCGGCGCCCGCAATCGCGAGGCGCGCGTCAGGCAGGCGGATGCCCTGCTCCCGCTCGGCCTGCGCAAGCAGGGTCTGGGCTTCGAACAATCGGTTCTTGGCGTCGTGGATGCCCGACGCGAGGACATCTGCGCCCACACTGGAGTGCGGCTTTTCCATGCGCATGCTTCCCATGCGTCCGAGATTTCCTCAGGTTACCGGGTAAGCCTCACACCGAAAGCAGAAACAAGCGTAGATTCATGTCCTTGTTCCCCTGTTCAGCGGTGCCCCCCCATGCAAACCGAAAAGATCAAAGTGCGCGTTACCGACACCGGCAAGACCATGGACGTCACCGTCCTGTCGAAGAAGGCGGAGTGGATCGAGGTCGTGCTGGGCGAAGGGATCCACAGCGTGAAATGCCAACTGGCCCCCACGCGCAACGGCCTGGCCTATGCAGGCACCGCGATGGGCCGGGAAATCGTCTACGAGCGCAGCTGCGACCAGGTCCGGGCCGAACTGGCACTCTTCAATCCGGCCGCACCAAAATCGAGGCCACGCTGACTGCGACCCGCCTGCGGAACCCCGCGTCTACGGCTTTGCCGCAGGCTTGGCAGCAGGGGTTTCGGCAGGCTTAGGGGCAGGCTCGGCCGAGGGAATCCTGCATCCCGCGTAACTGGCGGCCGACCCGTCGGAGAGCGTGACTTCACCCTCCCCCATCCTGAGGACAGTGCGCCCCGTGCCATACCGTGTTCCCTGGTCACCAGGGATTTTCTCAAGGCGAAATTCACGCTCAGGCAGGATCACCCAGACTGCTGCACCATCGTCCAGATAGCGCAGGAAGAACCGTTTCCCGGCCTGGCACTGGTACGCAATCGAATTCGGGGGCACTCGTGAAAGCTCCCGGCCGTCACCTCCGAAAGGCAGGAATCCGCCAACACTCATCCCGCCGCAGCCGGAAAGGAGCAGGGCTGCAAAAACCGCATAGCTGATCTTCATGATTTCCTAGTTGAGGCCCGCAAGAACCCGCAGGTGCTGGATAGCGCTCCGGCCCAGCGCGGACAAGTCGTAACCGCCTTCGAGCATTGAAACGATGCGCCCGCCCGAGTGGCGGTCGGCAATCCCCTTCACCTGCTCCGTGACCCATGCATAGTCCGCGTCCTGGAATGCAAGCGTCGCCATGTCATCCTCGGCATGGGCGTCGAACCCCGCGGAAAAAAGGACGAACTGGGGTGCGAACTCCTCCAGCACAGGCATCCAGAATCGGGTGACCGCCTCGCGAAACGCCTTGCTGCCGGAGCCCGCCGCGAGAGGAACATTGACCATGTTTTCCGCAGCCGGCTCCGTCCCGCTGTACGGGTAGAACGGATGCTGGAACGTCGACACCATCAATACGCGCGGGTCGCCGGTGAATATGTCTTCGGTGCCGTTGCCATGGTGGACATCGAAATCGATGATCGCCACCCGCTCCACCCCGTGCACGGCTATCGCATGCATCGCGGCAATGGCGACATTGTTGAATATGCAAAAGCCCATGGACCTCGAACGTGTCGCGTGGTGCCCGGGCGGGCGCACGCTGCAGAAAGCGTTTTCGACCTCGCCCCTGAACACCAGGTCGGTCGCCAGCACGCCCGCTCCCGCGGCATGCAGGGCGGCCGTCAGGCTGTGAGGGTTCATCGCCGTATCGGGATCAAGGTGCACGGTGCCGGATGCAGGTGCCGCCTCCCGGATGGAACGCACATAATCGATCGGGTGCACGCGTGCGATTTCCATATCGCTGGCTTCGGGGGCGTCATACCGCATCAGGTACTGGCCAACCCCGGAGGCGATCATGCGGTCTTCAATCGCCGAGAGACGCGCGGGGCACTCCGGGTGATGGGACCCCATGTCGTGCTTCATGCAATCGGCGTGCGTGATGAATGCCGTAGTCATGTCGTTTCAGTCGCAAGAGTGCTTAAAATTGTTTTCGAATCATAGCGTAATCCGGAGTCGCCCCGCCTCGCACACTGGTCTTGCCTACCCCCCAACCCGTACAATCCCTGCATGCTGCTCAATTCCAAGTCCCAACCGGGCAACCGGTCCCCCGTAGCCCATGTCATCGAAGCCGCCAGCCAGATCATCCTCGGCAAGGAATCGCAGATCCGCCTCGCCCTGGCCTGCGTGCTCGCGCGCGGGCACCTGCTCATCGAAGACCTGCCTGGCGTCGGCAAGACTACGCTCGCGCAGGTCCTCGCAAGGACACTCGGCCTGGATTTCCACCGCATCCAGTTCACAAGCGACATGCTGCCTGCCGATATCATTGGGGTGTCCGTGTACGAACGCGAAAGCGGGGCATTCAAGTTCCATCCGGGGCCGGTGTTCGCCCAGGTGATCCTCGCCGACGAGGTCAACCGGGCCACGCCCAAGACGCAGAGCGCACTGCTCGAGGCAATGGAGGAGCACCAGGTCACCGCCGAAGGGGAAACGCGCCGCCTGCCCGAGCCCTTCTTTGTCATTGCCACCCAGAATCCGACCGAACAGGTAGGCACGTTCCCGCTGCCGGAATCCCAGCTTGACCGGTTCCTGATGCGCATCGAACTCGGCTACCCGGATCGCGAGGCCGAGCGGGCCCTGCTGTCAGGCACCGATCGCCGCGACATGGTGGCCGCCCTGAAGCCCTGTCTCACACCCGCCGGGCTGGTGGACCTGCAGGTCGCGGCCGCCAGGACCCATGTCGCCGGACCGCTGTTGGATTACGTGCAAGCCATCATCGAACACACGCGCCGCTCAGCCGACTATGTGGCAGGACTTTCGCCACGCGCAGGGCTGGCACTGGTGCACGCCGCGCGGGCCTGGGCGTATATCGAAGGCCGCGACAAGGTCATTCCAGAAGATGTGCAGGCGGTCCTGCCCGGCGTTGCCGCACACAGGCTGCGGCCGGCCCATGACACGAACCGTCGCGTGGACGTCGGCGCGCAACTGCTCGCCGCCGTGCCTATTCCCTAGCCCGGAAACGCGCCGGCGATCGTCGCCTGAATCGCTTCGGCCGCGGCCCTCGGGCTGGTCGCCTGGCGAATCGGGCGACCGACCACGATGTAGTCCGCCCCGTTTTCAAAGGCCTGCGCCACGTCGACCGTGCGCTTCTGGTCATCGGCCGGGCGATTCTCCACCGGCCGTATGCCCGGGGTCACCACAAGCAGGCGATCGCCGAACGCGGCCTTGATCTGCGGCGCCTCAAGCCCGGACGAGATGACGCCGTCACATCCGGTGTCAACCGCGCCCCGGGCGCGTGACAGCACGAGTTGCTGAACCTCTCCCGCGGCCCCCATCTCGGCGAGGTCGCTTTTGTCGAAGCTGGTCAGCACCGTAACGGCGAGGATCCGGATATCGCCCTTGGCCCCGGCGGCGGCCTCCATGATCGAGCGATGGCCGTGCACGGTGGCGAAAGTCACCCCCCGGCCGCTGAGATTGGCGACTGCGCGACGCACGGTTTCCGGAATATCGTAGAACTTGAGGTCCGCAAAGATCTTCTTGTCGCGCGCCGCGAGCCAGTCGAGGAGTTCGAAGTACCCGCCGGAAGTGAACAGTTCGAGGCCGATCTTGTAGAAGCGCACCGAATCGCCCAGCGATTTGACCAATGCCCGCGCCTCGTCGAACGTAGCCACGTCAAGGGCGACAATGAGCCGGTCGCGGCGGTCGATGGTGGGGGTCGGGACGGCGGGTGCAGGCATTTCTGGAGGCTCCGTGGGAGTAGCGATGCTTTTCGAGAACGTGGCGACTTCTGCGATTCTGCCGCAATCCAGTCCTTCCGTGGGCGACGTCGCAACGCCATCGTCCGCGGGAAGAACGGCAGTACAGGATGCCTATCGCGAGGGGATGCTCATGGTCGCCCCTATAATATCGTCCCCGCCCAGAATGCTTCCCAGGCCGCCACATGTCCGACGTACTCGTCCTCTATTACACGCAAGGCGGCTCGGTGCGCCGCATGGCCGAGTTGATTGCCGAGGGCATCGAGCGCGTCCCGGGCGCGTCTGCGCGCTTGCGCACGGTGCCCAAAGTCGCTACCACCACGACCATTGCAGAACCGTCCATCCCGGACGCCGGCGCTCCCTATTGCGAATTGCGCGACCTCGAAGAATGCACGGGCCTCGCCCTAGGGAGCCCGACACGATTCGGGAACATGGCGGCGGCGATGAAGCACTTCCTCGACGGCACAGCCAGCCTGTGGATGTCGGGGGCCCTCGTCGGCAAGCCGGCTTGCGTATTCACCTCGGCAGCGAGCCTGCACGGCGGGCAGGAAACCACCCTGCTTTCAATGATGCTGCCGCTCCTGCATCACGGGATGCTCATCATGGGCCTGCCGTATACGCATGCAGAACTCCTCGCCACGCGCACCGGCGGTACGCCCTACGGCGCCAGCCACTTCGCGGGCGCTGCCGATGACCAGCCGGTCAGTGATGCCGAGCGGGCACTGTGCATCGCCCAGGGCAAGCGTCTCGCCGAGGTCGCGATGAGGCTCAAGCAATGACGTTGGCGGTGCGTGCCGCCTGGAATGGCGCGATCGCCAGCCTGGTCGCCCTGATTTTCCTGTGCCTTGCGTGGGAGTTGTGGCTTGCGCCGATCCGCCCGGGCGGATCGCTCCTCGCGCTCAAGGTGCTGCCCCTGCTCGTGCCGCTTTTCGGCGTGCTGCGCGGCAAGCGCTACACCTTCCAGTGGTCCAGCATGTTCATCCTGCTGTACTTCACCGAAGGCGTAGTGCGCGGCTGGGGCGATGCGCAACCGTCCCGGAGCCTTGCCCTCGCGGAAGTCGGGCTCAGCCTGGCCTACTTCGCGTCAGTCGTGACCTACGCACGCCTGACGCGAAAGCCCGCCTGATACTCCGTAATATTCCGGGTCAGACCCCGCGCTGCGGGTTGACCTTCTCGGCCTTGCTCTCGAGCTTGTTCAGAGCGCTGATGTAGGCCTTGGCCGATGCGACGACGATGTCCGTGTCGGCGCCCACGCCGTTCACGATGCGCCCGCCCTTTGACAGCCGAACGGTGACCTCGCCCTGCGACTCGGTTCCAGCCGTGACAGCATTGACCGAGTAGAGCAGCAATTCCGCGCCGCTCCTGGCCACTGTCTCAATAGCCTTGAACGTCGCATCGACCGGGCCATCCCCCTCGGCATCGATCTTATGCTCCTTGCCGGCCTCGGTGATCACGACATTGGCGTGCGGGCGCTCGCCCATGCCACTCGCCTGGCTCATGTGCACGAGCTTCCAGTGGTCCGCAACCTCGGGTATGGCAGTGTCGGACACCAGCGCCTGGAGGTCCTCGTCGAAGATCTCCGACTTCTTGTCCGCGAGGTCCTTGAACTTCTGGAATGCCTTGTTGTAGGCGTCCTCCGACTCGAGGTCGATGCCAAGTTCCTTGAGTCGCTGCTTGAACGCCGTGCGGCCTGAGAGCTTGCCAAGCACGATGCGGTTGGTCGTCCAGCCCACGTCCTCGGCAGTCATGATCTCGTAGGTCTCGCGCGCCTTGAGCACGCCGTCCTGGTGGATGCCCGACGCATGCGCGAATGCGTTCGCGCCCACGACTGCCTTGTTCGGCTGAACCACGAACCCGGTGATCTGCGACACGATCCGCGAGGTCGGCACGATCTGGGTGGTGTCGATACGGGTTTCGAGTCCGAAGAAATCCTTACGCGTGCGCACAGCCATCACGACCTCTTCCAGCGCTGTGTTGCCGGCGCGCTCGCCCAGGCCATTGATCGTACATTCCACCTGCCGCGCCCCGCCGATCATTACGGCCGCGAGCGAGTTCGCCACAGCCATGCCGAGGTCGTTATGGCAGTGCACCGACCAGACCGCCTTGTCGGAGTTGGGGATCCGTTCGCGCAGGTTGCGGATGAACTCGCCGAACTGCTGCGGCACGGCGTATCCGACCGTATCCGGCATGTTGATCGTCGTGGCGCCTTCCGCAATCACTGCTTCGATCACGCGGCAGAGGAAATCGGGATCGGACCGGCTGCCGTCCTCGGGCGAGAATTCGACGTCGCCGCAATGCTTGCGGGCAAAGCGGACCGAGAGCTTGGCCTGTTCGTAGACCTGGTCCCGGGTCATGCGCAGCTTTTTTTCCATGTGCAGGTCGCTGGTCGCAAGGAAGACGTGGAGCCGCGCCGCTTTGGCGCCCGCAAGTGCATCAAGCCCGCGCTGGATGTCCTTGTCGTTTGCACGACACAGGCCCGCCACGATCGAATCCTTGATGATAGACGCCACAGCCTTGACGGCCTCGAAGTCGCCGTTGGACGCCGCAGGAAAGCCCGCCTCGATCACATCCACCCTCATGCGCTCCAGGGCACGAGCGATGCGCAGCTTCTCTTCGCGCGTCATCGAGGCGCCGGGACTCTGTTCGCCGTCGCGCATGGTCGTGTCGAAAATGATCAACTGGTCTTTTTTCATGGCTGCTCCTCGTGTGTCCGTCAAACTGGATGAATGTGTGCCTTTCCTCCTGGCCTTTGGGCCGGGAGGCGGGGGTACTCCGAATTGGGGGGGTTAGTGTGTGCGCGCGGGGCGCAGCAGCAGCCCAGCCAGCGACAGGAGCGCCAGGCTGAGTTCGGTCGAACGAAGGAGGTTCGAGGGCTGCATATTGGACAAATATAACGGGCTTCCCGGCCCTGCGCAAGTCAGCTGCGTTTTGCGGCAAGCTTCCTGAACGCCCACATGACATACCCGGACATCGAATAGGCCACGAACATCAGGAACAGAACCATGGGCGGCTTGGCGGCAACGACGGCTATTCCGCCGATGATCACGGGCACCACCCAGAACGGGACGCGCTTCCTGAGGTTGAAATCCTTGAAGCTGTAGAACGGGATGCTGACGACCATGGTAATCCCGGCAAACAACGTCGTGGCAAAAGCGATATAGCGGATCGAGTCGACCCGCTCGAAACCGAAATCGTCCGCAACCCAGATGAACCCGGCCACCAGGGCCGCCGCCGCGGGGCTGGGGAGCCCCTGGAAGTAACGCTTGTCGACCACTTCGATGTTGGTGTTGAAGCGGGCGAGCCTTACTGCCGCTGCAGCGCAGTAGACAAACGCGGGGATCCACCCCGTCGTCCCGAGGTCCTTGAGGGCCCATACATACATCACCAGCGCAGGCGCGGCGCCGAAGGACACCATGTCGGAAAGGCTGTCGTAGTCCGCGCCGAACTCGCTTTGCGTGCGCGTCATGCGCGCAATGCGCCCATCGAGGCCGTCAAGGACCATGGCCACGAAGATTGCCACCGCCGCATGCTCGAACCGGGCGTTCATCGCCTGGACGATGGCGTAGAACCCCGCGAACAGGGCTGCGGTCGTAACTAGATTGGGAAGAAGGTAGACACTCCGGCGCCGCAGCGGAATCTTCGTTCCCGGCTCCCTGACCTCCGGCACGTCAGCCACGATCGGCCAGCCTCGCAAGCACAGTTTCCGAAGCGTAGACCTTGTCCCCAATGGCCGCACGCGGCTCGGCGTCGAGCGGAAGGTACAGGTCGACCCGGGAACCGAACCGGATGAACCCGTAGCGCTGGCCCCGGAGGAGGTCCGCACCGACGCCCACATAGCACAGGATGCGCCGGGCGATCAGTCCCGCCACCTGCACGCAGGTGATCTCCTGGCCGGTGCGCGTTGTCATCAGCAAGGCGTTGCGCTCGTTTTCGAGGGACGCCTTGTCCAGGGCCGCATTGAAGAACGACCCCGCGTGGTACTCCACCTTGCCCACGATGCCGTCCACGGGCGAGCGGTTGGAGTGGACATTGAACACGTTCATGAACACGCTGATCTTCAGCGCGTCGCAATCGCGGTAGGGATCGCGCGCCTTGCCTACCACGACGATCCTGCCGTCTGCCGGCGACACAACTGCGCGCGGATCGGCCGGCACTTCGCGCGGCGGGTCGCGGAAGAACTGGAGCACGAAGAGTGCCGCGACCCAAAGCGGCGCAGACCACCACCAGCCAGCGAACCAGCCGGCGGCAGCGGCTGCGGCAACCGCTGTCGCCAGGAAGGGCCAGCCTTCCTTGGCGATCAGGGGATGCGGATAGGCGACCGACACGCTCAGTTCTTGGACTTGTCGACGAGCTTGTTCTTCTTGATCCAGGGCATCATGTCCCGGAGCTTGCTGCCGACCTTCTCGATCTCGTGTTCCGCAGTGATGCGGCGGCGCGACAGCAGCGTCGGCGCGCCAGCGCGGTTCTCGAGGATGAAGCTCTTGGCATACTCACCGGTCTGGATGTCCTTCAGGACGTCGCGCATGACTTTCTTCGTCTCTTCGTTCACGATGCGCGGGCCGGTCACGTACTCGCCGTATTCCGCGTTGTTCGAGATCGAGTAGTTCATCGTGCCGATGCCGCCCTCGTACATCAGGTCGACGATCAGCTTCAGTTCGTGCAGGCACTCGAAGTAGGCCATCTCGGGGGCGTAGCCCGCCTCGACCAGCGTCTCGAACCCCGCCTTGACCAGCTCGACGCAACCACCGCACAGCACGGCCTGCTCGCCGAAGAGGTCCGTCTCGGTCTCTTCCTTGAAGTCGGTCTCGATGATGCCGGCCTTGCCGCCGCCGATGGCGGAGGCATACGACAAGGCCATTGCACGCGCCTTCTTCGACGGGCTCTGGTGCACGGCGATGAGGCACGGCACGCCACCGCCGCCGGCGTAGGTCGACCGGACCGTGTGGCCGGGCGCCTTGGGCGCGACCATCCAGACATCGAGGTCGGCGCGCGGCGCAACCTGGCCGTAGTGGACGTTGAAACCGTGCGCAAACGCGAGGGCCGCACCCTTCTTGATGTTAGGCTCGACGTCGGCCTTGTAGGTCGCTGCAATGCCCTCGTCCGGCATCAGCATCATGACGATGTCTGCGCCCTTCACCGCCTCACCCACTTCGGCGACCTTGAGGCCGGCCTTCTTGGCCTTGTCCCAGGACGCGCCGTTCTTGCGCAGGCCGACGGTGACCTTCACGCCGGACTCATGCAGGTTGAGCGCGTGAGCATGGCCCTGCGAGCCGTAGCCAACGATGGTGACCTTCTTGCCCTTGATGAGCGAAAGATCGGCGTCCTTGTCGTAATAGACCTTCATGGTTTCCCCTTCTTTTCGGTAAGTGTTATGCGGGCTGCGACCGGGTTGCAGGGCGGGAAGCCGCAGCCACCCGGCCTGCCATCCCGACCTGTCAGGCCCGCAGTATCCGGCTGCCGCGGCCGATGCCGGAAGCGCCTGTGCGAACTGTCTCGAGGATCGCACTGGCATCGAGCGCCTGGATGAATGCATCGAGCTTGTGGCCTGCGCCGGTCAGCTCGATGGTGTAAGTGTTGTCGGACACGTCGATGATGCGCCCGCGGAAGATGTCGGCCATGCGCTTCATGTCCTCGCGCTCCTTGGCCCCGGCGCGCACCTTGATCAGCATCAGCTCGCGCTCGATGTGCTCGGCCTCGGACAGGTCGACGACCTTGACCACCTCGACCAGCTTGTTCAGCTGCTTGGTGATCTGCTCGACAACCTCCTCCGAGCCGTTGGTGACGATGGTCATGCGGGACATCGAAGCGTCCTCGGTCGGCGCCACGGTGAGCGACTCGATGTTGTAGGCGCGCGCGGAGAACAACCCGGAGACGCGGGACAGTGCGCCCGCCTCGTTTTCGAGGAGTACGGAAATGATATGTCGCATCAGAGTTCTTCGGAGAGGATCATCTCCGAGATGCCCTTGCCCCCGGGGATCATCGGGAACACGTTCTCGGTCTGGTCGGTGAGGAAGTCCATGAACACCAGTTCGCTCTTCCTCTTGAACGCGTCGCGCAGCGCCGGCTCCACGTCCTCGGGCTTGGTGATCTGCACGCCGCGATGGCCGTAGCCTTCCGCGAGTTTCACGAAGTCGGGCAGCGCATCCATGTACGACTCCGAATACCGGTTGCCGTGGAAGAATTGCTGCCACTGTCGCACCATGCCCATGTATTTGTTGTTCAAGCTCACGATCTTGATCGGCAAGCGATACTGCTTGCAAGTGGAGAGCTCCTGCAGGCACATCTGGATCGAGGATTCGCCGGTCACGCAGGCGACCGTCGCACCGGGGTTCGCCATCTGTGCGCCCATCGCTGCGGGCAGGCCGAAGCCCATTGTGCCGAGGCCTCCGGAGTTGATCCAGCGGCGCGGCTTGTCGAACTTGTAGAACTGCGCGGCCCACATCTGGTGCTGGCCGACATCCGAAGTGATGAACGCGTCGCCGCCGGTCACCTCGTAGAGCTTCTCGACCACGTACTGCGGCTTGATGATCTCAGAGGCGCGGTCGTATTTGAGGCAGTCGCGCCCGCGCCACTCCTCAATGGTCTTCCACCACCCCTTGAGCGTGCCCGCGTCCGGCTTCTGCGCGCCGGCGCGGATCAGTCGCAGGAACTCGTCGAGCACCTCGCTCACGTTCCCCACGATCGGCACGTCGACCTTGACGCGCTTGGAGATCGACGAGGGATCGATGTCGATATGGATGATCTTGCGCAGGTTCTGCGCGAAGTGCGCCGGGTTGCCGATCACGCGGTCGTCGAACCTTGCGCCGATGGCGAGCAGCACATCGCAGTTCTGCATCGCCATGTTGGCTTCGTACGTGCCGTGCATGCCGAGCATGCCGAGGAACTGCTTGTCGGTCGCCGGATAGCCGCCCAGCCCCATGAGGGTATTGGTGACCGGGTAGCCGAGGAGCTTCACCAGTTCGGTGAGCTGCTGCGAGGCATTGGACAGCACCACCCCGCCACCGGTGTAGATCATCGGCCGCTCTGCCTCGAGAAGCAGCTGCACGGCCTTCTTGATCTGCCCGCCGTGTCCCTTGGTCACCGGGTTGTACGAGCGCATCGAGACCGTTTCCGGGTACAGGAACTCGGTCGACATCGTCGTGATGTCCTTGGGGATGTCCACCAGCACCGGCCCGGGTCGTCCGGTGGTTGCTAGGTAGAACGCCTTCTTGATGGTCGGCGCTAGCTCCGCCACATCCTTGACGAGGAAGTTGTGCTTCACGCAGGGCCGCGTGATGCCGACCGTGTCGACTTCCTGGAACGCATCCAGGCCGATGGCATGGGTCGGCACCTGGCCGACCAAGATCACCATCGGGATCGAATCCATGTGGGCGGTGGCTATGCCCGTGACGGCATTGGTCAGTCCCGGCCCGGAAGTCACCAGGCAGACGCCGACCCTGTTGCTTGCGCGCGAGTAGCCGTCGGCAGCATGCGCCGCGCCCTGCTCATGGCGCACCAGCACGTGCTTCACCTTGTCCTGCTTGAAGAGTGCGTCGTAGATATACAGCACCGCGCCGCCGGGATAGCCGAATACATGCTCGACCCCCTCTTCCTGCAGGCAGCGCACGACTATCTCTGCGCCGGTGAGCTCCACGCCTTTGATTCTGTCCATGGTCTTTGGGTAAGTTACGGAAAACCTTGAACGTTAACCATATGTTGCGTTGCGGTCAAGGTTGGCTGCAGCACTGAGCGGCGGCCCGGCGCTTTTGGTACCATCGCCCGAGAAACCCGGACGGCGTCATGGCCGGGTAAAAGAGAGGGGATCCCCTGGCCTCACCCAGTGAACTTTCGGCATTCCTTGCCGGCGCGGAAAGGCGGGCCTTCAAGCAGGCCGTGTTTGCTGTGCGTAACGACGAGGCCGCGCTCGACATCGTCCAGGACGCCATGCTCAAACTGGCCGAAAAGTACGGGGACAAGCCTGCCGCCGAGCTCCCGCTCCTCTTCCAGCGCATCCTCCAGAACACGATCCGGGACTACTACCGCCGCCAGAAGGTGCGCTCGGCCTGGGGAATGCTGCTCGGCGCCCTCGGGGCCGGACGGGACGGCGAGGAAGACGATTTCGATCCCCTCGAAACGTTGCAGGTCGAACCAAGGTCCGAGGGGGAGCTCCCCCCGGCCGAGCAGCTCGAGAGAAAGCAACTCATTGAAATCATTGAGCTTGAGATAACAAAACTCCCAGGTCGTCAACGCGAGGCATTCCTGATGCGTTACTGGGAGGAATTGGACGTCGCGGATACCGCCAAGTTGATGGGCTGCTCGGAAGGAAGTGTGAAAACGCACTGCTCCCGGGCAGCGCATGCATTGGCGGCAGCCTTGCGAAAAAAAGGCATAACTCTCTGACGTTATTAAATATTTTGGAACCCTCATGAACGAGCCCCAGTTCGGCAACAAGGTAAGGAAAGTCCTCACCGAAGGCACCCGGCTCGACGACAGGACGCTTGAACGCCTGAAAAAGGCACGGGAACTGGCGCTCAAGCAGCAGCTCGCGGAACGCCCGGCCACCGGGCTCACATGGGCCGGGGACGTCCTGGCCAGTTTCGGCGGCTTTGCAGGCGTTTCGTTCCGGCTGATCCTGCCGCTCGCAGTGCTGGTCGGAGGGCTGCTGGCAATCAATGGCTGGCAGCAGAAGCTGCGCGTGGCGGAAGTCGAGGAGATCGACGCCCTGCTGCTCACGGACGACCTGCCGCTCGACGCTTTTCTCGACAAGGGATTCGAGGCGTGGCTGAAAAAGCGCTCGCCGCTCTGAAGTCCGGCGCCCCGCTCCTGCACAGGCTGGCGATGGCCGGCTTCGCGGCGTTGTTCTGCTGCGCGGCCCTTGCCGCCGGTCCGGGCAAGAAGAATCCGACGTGGTCCGAGCTCTCGCCCGAGCAGCAGCAGGCCCTCAGCCCGCTCGCTGGCGAATGGAATACGCTCGACGCCCAGCGGCGTTCCAAGTGGCTCGGCATCGCAAAACGCTACCCCGCGATGACGCCTGTTGAACAGAAACGCGTCCAGGGCCGCATGTCCGACTGGGTCAAGCTGACCCCCGACCAGCGCCGCGATGCGCGCGAGCAATATCGCAAGATCGGCAAGTTGCCCGCGGCCAAGCGCGAGGTCGTCTCCCAGCAGTGGGAGGAATACCAGCAGCTGCCGCCCGAAGTGAAAAAGAACCTGGCGGCCGAAGACAAGAAGAAAGCCGACAAGATCGAGCCACGCAAGCGGACGAAGACTGCAGACAAACCGGCCGAGCCGTCACCGCCATCGCCCTCGTCTTCAATCCCCACTTCTGCAAACTGAAGCGGCGGTGACCCCAACCGAAGCGGGCGCGGCGCCCGGAATCGCCCGCCGCATATTCAGCATGCTCTACGAGGCCACGCTCCTGTTCGCAGTGGCGTTCATCGCAACGTGGCTGTTCCAGTTCGCAGCGGGCGGCGCCGTCGTCACAGGGTGGCAACGCACTGCGCTGCAGGCCTACCTTGCTGCGGTATTCGCCGCCTATTTCATGTGGTGCTGGTTGCGCGGCGGCCAGACACTCGCGATGAAGGCATGGGGCATCCGGCTGGTCGTCCCCGGGAAGGCCAGGGTCCCGCCGGCCATTGCAATCAAGCGACTGGTGCTTGCCGGGGCGTTCGTGGGCGCGTTCTGCGCGGCGCTGCTCGGCGCCTTCATGCACCGCAACCCATGGATCGCGTTCATCACGCTTGCTATTTCCGGCTCCGGCATGGGCTGGGCGCTTTTCGACCGGGACCGCCAGTTCCTCTACGACCGGCTGGCCGGGACCCGGCTGGTGCTGGCGAAGCCGGAGTGACCGACCGGCTTACCTTCGCTCCACCCACCACATCATCAACATCGCGGCCGCCAGGAACACCACGCTGGGCAGCACCGCCGATGTGAGCGGCGTCCAGTTCTGCAACAAGCCTATATGCGAGAACAGGCTGTTCAGCATGTGGAACACGATCCCGAGCATGATCCCTAGGAAGACTTTCACGCCGACGAGCCCGGCGCGCGCGTGCATGTAGGCGAATGGCATGGCCAGGATCATCATCACGAGCGTTGCGATGGGGTAGAAGAGCTTTTTCCACATCGCGATTTCATAGCGATCGGTCTTCTGCTTGTTTCCCGCGAGGTGCTGCGTGTATTTGTACAGCCGCCATGCGGACATGCGCTCGGGCGCAACGATGAGCACGTTGAGAAGTTCGGGCGTGAGCGCCGAACGCCACTCCACCTCCGCCATCTTTTCGACGCGCACGCCATCGGCCAGGATGCGTGACTGCGCCACGCCGGTGAGGCGCCAGACTCCGTTTCCCCGGTACTCACCCCGCTCGGCCGAGCGCGCGAGGACCAGCCGGTAGGCGGGATCGAACTCATAGATCCTCACGCCGTTGAGGACGTTGTCCTGGCGCGCCTCGCGCACATTGATGAACGAGCGCTCGTCCTTGAACCACAGGCCCGACTTCATCTCCTGGCCGATGAGCGAACTCTTCGATCGCATCTTGAGCGTCTGCGCCGCCTCCTCCGCGAGGGGCGCCGCCCACTCTCCAAGCACGAATGTCAGCGCAACGAACGCGAACCCGATTTTCACCAGGATCCAGCCTGCGTTGGCGGGCGAAAACCCTGCGGCACGCATCACCGTGTATTCCGAATTGCTCGCCAGGTACGCGAGCACATAGAGGGTTCCGATCAGGACCGCCACGGGGAACAACTCGTACGCGTGCGCCGGGACCGACAACGCCACGTAGGTCAGGATCTCGCGCAGGTTGTAGTTGCCGACGCCGAGGTCGCCCAGCTCGTTCACCAGGTCAAAAAACCCGAACAGTGCGAGGAACCCCGCCATGACAAAAGCCACCGACGCATAGATCTGCCGGGCGAGGTAACGCTCAATAGTCTTCATCGCCACGGTCTCACCTCCGCCGCCTGAATCGCAGGTAGCCCATGCGCCGCGCGAAGAGGAACGCCAGCACCGCGATCATGACCCCGTGCACGAGCCAGATGCCGACGCCGAACGACAGCTTGCCCTGCACGACCCTCGCCTGGCTGAGCGACAGCATGTTCGAGTACACCATGTAGGTCAGCAACGCGAGGAGCAGGTTTACCGACCGGCCGGCGCGCGGATTCACGAAACTCATCGGGATCGCGAGCAGCGCCAGAACCAGTGCGGACAGCGGCACGCCCAGGCGCCAGACCAGTTCGCCCAGGTTGGTGCTGGTGGGGGACTGGATCAGCGCAAGCGTCGACAGGCCCTTCTGCGTCACGATCGGCGCCTCGCCCTCCCTCGCCTCGATCCGGGTCGCATAGCGCTCGAACTCCATCACCTTGAACTCCGACTCCCCCGGGTTGCCCTCGTAGCGGCGCCCGTTGAGCAGCACCAGGAACCGGTCACCGACCGGCGACACCTCCACGAATCCCCGGCTGCTCATCATGATCCCGTTCCTGAGGTGCTGGACCGAGTTCACGAATACGTTCTGTACCATGGTCGCGTCGCCCGACATGGACTCGACGAAGAAGACCCGGTCCTTGTTGCTCGACTCGCCGAACACGCCCGGATTGACCCTCGACACTTCGTCGCGGCTATCAACCTTGACCCGGTATTCCTCGCTCTTCTGGACCGCCCATGGGGAGATGAAGATGGAAAGCGCCGCGATCACCGCGACCAGCGGCCCCGCGAACATCATGACCGGCTTCACCCATGCCGCCAACGACAGGCCCGAGTTGAACCAGATGACCATCTCCGAATCGCGATAGCCCCGGGTCAGGGTCAGCAGGATCGTGATGAACAGCGTGAGCGACAGCAGGATCGGGAGCGCGTTCAGGGAAAAGAACCCCAGGAACGCCACCACGGCATCCGACGGGAGCTTGCCGCCCGCGGCCTGGCCGAGCAGGCGGATCAGCCGCACCGTGAGCGAAATCAGGAACAGCGTCATGAACACCGCACCGGCAAGGCTGGTGAATTCCCGGAGCAGCGCGCGGTGGAAGATCATGGGTCGGTGGGGTGCGCGATGGCGTTGTCTGGGTGCAGGGCTCTGGATCGCGCGAAGCCACGGGGCAGGTATCCCGGACGGCGCAAATCGTGCGAAGATTGGCGCTGACCAGCAGAGGGAATCCGCAATGGAATTTAGCATAAAAGCCGTCAGCCCCGAGAAGAAAAAGACCGGCTGCCTCGTACTCGGCGTCTGGCAGGACGCCGCGCTTACGCGTGCAGCACAGATCGCCGACAAGTCCAGCGGCGGCCACATCGCGAAAGTCCTCCGGCACGGCGACCTGAGCGGGCGGGCCGGCACCACGCTGCTGCTGCATTCGGTTCCCGGCATCGCAGCAGAGCGCATCCTGCTTGTGGGACTGGGCGACCCCGGGGAATTCAACGGGCCGGCTTTTCGCGAAGCCATCCGCGCGACCGCAACCGCGTTGCGCGGCCTGGGCGCCAAAGACGCGACGCTCGCCTTTGCCGACGTCAAGGTCGTGGGGCGCACGCTGCCCTGGAATGTCCGGCATGCGATCACCGGGCTGCGCGACGCGTTCTACCGGTTCGACACCCTGAAAACCCAGAAGAAAGCGCCGCCCCCGGCACTTGCCGCGGTAACGCTGGCGGTCATCGGCGCGCCGGTCACGATGCAGGCGGAGGGGGCGATGAAGGAGGCTGTCGCCACGGCCGACGGCATCGACCTTGCCAAGACCCTCGGCAACATGCCGCCCAACCTCTGCACGCCGACCTACCTCGCCGAGCAAGCAAGGAAACTCGCGCGCGAGTTCAAGCTCGGCTACGAAGTCCTCGAGCAGCGCGACATGGAAAAGCTCGGCATGGGCGCACTCCTCGCTGTCTCGCGCGGCTCTCGCCAGCCCCCGAAGCTGATCGTCCTCAAGTACATGGGCGGCCCGAAGAAGCAAAAGCCGATTGTGTACGTCGGCAAGGGCATCACCTTCGACACCGGTGGGATTTCGCTCAAGCCCGGCGCCGAGATGGACGAGATGAAGTACGACATGTCCGGCGCGGGCAGCGTGCTGGGAACGATGCGCGCGCTCGCCGGCATGCGTGCGCCGCTGAATGCAATCGCGCTGATCCCAACCTGCGAGAACATGCCTGACGGCAACGCAACGCGGCCGGGCGACATTGTCACGACCATGTCGGGCCAGACGGTTGAAATCCTGAATACCGATGCCGAAGGCCGCCTGATCCTCTGCGACGCCCTCACCTATGCCGAGCGCTTCGATCCCGACGTCGTGATCGACATTGCAACGCTCACCGGCGCTTGCGTCATCGCCCTTGGGCACGTCGCGAGCGGTCTCTTCTCCAACGACGCAAAGCTCTCGGGCGAGATCAACGCTGCAGGCGACGACGCCTGGGACCGTGTGTGGCCGATGCCGCTGTGGGAGGACTACCAGGAGCAACTGCGCTCCAACTTCGCCGACATGGCCAACATAGGCGGACGCCCGGCAGGCAGCATCACGGCCGCGTGCTACCTCGCGCGGTTCACGAAAAAGCTGCGCTGGGCGCACCTCGACGTGGCGGGTACGGCCTGGAAAAGCGGTCGCGAAAAAGGCTCCACCGGCCGCCCGGTGCCGCTGCTGACGCGCCTCGCGCTGCGCCACGCCGGCGTGAAATGACCCGCGCCGCATGACCACGGTAGACTTCTACTTCAATGCGCACGACCGGTTCGAGGTCGCCTGCCGCCTCGCGGGCAAGGCCTGCGCGCAGAAGAAAAAGCTGCTGATCTTTGCGCCAGGGGCCGACACCGCGCGCAGGATCGACACCCTGCTGTGGACCTGGCAATCGCTGTCGTTCATCCCGCACTGCCGCGCGCAGGATCCGCTGGCGGCACAGACCCCCGTGCTGATCACCAGCGAGGCCTCCGACCCGCCGGACTGCGATGTCCTCCTCAACCTCGGCGACGAATGCCCCCCGTTCTTCGAGCGCTATCCCCGCCTGCTCGAGATCGTCGGCCAGGACGAAGCGGATCGCGGCCGCGGACGCGGCCGCTTCAAGTACTACAAGGAACGCGGATACGCGATCGGCACCCACGACCTGACCGCCCGGGGCGAGCGAAATTGAGCGAGCTCAATCCCCTCGTCCAACGCGTCGACGCGCTGCTCAAGCGCCATCAGCAGCAACCCGCACCCGTCCGGCCCGCGGACCCGGATACGACGCTGGAATTGCGTGCATTCACGGACGACACGCAGTTGACGACGCCGCAGGTTGAAGAACCCCTGGCGGCTGCGCCGGAGACGCAATTGGAACCAGCACTGCGGGAGCCAGTGCCACCGGAACCGCCCCTCCCGGTCGTTGAAGACGATTTCCCGGTGCTGACCGAAATTGTCGAACGATCTGCCCTCCCCAGCGTTGATGAGAGAAATGCCGCATTGGCTGCCCGGGTCGAGGCAGCCGTGCTCGAAAGGGTGCTCCCGGGGCTCGATCTCGCGCTCGACCAACGGCTGGGTCGCACGGTGGCCGACCGGGTGGAGCAGGCGCTGGACGGCTTGCGCGCAGACCTGAGTTCGAGCCTGCGCGACATCGTGCGCGAGGCCGTGTCCGAAGCGGTTCGCGCAGAACTCGAAGCGCGCTCGCCCCGCGACTGAGCGTTTCCGCCCCCCGCGCGGGCGGCAGGGCCGGACGCCGGTTGGTATAATCCGGCCCTTCCCGATTTCCTTTCTGTGACAAGCCCTTAATGTCCCTCGACAAGAGTTTCGACCCCCATTCCATCGAGCGTCGCTGGTACGCAGACTGGGAGTCCAAGGGCTACTTCGCGGCCGGCGACAAGGCCGGCGCCCCCCCGTACTGCATCCAGCTGCCGCCGCCCAACGTCACCGGCACGCTGCACATGGGTCACGCCTTCCAGCAGACGCTGATGGACTCGCTGGTGCGATACCACCGCATGCTCGGGCACAACACCAACTGGGTGGTCGGCACCGACCACGCCGGCATTGCCACGCAGATCGTCGTCGAGCGCCAATTGCAGGCCGCCGGCCAGACGCGGCACGACCTCGGGCGCGAGAAGTTCATCGAGCGCGTGTGGGAGTGGAAGCAGGAATCCGGCTCGACCATCACGCGCCAGATGCGGCGCCTCGGCGATTCGGCCAACTGGGCGTATGCAGATACCGAAGGGCAGAACGCGGGCTATTTCACGATGGACGCGAAAATGTCGCGCGCCGTGGCGGAAGTGTTCGTGCGCCTCTACGAGGAAGGCCTGATCTACCGGGGCAAGCGCCTGGTCAACTGGGATCCGGTGCTCGGCACCGCCGTCTCCGACCTCGAGGTCGACAGCGAGGAAACCACCGGTACGATGTGGCAGATCCTCTACCCGTTTGTCGACGGCCCGCAGCCATCGACCGACAAGGACGGCAACGCGGTCACTCTGCGCGGCATGACGATAGCCACCACGCGCCCGGAGACGATGCTCGCCGACGGCGCGGTTGCCGTGCACCCGGAAGACCCGCGCTACCGTCACCTGATCGGCAAGCGCGTGATCCTGCCCCTGTGCGACCGCACGATCCCCGTCATCGCGGACGACTTCGTCGAGCGCGACTTCGGCACGGGCTGCGTCAAGATTACCGGCGCGCACGACTTCAACGACTATGGCGCGGCGATCCGCCACAACCTGCCGCTGATCGTCATCTTCACGCTCGACGCGAAGATCAACGAAAACGGCCCCGCGCAGTTCCGCGGCATGGACCGCTACGACGCGCGCAAGGCCGTCGTGGCGCAGTTGGAGCGCGACGGATTCCTCGTCGCCGCCGAACCGCACAAGATGATGTTGCCCAAGTCCGGACGTACCGGCGTTGTGGTCGAGCCCATGCTCACGGACCAGTGGTTCGTGAAGACCGAGGGCCTCGCCAAGTCCGGGCTCGAGGCCGTGAGGAAAGGAGACGTGAAGTTCTACCCGGACCACTGGACCAGCACTTACAACCACTGGCTGGAGAACATCCAGGACTGGTGCATCTCGCGCCAGCTCTGGTGGGGACACCAGATCCCCGCCTGGTACGACGACGCGGGCCATGTCTACGTTGCGCGCACCGAGGAAGAAGCGATGCAGCAGGCCGCCGCGCAGGGCCGCACCGGCGCACTCAAGCGCGACGAGGACGTGCTCGACACCTGGTTCTCCTCCGCCCTCGTGCCGTTCACGTCGCTCGGCTGGCCGGAAAAGACGAAGGACCTCGAGGCGTTCCTGCCCTCCTCGGTCCTCGTCACGGGCTTCGACATCATCTTCTTCTGGGTCGCCCGGATGATCATGATGACGCTGCACTTCACCGGCAAGGTGCCGTTCCGGCACGTCTACATCAACGCACTGGTGCGCGACGCCGACGGACAGAAGATGTCGAAGTCCAAGGGCAACACGCTCGACCCGCTGGACCTGATCGACGGGATCACGCTGCCCGACCTGCTCGCCAAGTCCACGGTCGGGCTGATGCGCGCCGACCACAAGCAGAAGATCGAGAAGTACGTGAAGAAGAACTACCCGGACGGGATCCCCTCGTTCGGCGCCGACGCGCTGCGATTCACCTTCGCATCGCTCGCAAGCTTCGCGCGCACGCTCAACTTCGACCTGAACCGTTGCGAGGGCTACCGCAATTTCTGCAACAAGCTGTGGAACGCCACGCGCTTCGTGCTGATGAACACCGAGGGCCAGGACTGCGCCGCGGACGACTCTGCCACTGTGGAACTCTCGTTTGCCGACCGCTGGATCGTGAGCCAGCTGCAGCACACCGAGGCTGAAGTGGCCAAGGGCTTCGAGGAATACCGCTTCGACAACCTGGCCGGCGCGATCTACCGCTTCGTCTGGGACGAATACTGCGACTGGTACCTGGAACTCGCCAAGGTACAGCTGCAGAACGGCACGCCGGAACAGCAGCGCGGCACGCGCCGCACGCTGCTGCGGGTGCTGGAGGCGACGCTGCGCCTTGCACACCCGGTGATCCCTTTCATCACCGAGGAGCTGTGGCAAACCGTTGCGCCGCTCGCCGGGCGCAAGGCCACCGAGTCGATCTCCCTTGCCCGCTACCCGCAGCCGGAGCCGGCGAAGATCGATGCCGAAGCCGAGCGTGAGATGGCGCTCCTCAAGAGCCTCGTGGATGCCGTGCGCAACCTGCGCGGCGAGATGGGCGTCTCTCCCGCGAAGCGCGTGCCGCTGTTTGTGGCCGGCAATGCAGCCGCCGTGGGGCGCCTCGCCCCCTACCTGCAGTCGCTCGCCAAGGTCTCCGACTTCCAGGCCGTGGCCGAGCTCCCGCAGGCCGACGCGCCGGTCGCCATCGTCGGCGAGTTCCGCCTGATGCTGCACATCGAGATCGACATCGCGGCGGAGCGCGAGCGCATCGGCAAGGAAATCACGCGCATCGAAGGCGAAGTGGTCAAGGCACGGGCGAAGCTGTCCAACGCCTCGTTTGTGGAGCGGGCTCCGGCCGTCGTCGTAGAGCAGGAAAAAGCGCGCCTCGCGGGGTTCGAAGCCACCCTGGACAAGCTGCGTCCCCAGCTGGACAATCTCGCGGCGCGCTGATTCCCCCATGGACTTCGACGCCGACTATGCCGCCTGGAAATCCTGGCATTCGGCCAGCGCCTTCCGCTTCTCGCGCAAGGATGCCAAGTACTTCAGGGGCCAGTTCGCGCATGTCAGGGTCAAAGGCGCGCGCGTCCTTGAAATCGGGTTCGGGAACGGCGCTTTCCTCGCCTGGGCAAAGGCCGAGGCAACCGAGGTCGTCGGCACAGAGCTCATCCCGAACCTCGTGCGCCTGGGCACGGACCAGGGATTCGACGTGCACTGCGGCAAGGTGGACGAGATCACCGCGCTCGCCGGGGAACGCTTCGACCTGATCGTTCTCATCGACGTGCTGGAACACCTTCCCGACGAGGACCTGGCCCGCACGCTGCGCTGGATCGTCGACCACCTGTCCGGTGAGGGCGTGTGCGTGGCGCGCTTCCCGAACGGCGCGTCACCGTTCGGCCTGCCGATCCAGAACGGGGACACCACCCATTGCCAGTGGCTGTCGCACGAAAAGATGCGCCAGCTTTCGACACGCCATGGCTTCGAGGTGGTGTCCTGCAGGAACCAGTATCGCTCCTGGGCGGGCGGCCTGCCCGGCGTTCGCCAGGTGGTGCAGCGGGCAATGCGGGCGCTGACCGAGAAATTCATCCGCTTCATCCTGGAACTTCGCGAAGGTCCGATGGACATGAATGTCGTCGTCACCTTCCGTCGGCGCGCCCCCGCCGCCGGGCCATGATCCACGCGCTGCGAGCGTTCAGGCACCGCAGCTTCCGCCTTTTCATGTTCGGACAAGGCGTGTCGCAGATCGGCACCTGGCTGCAGATGATCGCGACGAGCTGGCTGGTCTACAAGCTGTCGGACTCCGCCTTCCTGCTGGGCCTCGCCACGTTTGCGCTGCAGATCCCCTTCCTCGTCCTTTCGCCCGTCGCGGCGGTGTGGATCGACCAGCTCCCCAAGCGCCGGGTGCTGTTCTTTACGCAGTCGGTGGCGCTGCTTCAGTCCACCACCATGTTCGTGCTGGTGGCGTCCGGCCACATCGAGGCCTGGCACCTGATCGTCGGCAACCTGGTGCTGGGCCTGTCCAACGCCTTCGACGGCCCGAGCCGGCAGTCGTTCCTGATCGAGATGGTCGAGGGCAAGGACGACCTCCCCAATGCGATCGCCATGCAGTCCACGATCATGAACGGCGCGCGGTTCGTGGGCCCGATGATCGGCGGGATCGTGATCTCCGTTCTGGGCGAGACCTGGGGCTTCGGCCTGAATGCCATCTCTTACCTCGCCGTGCTGGCCGCGCTGCTGGCGATCCGCGTGAAGCCGCGTACGCCTGAGCGCGGCGGGGACGCCTGGCTCACCCAGTTCACCGCAGGATTCCGCTGGGCGTTCGGCTTCCTGCCCACCCGTTGCGCGCTGCTGCTGCTTGCGTTCACCAGCTTCGCCACCCAGCCCTACCAGTCACTGATGCCGTACTTCGCCAAGACGGTGTACCAGGGCGACTCCCACACGCTCGGCCTGCTGCTGAGCGCCGCCGGGTGCGGGGCGGTGAGCGGCATGGTGTACCTTGCCACGCGCGCTTCCGTCCGCGGCCTCCTCACGCTGCTGCCTTCGGCCGTCGCGGTTTCAGGCGCCGCGCTTGTCGCCTTCTCGTTCTGCAGCCAGTTGTGGCTTGCGATGCCCCTCGTCTATGTGATCGGCGCGGGGATCATGCTGACCGCCGCCTCCACCAATACGCTGCTGCAGTCGATCGTCGAGGACCGGCTGCGCGCCCGCGTGGCGGCCATCTACATCATGTCTTTCCTCGGGATGAGCCCGCTGGGCGCGCTCGCGGCCGGCTGGCTGTCGCAGTTCGTGGGGCCGCCCGCCACGCTGGCGATCGGGGGCGGGCTGGCAATCGCCGGCGCGCTGCTCTACTGGCGCCAGCTGCCACGGATCCGGCACGCAATCCGGCCCGTCTACGAGAAGCTCGGAATCCCCGCCCGCGAAGCGTAGTTGTACCTGTACTGGTACAATAATTGGCA
>Ga0214919_10002619_pt1 | contig 28021 bp, 26 predicted proteins | sample LL1503_MetaG_FD_177994 | JGI IMG/M metagenome (GOLD analysis project Ga0214919, IMG submission 177994) | Freshwater microbial communities from Lake Lanier, Atlanta, Georgia, United States - LL-1503 | ecosystem: Environmental > Aquatic > Freshwater > Lake | place: USA: Georgia | collected...
TGGAGCCGAATCACCGGGGGAGCTTCGTCGCGGTGATGGATGCCCATTACCCGACCTGGCGCGAAGCCCGCGCCGAGCTGAATGCGTTGCCCTTGGGGGCGTGGGGCTGAAAGCCGTCAGCCGTGCAGGTTGTCCGCACCCTTGGTGGCGAGCGCGCTGCGAGCTGCCAGCCTCGGGACTTTGGCTTCGGTCCACAGACGCTCAGCCCGCTGCGATCTCCGCCGCCAGCGCCTCGTCGACCAGCCGGCGAAAGCGCATCAGCGCGGCGTCCATCGCCAGCGGCAGCATCGTCGACCCAGGGCTGCGCGCGACCATCGCGGCTTGCGCGCTGATCATGTCGCGGTCTTCGTTGAAGGCGCCGATCAGCGAGTCGAACAAGGTCTGGGTCAACGCCGCGTCGCCCATCGCCGCCGGGTGGCTTTGCTGGAAGAAGTAATGCGTGGTGTTCTCGGTCTCGGGCGTCAGCGTCTGGCAGCTGTGCAGCGTGATCGCCTGGCTCAGATCGTCGGGCGCAGCGCCGGTGGGTTTGCCGCCCGAGTGCATCAGCAAGGTGCCGGGCAGCAAGAAGTCGTAGATGAACCAGCGGTCGAGCCGGGTGCCCGCCAACTCGGGCCGCATCCGCAGATGGAACGGCGGCGCCGGCACATCGGGCACCCGGCGCGTGACCCGGATGCCGCGCGGCACGGCCTCGATCTCGGGCTTCGCACGGGCGATCTCGGGGCTGCCGCCCAGGGTTTTCTCGTGCACATACGACAGGTGCGAGAAGTCGAGCAGGTTGTCGGCGATCAGCAGGTACGGCGTGTCGTAGTGCATGTAGCCGGGGATGTTGCGCCAGTCTGGATGATCGCAAGAGAAGTTGTCGGGCAGCAGCGCCTCGTTGGCCAAACCGGTATCGCCCATCCAGACGAAGACCCAGCCCTTGCGCCGCGCGACAGGGTAGCTGCGCACCCTGGCCTTGGGCGGCACGCTGTCTAGGCCCGGCACCTCGACGCATTGGCCGCCGGCGTCGAACTTCAGCCCGTGGTAGCCGCAGCGCACGCAGTCGCCTTCCTTGCGGCCCTTGGACAGCGGCGCGAGCCGATGGCAGCAGCGGTCTTCCAGCGCCGCCACCGCGCCGTCTGAGGTCCGGAACAGCAGCAGCGGCTCGCCGATCACGGTGCGGCTGAACAAGGCGTCGGCCGCGATCTCGTGCTCCCAGGCGACGACGTACCAACAGTTGCGGATGAAGCGGGATGTGGACAAGTTGGTCTCCTCGGCGATGAACAGGGCTTGTGCCCCGGACCGCATCATCGCCAAAATCGCCAGCGCTCGCTGTCCCGCTGGTTGACGACGCACGAGCCGACCCAGTGAAGCCCCGGATGGCGGGCTGCGGCCGCAGCGGCTAGGGTTGCGTCCAAATTCGTTTCGGAGATCTGCATGACAAACCACCCCGCGCTGCGCCGCCAGACCCTGGCCGACTTGTTGCACCGCACCGCCGCGCGCTTGCCGAACAAACCCGGCATTCTGTGCGGCGACACCTGCTGGACTTGGGCGCAGTTCGATGCTGTCGTCAGCCGGCTTGCCGCCGGCCTTCATGCCCAGGGCCTTGCCAAGGGCGAGCATGTCGGCGTGCTGGCGCGCAACTCGCACGGTTTTGCCGCACTGCGCTTTGCGCTGGCCCGCTTGGGTGCGGTGATGGTGCCGGTGAACTTCATGCTCAACGCCGACGAGGCGGGCTACATCCTGCGCCATGCCGGCGTCAAGCTGCTGGCGGTGGATTCTGGCCTGGCCGCGCTCGGTCGCGAGGCGGCCAAGCGCGACACGCAGATCAGTCGTTTCCTGTGGTTGCCGAGCGAGGAGGTTTCCGAGTTTCCCAAGGACGGCGCGGCGGACTGCCTGGATTTCAACCTGCTGGCGGCCACCGACCTGGTCCAATCGCCTTGCCCTGAGCCCGATTTCAACAGCCATCACCTGCTGCAGATTGTCTACACCAGCGGCACCGAGAGCCTGCCCAAGGGCGCGATGCTCACGCACGGCGCGGTGATCGACCAGTATGTGTCGTGCATCGTCGAGGGCGAGATGGCCGAGGGCGACACCGTGCTGCACGCGCTGCCGCTCTACCACTGCGCGCAGCTCGATGTCTTTCTCGGCCCCAGCGTCTACCTCGGCAGCACCAGCGTGATCACCGCCAAGCCCACGCCCGAGAACCTGCTGCCCTTGATCGCCCAGCACCGCATCAACCAGTTCTTCCTGCCGCCCACGGTCTGGATCGGTCTGCTGCGATCGCCGCTGTTCGAGCTGCACGACCTGTCTAGCCTGCGCAAAGGCTATTACGGCGCATCGATCATGCCGGTGGCGGTGATGCGCGAGCTCATCGAACGCATCCCGCAGATGCGGCTGTGGAACTTCTACGGCCAGACCGAGATCGCGCCGCTCGCCACCGTGCTCAAGCCCGAGGACCAGTTGCGCAAGCCGGGGTCAGCGGGCCGGCCGGCGATCAATGTCGAGACCCGGGTCGTTGACGAGCAGATGAACGATGTGCGCGTCGGCGAGGTCGGTGAGATCGTCCACCGCTCGTCGCAACTGCTGCTGGGCTATTTCCACGACCCCGAGCGCACCGCAGCGGCTTTCGAGGGCGGTTGGTTCCACAGCGGCGACCTGGGTGTGATCGACGACGAGGGCTACCTCAGCGTGGTCGACCGCAAGAAGGACATGATCAAGACCGGCGGCGAGAACGTCGCGAGCCGCGAGGTTGAAGAGGCGCTGTACCGCTTGGCCGGCGTCAGCGAGGTGGCCGTGATCGGCCTGCCGCACCCGCGCTGGATCGAGGCTGTCACCGCGGTGGTGGTGCTCAAGCCGGGCGTGCTGCTCGACGAGGCCGCAGTGATCGCCCACTGCGCGGGCCAGCTCGCGCATTTCAAGGTGCCCAAGGGCGTGGTCTTCGTCGGCGCGCTGCCCAAGAATCCGAGTGGCAAGCTGCTCAAGCGCGATCTCAGGCTGCGTTTCGAGGGCCGGTTCGACACGGCTTGACGATTCACCCGGACTGCTTCAGCGCGCAGACCCGGGCTCAAGCTGAGCCGGCGCCGGTCGAAATGCAGGAGACCCCGGCGTGGCGCCGGACCTCTGAGCGCGTTGTGGCGCCGAACCAGCATGCCCAAAGCCTCAGAATTTTGCGAGTTCCCAGCTGGCGCGCTGCATCGTCGCCAGTTGCTACAGGCGGCCGGTGCGGCCGCGTTGGTCGGCTTGTCCCCGCCGACGCACGCTCAGGCGCAGTACACGGTCGCGGTGGTGCCGCAGTTTCCTGCTGCCGAGGTCCACCGCGACTGGACCCCTTTGCTTGAACGCGTCGGTCGGGCGACCGGTGTGGGATTCAGACTCCACTTGGCTGCCAGCATTCCGCGGTTTGAGGCTGATTTCCTGGCGGGTGGCCCTGATTTCGTCTACCTCAACCCCTACCACCAGCTGATGGCCAGGCGGGCCCAGGGCTATGTGCCGCTGGTGCGCGAGCGCCAGCCCTTGACCGGCGTCCTGGTGGTGCGCCGGGACGACCCGGTGCGAACGCCGCAGCAGCTCGACGGTCGTGAAATCGCCTTTCCAGCGCCCAATGCTTTCGGTGCTTCGCTGTGGCTGCGCGCCTTGCTGGCCGAACGCGAGAAGATTGCTTTCACGCCGGTCTATGTGCAGACCCACAGCAATGTGTACCGGCAAGTCATCCGCGGCAAGGTCGCTGCCGGCGGTGGCGTCAACCACACGCTGGAGCAAGAGCGTGACGAGTTGCGAAGCGACTTGCGCGTGTTGCTCGAGACGCCGGGTGCAGCGCCGCACCCCTTGAGTGCGCACCCGCGGGTCGAGCCTCGACTGCAGCAGGCCGTGGCAGAGGCTCTCCTGCAACTGGCCGCCGACGTGCCGGGACGGGCGCTGTTGCAGGCCATCGAGATGCCCAGCCCGGTGCGCGCCGACCAGGCCCGCGACTACCAGCCGCTCGAGGCCTACCGGCTCGACAAATACGTCGTAATGAGCGCCCCAAGGTCGGCCGAAGCCGACCGCCCCCCGTGGGGATCAAGCCGCAAAGCCACATTTGCTTGAGAGCGCCAAGGCCTGAAGCCGCGCCAATCCGGATGGCCTCGATGGCAACCCTGAGCATGCTGCACCGATGGCGCCCGCGTGGCCTGCACGGCCGGCTGATGGGGCTGGTCTGGCTGGTGACCTTGCTGACGATCGCCGCGCTGGGTGCGCACACGCTCGCCACCGAATCGGCGCTGGCACTCGAGAGCTTGCGCGGCCAGGCCAGCGCGATGGCACGCAGCCTGGCGCTGTCTAGCGTCAACCCGATGCTCACCGACCAGCTCGACCAGATCGAGCAGGCCTTGCTGCGCGAGATGGTCTTCCCCGGCGCGGTCTCGGCCCAGGTGATCGATGCCCGCGGTGCGATCCTGGGCCATGCCGTGGTCGGCCCGGATGGCGCGGCCCGGCTGGTGTTCGAGGCGCCAGGCAGTCGACTGTCACCGCCAACGCAAGCCTCGACCGAGTTGCTGGCGGGTCAGTTCACAGCGCCCGGCCGGATGGTGGCTTGGCAGCCGGTGGCCGCCGGTGAATTGCTGGGTTGGGCGCGGGTCGAGACCCGGCTCGATCCGCTCGATGCGCTGAACCGGCAGGTCTGGCTGCGCACCTTGGCGGCCGGCGCGCTGACGGTGGCTGGCAGCAGCTTGCTGCTGCTGTGGTTGCTGCGCTCGCCGATGCGCGCGCTCGACCAGGCCCGAGCGTTTGCCGCCGACCTGGTGCGCGCCGATGGGCGTCAGCTGGCGGTGGCGGCAGACGGGCCGCAAGAGACCGTCGAACTCGGCCATGCGCTCAACCAGGCGGCGACGCGGCTGCACCAGCAGCGCGAGACCATCGCCTCCACGTTGGACCAGTTGCGCCAACAGCAGCTCGAACTGCAGGACAGCAACCTCAAGCTCGGTGCGATCTTCGAACTCAGCCCCGATGGCCTGCTGCTGTTCGATGGCGAGTCTTTGGTCCGGTTCGCCAACCCGGCGTTTTTCCGCCTCACCGGTCTGGCGCCAGCTGCCGTGGTCGGACGCGACCAAGCAGCGCTGGAGTCGCAGCTCGGCGCGCTGTGCGCTGCGCCGGCGCTCTGGGCCGGCTTGGCGCCCTATTTCGAACAGCCCTCTGACAACGGGCAGGATGGCGACCCGATCCGCGGCCGGTTGCTGGTCTTGAGCGCACCGCGGCCTAGCGTGCTGGCGGTGCTGGGCCGGCAGGCCGGCGGCGCGCACAGCGTGGTCCGATTGCTCTACCTGCGCGATGTGACCCATGAGACCGAGGTCGACCGGCTCAAGAGCGAATTCGTCTCGACCGCAGCGCACGAACTGCGAACGCCCATCGCCAGCATCCACGGTTTCACCGAGTTGCTGCGCATGCGCGAGTACCCGACCGAGCGCCGGCAGCAGATCCTCGAGACCATCTATCGCAACAGCGCTGCGATGATCCGCATCGTCAACGATTTGCTCGACCTGTCACGGCTGGAGGCTCAGCGCGGCAAGGATTTCTTGCGCGAGCGGGGCGATCTCGGCGAGTTCCTGAGCCTGAGCCTGGCCGACCATGCGCCGCCGCCAGGCCGCGATGCACCGGTCGCGCCGGACGGGCTTGGCCCGCTGCCGGCATGGTTCGACCGCGGCAAGATCGCCCAGGTGCTGGGCAACCTGCTGGGCAACGCTTACAAGTACTCGCCGGCTGGCGGCGCGGTGCGCTTGCAACTGCTGCGCGAGAACCCGCCCGACGCCGCAGGCCGGGTCGGCTTTTCGGTGACCGATGCCGGCATCGGCATGACGCCGGCCCAAGTGGCAAGAATCTTTGAGCGCTTCTACCGCGCCGACCCGTCGGGGACGGTCCTGGGCACCGGGCTGGGCATGAGCATCGCCAAGGAGATCGTCGACCTGCACGGCGGCAGCCTGGTCGTGACGAGTGCGCTGGGGCAGGGCACTTGCGTCAGCGTCTGGCTGCCCGCAGTCTGACAGCTTCGGGCGCCTGCGGCCAGCGCGTTGACCAGCAGCGTGCGGCACCTATCAGTTCGTCTGCTCAGGCCTTGCTGGGTTTTTCAGTCAGCTCCATAGTGCGTGTCAATAACGAGTTAAACAAGCGACAAATAAACACCGAATCCTGAGCTGGTCAGTCGGCCAAGAACGCCTGCTGTCAAGTGTCGATTGAATCGGCGAGGGTCTGGCTTTGCTGCAGCCTGGCGTTCAGATCTGTCTGCGGCGTAGGAACGCCAGCAAGGTCTGCGCGCACTGTCTCGCATGCGAGAACGGCAAGCCGTGTCGGGAGCCGGGGAAAACAGCCAACTCCGAGCCCTCGATCAAGCGGTGAATTTCGGTGCTGACCTCGGGCGGCACGAACGGGCTCCCATCGCTGGCCAAGAGCAGCACCGGCACGCGAATTTTCGGCAGATCAGCGGCGAGATCGACCTGCAGCAACAGGTCTGCGGCGTCCAGCAAGGTCTCAGCACAGGTCTCGCGCTGCACGCTGTCGAACCACGTTCGCTCGGCTGGTGGCAGGGCGTCGGGATGGAAACGCCAGCCCATCATCTGCGCTGACCACGCAGCGATGCCGTCGCGGCCGACCATCTCGCGCCACTCGTTGGCGCGCCGTATGCGACTGCCCCGGTGCGATGTCGACGCGCAGGCCAGGCTCAGCAGCGGCGCATCGGGTCGACAGGCCAGGCGCAGACAGGCTGTGCCGCCCATCGATTCACCGACCAGGTGGAAGCGGTCGGTGCCGGTGGCTCTGGCAATTTCGAGGATGTCGTCGGCGTACCGGTCCAAGGTCCAATCGATCTTGCGCCCTGGCGAGATCGAGCGGCCGAAGCCTCGCGTGTCGAAGCGCACGATGCGATAGTGCTGCGCCAGCACCGGCATCCATGACGCCCAGACATCGCAGTTGGTGCCTATGCCATGGCAGAACACGATGGTCTGGGGGTCGTGCACCCAAGGCGGTGTTTGCTCGGCGACTTCGTAGTACAGCGGCCCATCATCGGTCTGAAGAATCATGTATTTCCCCGTGCCTATCAGCCATTGAATCAGCCATTGAATCAGCTATTGAATCAGCCATTGAATCAGCCATTGAATCAGCCATTGAATCAGCCATCGATATCGGCTGACGAATGTTCGATTCGCGCCAGCTCATCGTGTCGTCGATTGAGATTTCGAGTTCGTCAAATTTGTCTGCCTGCGACCGTGCCGTATACGCGGGACTTCCCGATTGACGGGACAGGCAATGTGAACTACAAACGGGCAGGCATAAAGGCCGACCCGGCTGCGCCTCACGACAAGTTCAGGAGACTCTAACGATGATACGCCCGACACTGCGCGCGGTTTCGCTCGCGCTCGCGATGGCTTCGATGGCCGCTACAGATGCCTCGGCCCAGGTGACGCTCAAGCTCGCCACCATCGTCGGCATAGACAATCCTTTTTCCACGGCGGCGGTCAAGTTCAAGGAAGTGGCCGAAGCCAAGAGCGGCGGGCGCATCAAGGTCGAGGTCTATCCGGCAGGCCAGTTGGCGAAGAACGAGACGGTGATGCTCGAAGGCATGCAACTGGGCACGGTGGACATGGGCGCGATCGTCACGCCGTCCATTGGAGGCAAGTTCGATCCGAAGTTCCTGGCGCCAGACATTCCGTTTCTGTGGCAGAGCCGCGAGCACGTCTGGCGAGTGCTCGACGGCCCGATCGGCACCGAGTTGATCCAGCGTCTGGAGCCACTGGGGGCGCGCGGGTTTTGCTATGGCGGCGGCTTCGGCTTTCGCAACATCTTGTCGAACAAGAAGCCTATCCTCGTCCCCGAGGACCTGAAGGGCCAGACCATCCGCGTTCCGCCGATCCCGACCATCGTCGAGACCATGAAGCTCTTCGGCGCCAACCCGGTGCCCATGCAGTGGGGCGAGGTTTATCTGGCGATGAAGCAGGGCACCATCGATGGCTTGGAGTTGCCCGCCACCACCATGGTGTCGGACAAGTTCCCGGAGGTCACCAAGTACTACTCGATCACGCTTCACTCCTATCCGCCGGCGATTTGGATGATGGCCAGCGCGAAGTACAACTCGCTGCCTGCCGACCTGAAAAAAGTGGTCGACGAATCGATGGCAGCGGCCTGTGCGCAGCATCGGATCGATGAGGTCAAGGGTGAGGTCGAGGCCATGGCCGTGATGCGCGCCAAGGGTGTCCAGGTCAACCAGGTCAAGGACCTGGGCGAGTTCCAGCGCCGCGCGCAGCCGGTCTACAAGTTCATCGAGGACAAGGTTGGCAAGGATTTGTTCGATCGCGTGATCGCGGCGGCCAAGGCCACGGCGGCGAAATGAGATGCTGATCGAACGCATCTGTCTGGTCTTGATGCTGGGGCTGGTGGTCGACGTCTTTCTCGGCGTCTTCAGCCGCTATGTGCTGCAGGCCACCTTCGGCTGGTACGACGAGGTGGCGCGCCTGTGCTTCATCTGGATCGTCTTTCTGGGTGCGGCGGTGGCGGTCAGGCGCGGCATGCATTTCCGCATGCGACTGTTCGTTGACCGCTTGGGCCCGCGTGCTGCACCCCTGGCCGAGTATGTTTCGACGGCCACAGTGGTGTTGTTTGGCGGCATTTTGCTGGCTGGTGGCTACGCCATCTTGCCGTTGGCGCGCCGCCAGGTCACCGACGCGCTGGAGATCTCGATGCTCTGGTTCTACGCGGCCTTGCCGGTAGGCGGTGCACTGATGATCTTGTTCGCCTTGCTGCAACTCCGAACCCACTCGCGCTCGCCATGATCATCGTCACCCTGATTTTCATCGCGCTGCTGGTGATCGGCGCGCCAGTGGCGATTGCGGTTGGCGGTGCGGGCTTTGTCGGTGCGCTGATCGCGTCCCCGGCGCCGCTGGCTTCGACGGTGCAGAACATGCTGCACCAGGTCGACTCCTTTGTGCTGTTGTCGTTTCCATTGTTTGTGCTGGCTGGCGCGCTGATGGAGACCGGCGGTATCGCGCGCCGCCTGGTCGACCTCGCCATTGCGCTGGTGGGATGGGTGCGCGGCGGCCTGGGCATGGCGGTGGTGGTGGCTGAATATGTCTTTTCTGGCATCTCGGGATCGACGGTCGCTGACGTCTCGGCGGTGGCCTCGACCACCATCCCTTCGATGGTGCGTGCCGGTTACTCGCGCGAGCAATCGGTGGCCATCGTGGCCTCGGCCTCCGCGATGGGTATTCTGGTGCCGCCTTGCATCTTGATGATCGTGATCGGGTCGATCGCGGGCTTGTCGGTGGCGGCGCTGTTCGCGGCCGGTTTCATCCCGGCCGTTGTGCTGTCGCTGGCGCTGATGGGCCATATCTGGATGATCGCCGGTCGCGCCGGCATCGCGGTTGCACCGCGGCCCAACATGGCCGCGGTCGGCCGCGCCTTCGCAGGCGCTGTCATCCCGCTGGGCATGCCCGCGATCATCTTCGGCGGCATTCTCGGCGGCATTACCACGCCGACTGAAGCGTCGGTGATCGCCGTGCTCTACGCCGCGATCGTCGGGCTGTTCGTCTACCGCGAAATCGCCTGGCGCGAGCTGCCGGAGATCCTGATCCAGGCCTGCGCGATCAGCGGCTCGGTTGGCCTGTTGTTGGCCACCGCAGGCGTGATCTCCTGGTTTCTCACGGTTCAGCAGTTGCCGGCCTTGCTGGTCGGGTGGATGACCTTGGTGCCGGGCAGTGCGCTGGTGTTCCTGGTTGCCACGGCATTGGTGTTCATCGTCTTCGGTGCGGTGGTCGAAGGCCTGCCGGCAGTGGTGATCCTGCTGCCGACGCTGTTGCCGGTGGCGATCCAACTCGGCATCGACCCGATCCACTACGCCATCGTGATCGTCGCGGCCGTGGGCATCGGTCTGTTCTTACCGCCGATCGGTGTCGGGCTGTTCATCGCCTGTGGGATTGCGGAGGTGTCGATCGACCGCGTCACGCGCGTCATCCTGCCTTTTATCGCGGTGCTGTGCCTCGGGCTGGCGGTGATCATCGCCGTGCCCTGGTTCACGCTGGTGGTGCCGCGCTTTTTCAAGCTGCTGTAGTTAAGCCACTGTAGTTAAGCCGCTGTAGCGTCGAGCCGGTAGACCTGGCTCGCCGTGCCGCTGAACAGCGCCGTCTTGTCGTCTGCCGAGCAGCCGGCGCTCAGGCGCTTGAAGGCATTCCACAGCGTCGTGTAGCTGCAACTGCCTTTGTCGACCGGGAAATTGCTCTCGAACATGGCGCGCTTCGCGCCGAAGCATTCGATCGCGGTCTCGACGTAGGGCTTCCAGGCTTGCGCCAGTTCTTCTGAGCTTGGCGGCAGGTCGCGGGTGTGGAAATCCAAGCCCATGGTGTGCATGCCCAGTCCGCCGATCTTCACGCAGACATTGGCGCAGCTTGCCAACTGGCGTATCGACTGGCGCCAGACGGTGAACACTTCGTCGCGCTTGCCCGCGTAAGGGCCGATGCCCAAGGGACCACCGACATGGTCCAACACGATGGTGGTGTCTGGAAAGGCGCGTGCCAAGTCGATGATTTCGTCGATCTGGGTGTGCACCAGCCAGGCGTCGAATGACAAGCCCAACCGCGCCAGCAGCGCAAAGCCGAGGCGGAAGTCCGGCTGCATCAGCAGCCCTGGTGGCGGATTGGCGCTGGTGACCTTCAGGCCGGCCGGGTGCCAGGCCGAGCCGCGACGGATGCCGCGAAAGCGCCCGCCGGCGGCGCTGATGTGGGCTTGCAGCGGAATTTCGGCGCGAGCGCCCAGGCGCAGGTCGACATTGCCGACGATGCCCGCGCCAATACGCGTCGGACCATAGGCGCCGGAGGCGCTCATCGCGGCAATGCCGTTGACAAACTCGGTCTCACCCAGCGATTTCAGCTCTTCCGGGCCGTCCACCCGGTACATCGCGCGGCACTCGACGAACACCGTGCTCAGCACCTTGTGCCCGCCGCCGGTGTCGAGCAGCAGTTCGGGCATCAGGTAGCGGTCGCCGTCGTGGTCCCACAGGTGGTGATGCGGGTCGACGATCGGCTGATCCGGCGCCAGCACCGCTTCGGTCCGCAGCGCCAGCCACTGCGGATTCAAGGCGATGAAATCGTTCGATTCGCGGCTTGCAGGGCTGTTGTTTGTGGTCATGTGGGTCGGCTGGGTTGGAGGGGCGGGTTCGGTGCGGCGATGGGTCAGCGGATTAGACGAGCGGCAGCCCGACGTAGTTCTCGGCCATCGAGGTCATCGCTGCGGCTGAACTGAACAGGTAGTCGAGCTCGGCCCGCTGCATCTTCTGGCCGAAGCTGCCGCTGTCTGGAAAGTTGTGCATCAGCGACGTCATCCACCAGGAGAATCGCTCGGCTTTCCAGATCCGCGCCAGTGCCCGGCCCGAGTAGTGGTCGATCTCGGTGCTGCTGCCGGCGTAATGGCTGCGCAAGCCTTGCCACAGGTAGGCCACGTCGCTGGCGGCGAGGTTCAGGCCCTTGGCACCGGTCGGCGGCACGATGTGGCCAGCATCGCCGACCAGAAACAAGCTGCCAAAGCGCAGCGGCTCGGCGACAAAGCTGCGCAGCGGGGCGATGCTCTTCTCGATCGAGGGTCCGGTGACCAGTTGTGCCGCAGTCTGCGCCGGCAGTCTGCGCTTCAACTCGGCCCAGAAAGCGTCATCCGACCATTGTTCGGCCTGGTCGTCTAGCGAGCACTGGACGTAGTAGCGGCTGCGCACCTTGCTGCGCTGGCTGCACAGTGCGAAACCGCGCTCGTGGTGGGCATAGATCAGTTCGTGCGAGACCGGCGGCACGTCAGCCAGCACGCCCAGCCAGCCGAAGGGGTAAACCTTTTCATGCAGCGTGATCGCGGCGGCCGGCACTGTCGCGCGGCAGACGCCATGGAAGCCGTCGCAGCCGGCGATGAAATCGGCCTCAACCCGGTGGCGAACACCGTCTTTCAGGTAGCTCACGCTGGGCTGCTGGCTGTCGAAACCCTCGACCGTCACCTCGTCGGCGTCGTAGACGATGGGCTCGCCGGACTCACTGCGGGCGTCCATCAGGTCGCGCGTGACCTCGGTCTGGCCATAGACCATCACCCGCTTGCCGGTCAGCCCCAGCAGGTCGATGCGGTGGCGCTGGCCGCCGAAACACAGCTCGACGCCGTCGTGCGGCAGTCCCTCTTGCTGCATCCGGCCCGCCACGCCGGCTTGCTGCAACAAGTCGACCGTGGTCTGCTCGAGCACGCCGGCGCGAATCCGCCCCAGCACATAGTCGGCGCTGCGCTGCTCGATCACGATGTTGGCAATGCCGCTGCGGCTGAGCAACTGGCCGAGCAGCAGGCCTGAAGGGCCGGCGCCGATGATGGCGACCTGGGTTTTCATAGGCTCCAGTCTAGCTTGACAGGAGCCAAATCGTAGCGGTCGCTGGCGCTCGGCTCAATGGACGGATGTCGCAAGTAATTGCACCATTCGAACATGCGCGACGCCGTCTCCGTCAAGCTTGAACCCGGTCCGGCGCCGTACGGTCGGAGCGCGGCGTCGGCCAGCCTGCCCAGCTATGCACGCTGGTGCCCGCGTTGGTGCCCGCGTTGGTGCCGCATGGTTTCGTTTTCGCGCCCGACATCGAAGGCACGGTGATCACGCTGCTTGAGCAGCACCTGCTGCGACTGCTGCAGCGTGCGCCGGCCTTGGCCGATCGGCTGGTGCAAACACGATGGCTGGCCTGGCCTGCGGCCGACCCGCAAGGTCAGGCCCTGCATGATGCGGTGGCGCGTCTGCGCGAAGCATTCGCCCAAGCCGCACCCTGGCGCGACTTGGCGCTCGACGCCGCGCTGCTGCACCTGGCGGTGATGCTCGGTCGCCTGTTGCCCGACCCTGCGATGACCGGTGATCCGGCACCGGCGGGCAACTCGCGCGCGCTGGCCCATGTGAGGCGCTTGCGCGAGCTGGTCGAGTCCGGGTTCCGCCAGCAACCCTCGCTGGCCACCATGGCAAGGACGATGGGTATCACGCCGACCCAGCTCAACCGGGTCTGCCACCAAGTGCTGGGCCATTCGGCGCTGGGCGTGTTGCACGGCCGATTGGTGCTCGAGGCCCAGCGTGACCTGGCATACACCACACAGAGCATCAAGCAGATCGGTCTTGGGCTGGGTTTTGCCGATGCCGGCTACTTCACCCGGTTCTTTCAACGTCTGACGGGGCACACGCCGACAGCCTGGCGTGCTTTGGTGCTGCGCTAGCGGCTGTGCACAATCGAGGCGTTGCAACCCGGGCGCGCAGCGCAGATGATCTACAAGTTCAAATCCAAGGCTGGCGGTGACATCCTGATGCTCGGCCCCAATGGCGATTCGCTGCTGCGCGCGATCGGTCGCGACCCGGCAGCCAAAGGCATCATCGAGCCGCCCGCGATGGCCGCCGCGATCGCTGCGATCGAACAAGCTGTTGCGGTCGACGAGGCGGCACGCCGCGAGGCCGAGTCCGAAGCCGCAGCGCAGGGCCGAACCCTGCGGCCCCGAGATGGGGTGAGCATGCGCCAGCGGATGTGGCCGATGGTCGATCTGCTCAAGCGTGCTGCTGCCCAAGAGGTGCCGGTGGTCTGGGGTGTCTGAGCACGCCTACCGTCCGGTCCGGGCTCAGCCCGACATGTGTGCAGGAGAAATCGAATGAAGTTATGGAGCGATGGCTGGGCCAACGGTGAGGCGATCCCCGAGCGCTATGCTGCCGGCAGGCTGACCGAGGCCGGTGTCGATTTCGCCGACAACCTCAGTCCACCGCTGGCCTGGAGCGAGTTGCCCGTTGGTACCCGCTCGCTGGTGCTGCTGTGCCAGGATTTCGACGTGCCGGGCGTCGCGGACGATGTCAACCAAACCGATCGCGAGGTGTCGGTCGACGCGCCCAGGGTCGATTTTTTCCACTGGGTGATGGTCGACCTGGCACCGAGCTGCAGTGGTTTCGCAGCGGGTCAGTGGAGCGACGGCTTCACCCCGCGAGGCAAGCCCGGTCCGCAGGCAGATGGCGCGCGCCAGGGTTTGAACGACTATACCGGCTGGTTTGACGGCGACGCCGACAAGCGCGGGCAGTACTTTGGCTACGACGGCCCGTTTCCGCCTTTCAACGATGCGCTGGTGCACCACTATGTGTTCACGCTCTACGCGCTGGACATCGCTAGGCTGCCGGTCGAGGGCAGCTTCACCGGCCCTCAGGTGCGCGACGCGCTGATCGACTATGTGCTGGACGCGGCCACGCTGTCGGGCACTTACACGCTGAACCGACGACTGCGTGTTTGAAGCCACCCGCATCGTCGCGATTCGTCACGGCCAGACGGCCTGGAATGCCGAGTTCAGGTTGCAAGGTCAGATCGACATCCCGCTCGATCGGGTCGGCCAGCGCCAGGCTGCCAGCTTGGCAGATGCACTGCGCGACGAAGGCCTGAGCGCGGTGATCGCCAGCGACCTGGGCCGCGCGTGGCAGACCGCGCAGGCGCTGGCCGCGCCGCTGGGTCTGCCGCTGAGCGCAGACCCTGGCCTGCGCGAGCGCTGTTTCGGCGTGCTCGAAGGCCAGACCCGGCAGCAGATCGACCAGCAATCGCCCGAGCTCGCGCGGCGTTGGCACAGCCGTGATCCAGATTTCGCGCCAGAGGGTGCCGAGAGCCTGCGTGTGTTCTACGCTCGAACGATCGCCGCGGTCGAAGGTCTCGTCGCGGCTCACACCGGTCGAACGATCGCGCTGGTCAGCCACGGTGGGGTGCTCGACTGCCTGTACCGCGCAGCGACCCGCACCGCGCTGGATGCCCCGCGCAGCTGGACCCTGGGCAACGCGGCGATCAACCGACTGCTGCACACGCCGCAGGGTTTCACGCTGGTGGGCTGGCATGATGCAGGGCACTTGGAGGCCTTGGAGCATTAGCGTCGAATTTCGCGCCAAGCGCTTTTGGCCGGGGTGATGGTCTGGCCCAGCGGCAGGCGCTGCTGGAACACGCCGTTGTCGGATCGGTGGGTCACGCCGACGATCTTGCCGTCGATCACACGCAGCGTGATCACCCTCGACGACGAGGCGTTGGCTGCGATCAGCCAAGACGCGGTGGTCTCGCCTGAGGTCAGACTGCCTGAGCCGACGTCGATCAGGTAGATGTACGACGACTGGCTGCAGTCGGTCGCGCCGTTGATGTTGCTGACGAAAGCCACCGCGCCGTAGGTGACGATCGGGTCGGTGTTGGCTTGTTCACCGGCAGGCAGGTCGATATACCAGCCCCGGTCGCTCACCCAGTTCACCGTATTCCGTGTCAGCGTGCCGGCGCCATTGCTGCCGCGACTGTAGACCTGGCGCACCAGGCTAGCGCGCGCATTGTTCAGCGTCGGGCCATCGGCGATGGCGTAGAACGATTGGGTGCGGCTGTTGCCAAAATCGCTGATGTCGAGCAGCCTGCCGGTGCCTAGCAGGATGATGCGTTTGCCGTTCAGGCTGATCATCTCGGGTGCTGAGGTGACGGGTTGGGTGTTGCCCGACGCGTCAAGCAGCACCGCGACGAGGTCGGCGTCGAGTTCCCCCACGCCGGTCTTTTCCAGGTCGAATCGCCAGACATTGCCCAGCAAGTCACCGCCGAAGGCATAGCGCACGCTGCCGTCGGTCTCCTTGAAGGCCGAGACGTGGGACAAACCAGCTTCGGCTGCCGTGCTGCCGGCGGCAGTCTTGAAGGCCTTGATCACTGCGCCGGTGCTGGCATTGATCACCCACAAGCGACCCTTGCCGTCGCCCACGGCTTGGGCGTTGTCAACGCCTGAACTCAGCAGCACGACATCGCCGTCGCCAGTCCTGGTGATCACCGGCTTGCCGATGGTGTAACCCATCTTGGCGCGGTTGGCTGCGTCGGCGCTGGCTGGGAAAATCCAGCGGAACTGTGCCACGGCGGCAGCCGTGTTCAGATTCTTGGGATTGCTGACGTCGAGCGCGTAATAGCTTCGCCCAGCCGCGCCAAGTCCGCCGACGAGCAACTTCTTGCCCGACGACAGCCGCCCATAGGCTGGCGTCGCATCGAGCAGGGTCTGGTAGACCCAGCCACGCTGCACCGATTGGCCCAGGTTGGCCAAGGTGTCGGGCGGCGCATAGGCCCATTCCTCTTTGCCGCTGAGGGTGTCGAGCGCATGCAGCATGCCGTCGCCTGATGCCAGGTAGACCGCCCGTTCGTCGCGCGCGAGCACCGGCTCGGCGTTGACCACCGCGCCGATCAGGCTGGTTCGCGCTCTGAACATGCTGCCTTCGCCGCTGCGGTTGCCGCGCAGGTAGTCCACCACCTGCTGGTTGGTGAAGCTGGCCGCGTTGGGGTTGATTGCAGCCCCGACATTGGCAGCGTTGAAGTCCAGGCCGCTGCTACCAACCGAGCTGAACATCAGCCTGGACGTCCAGTCGCGAGTCGCCAGCAGGCTCGCGGCCGACCAGTTCTCGGTCGTTGACAGCGCGGCGGTGCCGGGGTCGATCGGGTTGGCCGACAGGTCGCCCGACCAGCCGGCCGGGTTGTAGGAACCGAGGTAGGCCTGCGAGTCGCCGCGGTCGAGGTTGACCGAGCTGACGGCCACGCTGGCTTGTGAGCCCTCTTGGTTGAGGATGTCGTTGAATGCCGATTGGATCGCTGCCTTCAGTGACTCGACGTCACCGGCCAGGTACATCTGGCCGCGGCCGTTGACCGTCGCGTGCCAGAGGTCGTCGATCATCGATGGGTCATCCGCTACCGGGGTCGGCCAGGTCGGTGGCGTGGCGAAAACGTCGGTCGCGAAAGGGTTGCTGACGTCTGGAAACAGCTTGCCGCGCGCGCCGAGCGTGATGCCGTAGGTGGTGATGTGCAGATCGGTGTTGAGATCGGGGTTGCGGCGTGTGGGGTCTCCCGAGGGCAGGCGGCCTGCGCTCAGCGCATTGGCGCCGCTGGCGCGCAACCGGTTGGTGTAGTAGCGCAGTCCCAGGTCGGCCAGCGAGCCGTTGGCGCTGGTCTGGTAGGGCGCGCCGGCGCCCCAGGTGCTGGCCGACTTGCCCGAGTCCCAGGACGGCGGCGTGATCGCCGTCGTGTTGGAGAAGCCGTCGGTGACGACGAACAGGTTGTTGCGTTGGCAGGCGTACTGGACGATGTTGGTGTTGGTGTTGAACTGGTCGGCGATGTACTTCATCGTGTTGTGGGTTGGCGTGCCTTGCGAGCTCAGGGCGTTGAGGTAGAAAGTGCCTGCGGCGGCGCGCCGGTTGCTGGCGTTGTTGCTGCTGTCGGCGTCGAACATCGTTGGCACCGCGCAGGCGTCGCTGCTGCTGCCGTCGCAAAACGGCACCACGCCCAGCCGCACGCCGGTCAGTGGCTCTAGCGCGCGGCCCATCGCGCCAGCGAGCATCAGCTTGCGCTTGCGGTAGTAAGTGAACCAGTTGGCGAAGTTTTGCAACTCGGCTGCAAAGCTGCGGCCCGACGGGAAGCTAATCCCTGATTTGATCTCGTAGCGGCGCAATTTGCCCAGGCCGTCGGGCGCGCTGACACAGTCGGCGTCCGGGTTCGTCACCGGGCTACTGGCGACACAGTCGGGCGCCGCGGTGCAGCCGGCGTCGCCAGCCGGGCAGACCGTGCGCTGCCAGAAGGTGGCCGGGTAATAGGGCAGCGAGGCTTGGCAGCGACTGCCCGAACCGACCACGGTCGCCGCGCTGAGCGTTTGCAGCGTGCTGCCGCTGCACAGCCCCGAGCTCGAACTGCTCGCCTTGATCTTGGTGCCGATCGGCAACACCATGCCCGGCATCACGCTGAACTGGTAGTCGCTGTTGCTGAAGTTGGTGTTGGTCGAGCTCCACTGCGTGCCGACGTTGAGCGTGACTGGTGTGGGCGACAGCGGCCCGGGGTGCGATGGCGCGGCCGTTGTTGGCGCATCGGCATAGTTGCGCAGCGCGGCGCTGACATAGGCCGGCGACCAAGCCGGGTAGCTGGTCTTGGTGTTGTAGTACAGCGGGTTGAAGGCGCTGGACCGCAGCCACCCGAGTTGCGCGATCGGTGGTGCGATCCGCCCGTTGTCGGAGCCGATCGCGTAGATTTGGCCGCCGGTGGCGGTTCCCATCGGGAACAGATGCGTCAAGCGATTACCGCTTGTGGCCGATGTGTAGACCGCTTTGTTGGCGGCGCTGTCCCAGGCCGAGTTGCTGCCGTTCCACCAGGCAATGCCGTCGTCGGTGCTCAGCAACACCTCCCAGTCCATCGATCCGGAGTCATCGCGGCCGAACACCACATTGGGTTTGGCCAGCACCGAGGCCTTGAGCGGCAGCTCGGCCAGGTTGGTGGCTGCTGCGCTCAGGCTGACGAGCAGGCACAACAAGGCTGTGTCGCGGCTCAGGGTTCGAACAAGCGCATGCATGCGGCACCTCGATAGCTTTTGGGGATGGGATACCCAGGGCGCGGCTCAGCCCTTGGTGACGAGGCCTTGAGTCCAGGTCTGGGTGTTTTTGGGCCCGGTCACCCGGACCGTGACCCTGAACTGTCTGGCATTGGGTGGGTCGACCGACTCGCCGCCGGCCTTGCTGCTCTCGGTCTGCGGTATCTGCTTGACCAGGCATTGCAGCAGCGTGTTGGTTACAGGCGCGGTGTTGCACAGCCGGTCGACGACATAGCGCACCCGGTAGTTGCCGACCAGGAGTTCTGGCGCGCTGTCGAAGTTCAGATTTGAGATGTCGTCGCCTTGGGTGGCTTGCATCGTGGACCAATACCAGCCGGTGATGCTCTGGTCCTCGTTGGTGAGATCTCGCACGGCAAGGTAGGCGGTGTTCATGCCCACCGCTGAAGCTTGTATCGAAGCCTCTCGGTAACTCGCGTTGCCAGCGGCCAGGGTGCCGACCTCGGTGAGTCGAGCCAGCGCGAGTGCGCCCATCAGCAACACCGACAGCAGCACCAGCACGACGATCATCGCCATCCCGCTTTGGTCTTGTTTCACGGCGCGAGGCCCCACACAAAGTTGCGCAGTGGCACCACGGTGACCGCGCTGCGGTAGCGGTAACAGGCCCAGTCGCTGAGGTCGGGTTCGACGGTGTTGCCCAACAGCTTGGGCTTGTTCATGCTGGCCTCGCAGTGGCCGGAGGCGGATTCCTTCTCGCGCTGCGCGCTGCGCGTCACCAGCCCGATGCGCAGCGCACGCACGCGAGGCAATGCCGCGCTGGTCAGGGTGGCAAAGTCTGACCCGCTCGCGTTCTGCCAGCTCTCGATCGTGGTGCCGCCGACAGCGGCAACGCCGTACTGCGCCCGCAGACCGATCACGTTGCGTTGCAACACAGCCGAGTCACCCAACAATGGACGCTCAAGCAGCAGGTTTGTGCCGTCCAGCCGATAGCGGCTCCAGATCAGGTCTCCGAGCAGCGCTGCACTGCTCTTGTCCGGGAATGCGGGGTTGTTGCTGAACACCGCTTGGTTGTAGCGACCCGTGCTGGCAAAGCTCAGCTGCTGCTTGCTGTCTGCGGTCGCGACGGCCATGGCGGTGATCGACCGCAGCAGGCAAGGCGAGCCAGGCGTGGCCGGCGCCAGCAGAACGGCCTGCCCGACGCTTGCCGGCAGCAGCGAGCGCAGTTCTGCCGAACTGCCGTCCGATGCCGCGTTGAGCAGCACACTGATGCCGGCGCTGATCTGGCTGGCATAGACGATGTCGATGCGGTCGTTGTTGCCCTGGCTGGTGATCAGTGCGGGCGAGAAGCTGCTGGCGTCGGTGAGCACCGTGTTGTTGACGCTGAGGTTCAGGGTGTTGCAGCGAAATGTCGAGTCGCCGAAAAATCCCAGCCCGGCTGCGGCGACGTCGCGCTTGATCCCGGCCAGCGCACTCGCACCGTTGAGGTTGGCGCTGCCTACCCCGAGGCCCTGGCGTTGCGACGCGGTGAAGACGATCGCGCTGCCGGCAGCGGCCAAGCCGACCAACAGCGCCACCACCATGCCGACCATCAACTCGACGATGGACATGCCGCGCCGCCGGCCGGGCTTCGGCCGGAGATGTCGGCGCTCAGGGGCGGACATCGGTCACCGCCAGCTGTTGGCGCATGATGTCGCTGGCCATCGAGCCGGCATCGCGGTCCTTGGTGGTCCAGGTGATCAGCACTGAGAGTTGCCCGCTTGCAGCATCCAGCGTTGAGCTCGTGCTCACCGGAGGCGGCAGTGCTGCGGCCACGCTGGTGGCCCAGTCTGCGGTGCTGGCCAGGGCGCTGGCGCTGGTGCAGTTGCCGACCTGCGGCAGGGTGTAGCAGCGGGCGTTGGCGACATCGACCAGCACCCTGCTCAGCAGTTCGTCGTTGAACTGGCTTGCCAGCAGGCGCGACTGGGCTTCGGTGCCGCGGGCGATCGTTCGGCTTTGCAGTCCTGTCAGCGCGAGCAGCCCGAAGGACAGTATCGCCAGCGCGATCATTGCGTCGAGCAGGCCGAGGCCGCGCGTCATGGGCAGCCGACCCGGCGGTCGATGCAAAGCCTGGCGGTCCCGCCCGCGTCGACGCGCAGGCCCGGACAGCGCAGCTCGCTTGAGCAAGTCATGCCGGTGATTGACAGGTCGATCGCCCCGACGGTGCCAAACGGCAGCGTACGGCCATCGCTGCCGAAGTCAATGCTGGCGGTTGCGGCGGTCAAGCCGTTTGACAAGCTGTTTTCTCGCACCAGGACTGGCTGGGTCAAGTCGGCCAGGTCTAGCAACTGCACCGTGCTGCTGCTGGCGGACAGGCGGATACGGCTGTTGCGCTTGATGGCCTCGCTCTGGGCGGCCATCGCTTCGGCCAGCAACAGATGACCGCCTTCGCGCAGCCGGACGTTTTGGCTGTAGTCGGCGAAATGCGGCATCGCGGTGATGGCCAGCAGGCCGGCGATGGTCAGCCCGACCATCAGCTCGACCAGTGTCAGCCCGAGCCTAGGCCTGACGCGATCAAGCAAATGTGGCTTTGCCGCTTTGCTTGACCCCCTTCGGGGGCGGCCGGCTCCGGCCGGCCTCGGGGCGATCAGGTATCGCATGTCAGGCCCCGCATGCTCCAGCAATGCACCGCTGGCACACCCTTGGGGTGAGACAGCGTGAGCCGGTTGCTCATCTGGTCGATGCTGTAGCTGTAAGCCGCCATGTTGCCCGATCCGGTGGCGACAGCGCTGAATCCCTGGCCGCTGTTGGTGATGCTGCAACTCAGTGCAAAGTTGGCGGCAGTCGGCAGGGATGCGGCGCAGCTGCCATCGCTGGCATAGCTGCCAGTGTCTTGAAAGCGCTGCTCCATCCGGGTGGCATAGGATGACAGCGCATCCAAGGCCACCGGAACCCGTGACCGCTGCACATAGTCGATGTAGGAGGGCAGGGCCACGCCGGTGAGGATGCCGACGATGGACAGAGCCACCAGCAATTCGATGAATGTGAAGCCGAGTCTTGTGCAGCGCACCATGGTGTCGTTTGTTGAGGCTCACAGGCGACTTGCCGCCTGCGGATGGGGGCCATCAGCAGGCTGTGCTCGTATATCGACAGCCACAAGAGCCGCTTGAGGGCTTGCTTTGTGTCCGATTGCGGCGCCAGAACAAGCGCAGCGCCTGCGGTGAGCCTGCTGCGACTAAAATCAAGGGTTGGTGATAGGTATTGCTAAAGCACACACAGGCGTTGGCATCGGCGCCACTTCTAATCCCAACCGGCAGCGTCGGCATGAGCCCCAGCGACATCATTCTTGAAACCCGTGAGCTGACCAAGGAATTCAAGGGTTTCGTCGCCGTCGCCAAGGTCAACCTGAAGGTTCAGCGCGGTAGCATCCACGCGCTGATCGGGCCCAACGGTGCTGGCAAGACCACTTGCTTCAACCTGCTGACCAAGTTCCTGACGCCCACCGCAGGCCAGATCCTTTTCGAGGGCCAGGACATCACCGCAGAGGCGCCGGCCCACATCGCCCGCCGCGGCGTGATCCGGTCGTTCCAGATATCGGCCGTCTTTCCCCACCTCACGGTGCTGGAGAACGTGCGGGTGGCGCTGCAGCGCAAGCTCGGCAGCAGTTTTCAGTTCTGGCGTTCCGACCGATCGCTTGATGCGCTCAACGACCGTGCTTTGCAGTTGCTGGGTCAGGTGGATCTGGAAAAGTACGCCCAGCTCACCGCGGTAGAGCTGAGCTACGGCCGCAAGCGCGCGCTGGAGATCGCCACCACGCTGGCGATGGAACCCAAGCTGATGCTGCTCGACGAGCCGACCCAGGGCATGGGGCTGGAAGATGTCGACCGCATTCGCCAGTTGATCAAGAAAGTGGCCGCCGACCGCACGGTGCTGATGGTCGAGCACAACATGAGCGTGGTGGCCAGCATCGCCGACACCATCACCGTGCTGCAGCGAGGCGCGACGCTGGCCGAGGGTCCTTACGAGCAGGTGTCGAAAGACCCGGCGGTGATCGAGGCCTATATGGGCACTGCGCAGACCGAACTGGTGGGAGCGCATTAGATGACCTCCCCCCCGGAGCGCCTTCGACGCCTCCCCCCCAAGGGGCAACGCCAGCGGCCCGGCGAAGCCGGTTCCGCGGCGTCCGCTCGGTTCAGTCCGATTCATTCGCCGACCGTGGCGGCAGCCACCAGGGAAATCTGAGATGGCCAACCGATTTCTCGAGATCAAGAACCTGCACGGTTGGTACGGCGAGTCGCATGTGCTGCATGGCGTGAACCTCCATGTCGATGAGGGCGAGGTCGTCACGCTGCTAGGCCGCAACGGCGCCGGTCGCACCAGCACGTTGCGCGCGATCATGGGCTTGATCGGGCGCCGCACGGGCTCGATCCAGATCCGTGGCGCCGAGACCGTCGCGATGGCCACGCACCGCATCGCGCGGCTGGGCTTGGGCTATTGCCCCGAAGAGCGCGGCATCTTCTCCAGCCTGTCGGCCGAGGAGAACCTGATGCTGCCACCCGAACTGGCCAAAGGCGGCATGAGTGTCGAGCAGATTTACGAGATGTTCCCGAACCTGCGCGAACGCGCTGGCAGCCAGGGCACAAGGCTGTCGGGCGGCGAGCAGCAGATGCTGGCGGTGGCGCGCATCCTGCGCACCGGCGCGAGGTTGCTGCTGCTCGACGAGATCTCCGAAGGTCTGGCGCCGGTGATCGTTCAAAAGCTCGCCGAGATGGTCACGACGCTGCGTCGCCAGGGCTACACCATCGTGATGGTGGAACAGAACTTCCGTTTCGCTGCGCCGCTGGCCGACCGCTTTTTGGTGATGGAGCATGGCGAGGTGATTCAGGAGTTCACCCAGGCCGAACTGCCTTCGCGACTGGAGCGCTTGCACGAATACCTTGGCGTCTGAGCGACGCTGTTGTCCCCGTTTCCCACAGGAGTCCCGTATGTTCAAACTCAAGCAAATCGCAGCGTCTTGCATCGTGGCCGTCGCCACGATGCTGGCCGCATCGGCCCAGGCCCAGATCTCGGGTGACACGATCAAGATCGGCCTGATCACCGACATGTCGGGCCTGTATGCCGACATCGACGGACCTGCAGGCGTCGAGGCCATCAAGATGGCGGTGGCCGAATTCGGCGGTGCGATCAACGGCAAGAAGATCGAAGTGCTGTCGGCTGACCACCTGAACAAGGCCGACGTGGCCGCCGGCAAGGCCCGCGAATGGTTCGACACCCAGGGTGTCGACATGCTGATCGGCGGCAGCAACTCTGGTGCCAACCTGGCAATGGCCAAGGTCGCGCTGGAGAAGAAGAAGCTGTTCATCTCGGTCGGCGGTGCCACCTCGGCCTTGACCAACGAGCAGTGCAGCCCCTACACCGTGCACTGGGCCTACGACACCGTGGCGCTGGCCAAGGGCACTGGCAACGCGGTCGTCAAGAGCGGCGGCAAGAGCTGGTACTTTCTGACGGCCGACTACGCATTTGGCGCGGCGCTGCAGAGCGACACCAGCACGGTCGTCAAGGCCGCAGGCGGCACGGTCGTCGGTGCTGTCAAGCACCCGTTGTCGGCCAGCGATTTTTCGTCTTTCCTGCTGCAGGCGCAGGCCAGCAAGGCGCAGATCCTGGGTCTGGCCAACGCTGGTGGCGACACCATCAATGCGATCAAGGCGGCCAATGAGTTCGGCATCACCAAGACGATGAAGCTCGCGGGACTGCTGGTGTTCATCACCGACATCCATTCGCTGGGCCTGAAGACCACGCAAGGTATGTACCTGACCGACAGCTGGTACTGGAACAAGGATGCCGAAGCCCGGGCCTGGGGCCGCAAGTTCTTCGAGAAGATCAAGCGCATGCCGACCTCGATCCAGGCCGCCGACTACTCGGCCACGCTGCAATACCTCAACGCGGTCAAGGCCATCGGCAGCGATGACTCCGACAAGGTGCTGGCGCATATGAAGAAGACCAAGGTCAACGACATGTTCGCCAAGGGCGGCTACATCCGCGATGACGGCACCATGGTCCACGACATGTACCTGATGCAGGTGAAATCGCCCGACAAGTCGGTCGAGCCCTGGGACTACTACAACGTGGCGGAGGTCATCAAGGGCGAAGCCGCCTGGACCACCAAGGCCGAGAGCAAGTGCGCGCTCTGGAAATAATGGCTTGACCCACCCCCGTAGCGGCTTCGCCGCTCCCCCTCAAGGGGGCGGACGCCAGCGGCCCGGCCAAGCCGGATCCGCGGCGTCTGATGGGTGGCAGAAACGCGACGCGATAGGTTAATAGCGCATGGAAATTTTCGGTATCCCGTTGCAGGCCTTCTTGGGCCAGCTGATGCTGGGCCTGGTCAACGGCTCGTTCTATGCCATGCTCAGCCTCGGTCTGGCGGTGATCTTCGGCCTGCTGGGCATCGTCAACTTCGCCCACGGCGCGCTCTACATGATGGGCGCTTATGCGGCCTGGTTTTGTCTGGAGGTGTTCGGGCTGAACTTCTGGGTCGCGCTGGTGATTGCGCCGCTGGTCGTCGGCGCGCTCGGGGTGGCGGTCGAACGCAGCATGCTCAAGCGGCTCTACGACATCGATCCGATCTACGGCCTGTTGCTGACCTTCGGCCTGGCGCTGATCGCTGAGGGCATCTTCCGCGACCAGTTCGGCGTCTCGGGCCAGCAGTACCCGGTGCCTGATTTGCTGCAAGGCGCGACCAACCTGGGTTTCATGGTGCTGCCCAACTACCGCGGGTTCGTGATCGGCGCCTCGCTGCTGGTCTGCCTGTCAACCTGGTACCTCATCGAGCGCACGCGCCTGGGTGCCTACCTGCGTGCCGGCACCGAGAACCCCAAGCTGGTGCAGGCTTTCGGCATCAATGTGCCGGTGATGGTGATGCTGACCTACGGCGCCGGCGCTGGCCTCGCCGCATTGGCCGGCGTGCTGGCCGCGCCGGTGATACAGATCACGCCGCTGATGGGTAGCAACCTGATCATCGTCGTCTTCGCGGTGGTCGTGATCGGTGGCATGGGCTCGATCCTGGGCTCGATCCTGACCGGCTTGGCACTGGGTCTGATCGAGGGTTTGACCAAAGTGTTCTACCCCGAGGCCTCGAGCATCGTGGTGTTCGTGATCATGGCCATCGTGCTGATGATCCGACCCGCCGGCTTGTTCGGCAAGGAGATGTGATGGGCGGCGACCTGAGCCACAAGATGACGGCCCGCGGCCGCTGGGCCTGGGGCGCCGCGCTGGCGCTGCTGCTGGCTGCGCCTTTCATAGGCCTGTACCCGGTCTTCATGATGAAGGCCATGTGCTATGCGATCTTCGCCTGCGCGTTCAACCTGCTGCTGGGCTACACCGGTCTGCTGTCTTTCGGCCATGCGGCTTACCTGGGCGCGGCCGCTTACGGCACGGGTTGGCTGATACGCTCGGCTGGTTGGTCGACCGAAATGGGCGTGCTCGCGGGCATGGGCATCGGGGCGGTGCTGGGCTTGGTGGTGGGCATGATCGCGATCAGGCGTCAGGGCATCTACTTCGCGATGATCACGCTGGCGATGGCGCAGATGATCTACTTTGTCTGCCTGCAGGCGCCGTTCACCGGTGGCGAGGACGGTTTGCAGGGTGTGCCGCGCGGTGCGCTGTTCGGTGGGCTGATCCCGCTCAAGAGTGACGTGGCGCTGTACTACGTGGTGCTGGCGGTGTTCGTTGCGGTGTTCTTGGCCATCATCCGCATCGTGCATTCGCCCTACGGACAGGTGCTCAAGGCGATCCGCGAGAACGAGCCGCGCGCGATCTCGCTGGGCTACGACGTCGACAAGTACAAGCTGCTGGCTTTCGTGCTGTCGACCGCGATCGCAGGCTTGGCCGGCTCGCTGAAGACCCTGGTACTGGGATTCGCGACACTGAGCGACGCACATTGGTCGCTCTCGGGCGAGGTGGTGTTGATGACGCTGCTCGGTGGCATGGGCACCTTCGCTGGCCCGGTGATCGGCGCGTTCACGATCATCGGCCTGCAGGACTATCTGGCCGACCGGGTAGGGTCTTGGGTCACGGTGATCATCGGCGCGATTTTCGTGGTCTGCGTGCTGGCTTTCCGCAAGGGATTCGTCGGCGAGTTGATTGCCTGGCAGCAGCGGCGGGGCAAGCCGGCGGAGTGATTGATTCGCAGCAACAGGCCTGCATCGCCGGTTGTTGCCCGCCGCAGTTCAATCGCCGAACAAGCCGCCCGCTGCCTGCGGCGGCGCCACGCCCAGGTGGCGATACGCTGCAAGCGTCGCGATGCGCCCGCGCGGTGTGCGCTGCAGGAAGCCTTGCATGATCAGAAATGGTTCGATCACGTCCTCGATCGTGCCCGGCTCCTCGCCGATGGCCGCGGCCACGTTGTCCAGCCCGACCGGGCCGCCGTCGAAACGGTGGATCACTGCCTCCAGCAGCTTTCGGTCCATCAGGTCGAAGCCTTCGGGGTCGACATCGAGCATCACCAAGGCCTTGTCGGCAATCTGGCGCGTGATCGTGCCGTCGCTCTTGACTTCGGCGTAGTCGCGCACGCGGCGCAGCAATCGGTTGGCGATGCGCGGCGTGCCGCGCGAGCGGCGTGCGATCTCGAAGGCGCCTTCGGCCTGTATCGGCACCTTGAGCAGGCCGGCTGAGCGGTGAACGATGGTACCGAGTTCGGCGGCACTGTAGAACTCGAGCCGGGTGACGATGCCAAAGCGGTCGCGCAGCGGGTTGGTCAGCATGCCGGCACGGGTGGTGGCGCCGACCAAGGTGAAGGGCTGCAGGTCGAGCTTGATCGATCGCGCCGAAGGGCCTTCGCCGATCATGATGTCGATCTGGTAGTCCTCCAGTGCGGGATAGAGGATTTCCTCGACCACCGGGCTGAGGCGGTGGATCTCGTCGATGAACAGCACATCGTTTTTCTCGAGATTGGTCAGTATCGCCGCCAGGTCTTTTGGCTTCTCAAGCACAGGCCCGCTGGTCTGGCGCAGGTTCACACCGAGTTCCGCAGCGATGATGTGGCTCAGCGTGGTCTTGCCCAAGCCGGGTGGGCCGAACAGCAGCACATGGTCCAGGGCCTCGTCGCGCTTCCTGGCCGCGCCGATGAAGATCTCCAGTTGCTCACGGGCCTTGGCCTGGCCGATGTAGTCGGCCAGCAGCTTGGGCCTAAGCGCGCGCTCGATCGCCTCTTCCTGTGGCGAAGCTCTTGCTGCACTCACCACGCGCGGCGCTGTGTTGGCGGCTGCAAAGTCGTCGGTCTGTATACCCATACAGTCTATTGTCCACCTGTGGGCGCACGATGGCCGCGCACTGTTCTATCGAGACAAGGATTTGAGCGCCAGCTTGATGCCGTCACTGACGCCCACATCGGCCGGCAAGGTCTTCAAGACTGCAGCAGCTTCGCGCTCGCTGTAGCCCAGTGCGACCAGCGCTTGGACGATGTCGGTCTGGGCTTCACTCGCCACCGCCGCGCCGGGCAAGCCGAGGTCGGGCCCGAGCTTGCCCTTGAGTTCTAGCAGCAAGCGCTCGGCGGTCTTCTTGCCGATGCCGGGCACCTTGACCAAACGGCCTGCCTGTTGCAGCGCGACCGCTTGGGTCAGCTCGGCAACGCTCAGTCCCGACAACACGCCCAGCGCCATTCTCGGTCCGACCCCCGAGATCTTGATCAGCTGACGGAAGGTGGCGCGCTCGGCCTGGGTGAGAAAACCGAACAGCAACTGCGAATCCT
>Ga0214919_10002620_pt1 | contig 28017 bp, 23 predicted proteins | sample LL1503_MetaG_FD_177994 | JGI IMG/M metagenome (GOLD analysis project Ga0214919, IMG submission 177994) | Freshwater microbial communities from Lake Lanier, Atlanta, Georgia, United States - LL-1503 | ecosystem: Environmental > Aquatic > Freshwater > Lake | place: USA: Georgia | collected...
GTCACTGGAGCTAGCCACGTTGGAATGGGTGTCTTGGTTTAACCACCATAGACTCTTGGAGCCAATTGGGTATATTCCCCCTGCCGAAGCTGAAGACAATTACTATCGGCAACTTAGCAGTCAAACCACCACAGTGGAATGACTTAAACCAACGGGCCTCCTCGAAACCCGGGGCGATTCATAGTGGTGAACCTTTCAGAGCGACTCACATACAAAGTGGACGGCTAGGCAAGCATTAGTTGACCTTCATAAAATCGTGAACCAATCACAATGAACGTTTTGAGCCAGATTGGAGCTACATGAGCCTCAAACGCTGCTTAACTTATCGTACGGTTGCCGAGCCCAGGCGACACAATGAATCCGACCCAAGTGAAAATGGGGCAAAAAACTAGTTTGTTACATAATGCAACAAAATTAGGTATTACACGATTTATTACACGGTCCATTTTTACCAATATAAGTCGTTGATTTATATAGATATTTCAGCAGCCTAGTTTTCTGTTAATTCGTAGGTCCCTGGTTCGAGCCCAGGTTGAGGAGCCAACTCATAAAGCATTGAATTTTTCATTGCTTTTTTACTTCTTTCCATAAGCGCCATCGTGGTCAGCGCTTACTAGCAGCACACGCAAATAGTTGCCATGGCGGTAGCCCACTGCCCTTGCTGACTTACTCAGCCGAAATGTGTAGAGCGCATCGACACCAGTTGGTGGCTGAATGCTCTGAATTTTTTCCCAATGAAGCCCCTTGTCTTTGTAGACATCCTGCCAAGTGAGTTTCAAAATCTTCTTCAAAGCGGTCCTGACACGCTCAGCATCATCAGCCTCAAGCTCAACCCAGGACTGCTGAAACTCGGGACTATTCAAATCAAGCTGAACGTACTTTGCGTTTGGCGACATGGGCTTTGGCTACCGGAAGTTGATCTGGATTCGATGCTTTGGGTGGATTTTTTTGAGCCCACGCTATGGCTTTTTTTAGGCTACTCTTGGTACGCTCTTCATGCAGCCACTCCTCATGATCAGGAATGATTGTTGCCGTACGGATAATCCAAACGCCCTTGGCAGGTGATTCAACCAACACCTGACGGCCAGCAAACTCTTTACCCAGCGAAATTTGTCCGCTTGATCCCACGGACTTGACGATCTGACTATCTATAGATGCAAGATTCATGACTACGCTCCTTGAATTTCATGTATTCATGCGGCATGATAATACGCTCGATCGCGGTTGTCAAATTGCATTTTGTAGGGCATTGCCTGTAATAAGCCGATCTGCAGCAGTACTTAGTTACCGGCACGACGGACACGCGCCAACAGGTCACCAGGTTTTATGAATACCCTCTGGATTGATCCAACAACGCCTATCGATACTCACTGGGCAGCATTGACCTACTCCCCAGCATCCGTATAAGGGTAATATGGACTAGATATTTCGCTGGGCACTACGACTCACGCCGATTTGCTTGGTCACGCGCGCCGTCAATCCGAGCAAAGTGAAATCAATCCACCCACTTGATTTTTCAATTTAGGCTGAGTGAAAATGGGGCAAAAAACCAGTTTGTTACATAATGCAACAAAATTAAGTATTACACGATTTATTACACGGTCCATTTTTATCGATATAAGTCATTGATTTATATAGATTTTTTAGCAATCTAGTTTTCTGTTAATCCGTAGGTCCCTGGTTCGAGCCCAGGTTGAGGAGCCAAATTAAAAAGCACTGAATTTTCAGTGCTTTTTAATTTTTGGGGCCCATAGTGACGGTTTTGTCCGCTGCTTCTGGCAGGTTCCGTGCAACGAATTATTTGGCAGATTTCTAATGCCATTCACTCGATCCCGATAGATGGGCCCCGCAAAGTACCAGCGCCGGTTATGGCCCGCACGGGTGCAAAACATCTTGATCCTTTGCCCACGAAAAACTGCCAAATGCCCTTGCCTCTCCGCTGGCGCCTGGTACTCCAAGTGCTCGCCCACCAGCCACAGGCCATAGTGCTGCGGTGTTCCGTCAAATTCGATGAACCCTCGGCGCTTTAGTTCCGCCTCCAACGCACAGCGGGCTTTATCGCATTCCTGATTCCAGCCGTCCCTGCGGGCCAGTACGCCCAGGTGGCGATTGATCGGGGTATTCCGGAGCAACATGACCAGCGATTCCAGTCATCGTGACCGGCACGCCGATCTACACCACCGGCACGGTGTTGCGCATGTGTTTCAGTTATTTCGTTTGGGTTAGTGTTAATCCTTTTTGCAGGATTGCTATGCCCGCCCCAAGGATCAACATGCGCAAACTCAAAGACGCTCTGCGTCTCAAATTCGAAGGCCAGCAGTCGCACCAGCACATCGCCACCGCTTTGGGCATCTCCAAAGGGGTGTCCCCAAATACGTCGGCTTGGCCGTGACCGCACGTCTGGATTGGCCTACCATCGCTGCCATGGATGGGGCCAGTTTGGAGCGGCGTTTGATTATTGCCTTTGAGGGCCAAGGGTATCATTTTCAGCATCTATTTCCAAATGGATTCTTGACTATCATCAAAGATGATTTTACTCGTCATGCCCACAAGCAAGCGGGGCACTTCCGTGAATTTGAGAGCAAACCAAAATTAATAATTTTCACTTCTATGAACGCCTCGTCAACTTTTAGCGCCAAAAAGCAGCCTGCCTGTAAACTCACGCGTATAGCTGCCTCCTCGGTCCTGCAACTGTTCATCGTGACCAAGCCCGACTTGGTGCTGCCCGCCCACAAGTTCCTTATTCGCAGCCCCAGTAAGGCGCCAAGCCCAAATATAAACAACACGCTACGATGAGCACGTCTGAGCTGTTCCTCGCAGCGCTCCTCATCATATTCAGCCTGCCCTATGCGGTGTGGCGTCTGGCCGACACAGAGAACTATGCACCCTTGGTGGTGATTCAGATCGGCGCAGGCATTTTGCTAGGGCCAGGCATCCTGGGAGAGCAGTTTCCACAGGTTTACCAAGCGATATTTACACCACCCGTGCTGGGCAGTTTGAACGGCTTGGCTTGGTGGGGTGTGATGCTTTTTGTCTGGCTTGCGGGTTTGGAACTAGATTTGGCACAAGCCTGGGCGCATCGGCGCGAAAGTGTGATCACGGCCTCTTTAGCCCTGTCTGCGCCCCTGGTTTTGGGTTCGATAGCCGCCTACGCCATGGTGTTACAGCCTGGATGGATGGGGCCAAACGCTACACAGTGGCAATTTGTCTTGGGTGTCGCCATGTCTTGCGCGGTAACGGCCTTGCCCATCTTGGTGTTGTTTTTGGAGAAGCTCCATGTTTTGCGTACTGATCTGGGCCAACGCATTCTTCGCTACGCCAGTTTGGACGATATCTTCATTTGGGGCGTTTTGGCCCTGATACTGATGGACTATCAGCGGGCGGGCTTACAGCTTGTTTTCCTGCTCTTGTTTGCGCTGCTGTCATGGTGTCTGCGCGCGATCATGCCGCGTATACCGGCACGCGACCGGCTTTATCTGGGACTGGTTTGGCTGGCTTTATGCGCCCTGGGGGCTGACGTTGCGGGATTGCACTTTATGGTGGGTGCATTTTTGGCCGGCGTCGTGATCGATGCTGACGCTATCGACCAGGCCCAGCGCGATGCACTGCGCAACAACGTGTTGCTGCTCATGATGCCGGTGTTTTTCCTCAGCACTGGCCTGCGCACGCAATGGAGTTTGGGCGGCATGGCTGTTTTTGTGGCCGCTGCCTGGTTGTTGCTGGCTGCGGTGAGCGGCAAATTACTGGGTGTGCACTTGGCCGGACGCCTGCTGGGCTGGAAACAGGGCGAAGCCTCTTTGATCGGCTGGTTGCTGCAGACCAAGGCTTTAATCATGATTATTTTTTGCAACATCTTGCTGGACAAAGGCATTATTTCCAACGACGCCTTTACCGCGCTCTTGCTGATGGCCCTGGCCAGTACCATGCTGACGGTGCCGGTAGTCAAGTGGAAGTTGCATGGGCGACCGTTTAATGCCTAGTAGGCCATTTGGATGTTGCGAAAGTGACCATCATGCAAAAGTGGAAGGGATAAAGCATTTGCTTTAACAACTAGGATTGGCTGGTCAATAGTCCAAATAAGTTGCCAATTGATCCGGATACATTGGTTTAAATTTTCGCTGTCAGAACGGATTCTATTTCCACAAGATAAATTATCTGCTTAGCCTCACTTCACAGAGTCAGTCGAACATATTTGCTCAGGGAACTTTCGAAACGAGTGAAATCGTCGCAAATAAATTTACTCTCTACGCAGTAAATATCGACTAAACACTAAGCCTATTTCACCAAGAAAATTCAAGTCCGTATAGCCTGTTTTTTGGTCAATGGGCAGTATATTTACCAGGTGACCGCTAGCCTAGGCGGCAACGTGCCTATCAATGTAATCAGTATGGTCGGGCATATTACGCACCGTAAGGGCTATCGCTTTGTGGACGTTCGCAAAGTGGCGACGCAAAGAGACAAGGTCCATCAAATCGACGAATGGGTCATAGGTTTTTGGCTCTATGCCCAAACCCATCATGATCGCGATGAAAGAAGGCTCCATAAAGCCGCTTTTGTCATAAATTACCACCCGCCCCGTTTCACGGAAAAGTTCAATCTGATGAGACAGTGAATCGGGAATGGAAATATTGGCGCAATACTTCCAGAACTCCGAATCGGTGCGGCTGGTGAGCTTGTAATGCATGATGATGAAATCTCGCACTGACTCATAACGTATAGATATCTGACGATTGAACTCGTCTGCCAGTTCTGGGCGAAAATCGCTGTTAGGAAAATTTTCAATAAGCATGCCTACCGCCGTTTCGATGAGGCTCAAACTCGTAGATTCCAGTGGCTCCACAAATCCGGCGGACAAACCAATGGCGACACAGTTTTTGACCCATGACCGCTTGCGACGCCCAGTTGTAAAGCGTAATTGCCGTGGCGTATCTAGAGCTTCACCATCTAGCCCGTCGAGTAGTACCCGTGTAGCCTCTTCGTCGCTGATGAATGAGTTGCAATACACATGGCCATTGCCCGTGCGATGCTGTAATGGAATACGCCATTGCCAACCGGCAGCTTTGGCCGTAGACCGGGTATAGGGCGTGAGCTTTGCAACTTTTGCACAGGGCACTGCCAAAGCACTGTTACAGGGAAGTTGGGAGCTCCAATCGTCGTAGCCTGCCTTCAGAGCTCCTTCGATGAGTAGCCCGCGAAAACCTGAGCAATCAATGAAAAGGTCACCCTCAATGCGTCGGCCATCGTGCAAGGTTATTGCATCAATGAAGCCGTTGGTTGGGTGGAGTATCACGTCGACAATCGTCGCCTCGATACGGCGAACGCCAAGCCGCATAGCATAGTCACGAAGATAGATTGCATAAAGACCAGCATCGAAATGAAATCCGTAGGAGAAGGCATTGCTTGCAGACGCTTGCTCGCCAACCGGAGGTGTAAACCGCATATTGCGAGCCATCACACCCGAAACTGAAAAGTCGTCTAGTGGCGGGAAATGGTTGTCAAGCCCTTTGAGTCGCATCCAGTGCATGTGGGGCGAGCGGTTCTCAATTGAGGGGCCATAGTCACCAAACCCATGAAAGATACGGTTGCCTATATGGCCCCAATCCTGGAACTCAATACCCAGCTTAAAGGTGGCTTTAGTTTTGCGTACAAAATCTGCTCCGTCCAACCCCAGTGCCTTGTTGAAAAAGCGAATGGTTGGCAAGGTGGCTTCACCCACACCAATAGTGCCGATCTCTGGTGATTCAATCAAGGTGATTTCGCAATCGGGGGGCAGCCTCTGGGCCAGAGGCGCTGCGCTCATCCATCCCGCGGAGCCACCACCGACAATCACTATTTTTCTGATGGGTTTGCCACTCATGCAAGATTCTCCCTACTCATCATGGGTGAGGCTTTCATAAAAAATATTCCAGTCCGATTTAAAGACTCTTGACTCACTATTTTTGAGCAATTTCTGCGTATTGGGCAGGGGAATTCCCATACGGCGGTAGTAATGGTTGTAGCCAATCATCCAGGTGTCAAACAGGCTTGCGGTAGTCTTGGGGTCGGCGCACACACCTTGCATGTCTCCCGACAAAACTTGTAAAGCCAAAAGCTCCATGGCAGCGGTGTAGCGTAATTGGTTTAAACCATATACGCTGCGGTCACCCTGGTTCCATGCCACTTCGGCGGCACGCAGTGCAGAAGCCATAGCGTATTGGGTATGGTGCCCGTTATCGTTAGGCAACTTTGCATTGGTACGACAGGTTTCCTGTGTGACTCCAGCCACCCAACGCATGGGACTGAACCATGAAGGGTTGGTAGATCTATGGTCAATGCCTACATCGGATGGTAAATAGAAAAACCTAGGATTGCGGCGGCGCAGTCGGTCCTTAGCTTCGTTCAGCCACGCTTCATTTTCAGAAAATACAGCGATGTTCATCAGCGCATCAATCTGTGTCAGATCGTTATTTCCATTCCATTCGCTTTCTTGGTGCAATGCCGGATAAAAGCGAGTGGCGAATAAGGACTTCACGGCCGCTTGCTCTTGATGACTCCAGCCTGAATAACTGCGCAAAACCTCAGCCGCTGAGCCAAGCAATGCGCCTATCCAACCCGCGTTTAGCTGAGACTGGCCACTGATACCGGGTACGACCTTATAACCCTCAAAGTCGTTGGCCCAGATACGAAAAACTTGCATGGCGTTGTCGGCGTACTGCGCCTCGCCGGTGTAGTACCAAGCAAGCGCATTCGCGTAGGCTTTTTTGGCATCGGCCTTGGCCTCTTCTTCGCATCGTTGCACGTTACAGGGCGCCTGAGTTTTGACGTATGGCGTTGCTAGTGCGCGCAAAGGCGCGTATTTACCTTTGCTGCTCCACAGCGATGCATCGCCTTGGATGCGTTGGCGCACCCGATCCAGTTCGACTTTTCCATTGACACCTCCCGGATGTACAAACACCTGATTAGCGTGGCTAACCTGCATTGAAACAGTGGATACGGCTACCAAAAAGATAGCACATACCGCCAATTTTCGTTGCCTGGAACGGCTGTTAATCAGGCTGCATGATTTATACAAAAGTGTGTTTTGCATCGTAAATTACCCAGGGTTTGCTTTCAACATTACTTCACGAAAGTGCTTACCCTGCATGGTGGGCGTGTAATCCCAGTCTTTGATCAGCTGAGGAGCCCAGTCCGGATCAAAAACCCAAGCCACCCAGCTCACCCCCTTCTTCCCCATGTAATCGGTAATTCGCGGGCCATAGCTGCCATCGTCAATCACAGGAACATGCGCCCCTTTGTCAGTAGCCAACTGGTAACCAATTTCCGTGGCAATGACTGGGTATTTGTTGGTCACAAAGCCCCAGTCACGTTCCCAATTGGCTTCGAAAGGTGGGCCAACTTTCATGGGGTAAGGATGACTTACATAGGCTACGTTGTTACGCTCAATGGGTGCGGTTGCAACGGGTGTCAGGTCGTAGGCCCAATTAAAGCCCGCCACCAAAGCAATGGCGTCGGCATTTTGTGCCTGAATCACCGTAATGACTTCTTCGTTGATGGCCTTCCACTCAGACCAAGTAAGACTACCTAGCCTACCGTTGAATACCGTCGGCTCGTTAAATATCTCGTACATGGCTACTGAATTGACGCCCTGATAACGCGCCGACACCACGCGAAAAAAATCCAGAGTTTCCGCCTTGGTGGTGTAGTACATGGGCGCCTGATACATATCTGACTTCAAATTGCCCATGGAGTGCCAGTCGACAATGCTGTACATGCCAAGTTCATTGATCCATGCAATGGTCTGGTCAAGAATTTGCAAGTAGCCTGTTTTCCCACGCGTACGCCAGGTCGCGGGGTGCACTGGAATTCGGACTACATTGGCTCCCCAGGACTTGATGACCTCAAAGTGCCGGCGTGTAAAGCGCCCTTCTTTAACGAGCTTGTCCGGGTCTGAAATACTCACTCCGCGAAACAGCACCACTTCGCTCTTGGGATTGACAAACTTGTTGCCTTGCACCCTGACCAGTGGCAGTTGCTGCACAACTTTTGTTTTGTCAAATTCAGGGATATTGATTTCATTCCACCACCCCGTGCTGTTTTGCCAAGCATTGGCGAGCGCGGTGGGAGCGTCTGTGGCAAAGGCACCATATGCCATGACACTACAAAATGCTGCTGAAAGCAAGTAAATTTTCACCGTCATACATCATGCTCAGGTCTTATGGGCAACACTCAAGGAGCAGCAATCTGCCGAGGCAGCTGGCTGCTCCTTTGATCAAGTCACACCGCCAAACACTTGATCAGTAATCAACCTATCAAAAGGTGTACCGCAGGTTAGCGCTGTAGCGTGGGCCAGAAGCGATCCATGCATGCTCGATATCACCAACATGTTGTTGCATGATCTGTTTGAATACCGAGTTAGTCAGGTTCTGGACCTCCACGCCGACTGTCAAAGCTTTCGTCACTTTATAAAACAACGATGCATCGACCTGCCCGTAAGCGTCTGCCCATAAAGGAAGCGCATAGTACACATTGCGTTTGCCAAAGTCTGGGCTGTTCGGGTTTGTATCTAATCCGTCCCCAAAACGGGTGCCCCAGGAGGTTTGAACCCCCTCTAGGTACTTAGACCGCCAGTTATAGGCCAGTCTTGCAGAAATCGGGCCTTGCTCGTACATTAATGCAAGGTTGATAGTCTGACGAGATAAGCCCTGAAGCGGTAGGTCGCCGAAAGTGCGGCCATCCGTATCACAACCGTTGTTCCAAAGGTTGAAGTTTGAATTGCTATCACCACCAGAACAGTATGCCGCATTAACGGGGTTATACAAAGAACGATTGCTATCAACAAAGGTATAGCTCGCCTGAACTCCAAAACCCTTCAACATTTCTGGCAGATTCTCATAAAACTGCTGGTATGCGATTTCGAAACCCTTGGCGGTACCGCTGGCGCCGTTGGTAGGCGAGGTTACGTTGAAGTCCTGCATCTTCCCAGTCGCGTCTGGAATAGCGAATTTACGAGACTGCGTAACGACAATATCCTGCAAGCGCTTGTCGAACACTGCAAAGGTCAGCGAACCGGCGGGCGCGAAATACCACTCTGCGGAAACGTCGAACTGTTTTGACGTGACTGGCTTGAGTACGGCATTGCCTGCCGATTCGCCACTGAGCGTGACACTGTCAACATTGATCGCGTTGGTGATAGGATTTGTTGTAGTCTTTACATCCTGGGTTAGCCTAGTGTAAGCCTGCATCTGCGAGAAATCTGGCCGGAACATGGCTTCGGCATAGGCAAAACGGAATTGCAATTTATCGTTTGCCTTCATTCGCAGATTCAAACTCGGGAGCACGTTGGTGTATGTGGTTTCAAAATCCTGCGCTTTGGCAAAGTTAGGAATGCTGAGGATCTTTGCCCCAGTAACTGCAGCGCCTGGTGGGAGGTTTGTCCCATTGGATGAAAATACCGTAAATCCTGCTGCTTTAGTAGTGGTACTGACGTATCGCAGGCCAATATTTCCATCGACCGGGTAGGTCAGATCATCGAATCCAAAACGCAATTGCGTGTAAAACGCCTGGGTGTTTTCTTTGATTTCATTGGCGCCGGAAGGATCAGTGCCAAAGGCTGCTGTACGCTTGTACCCATCTTTCCCATATTGAACGCAATCGCCCCAGCCTTGCGCAGCCTTTTGCTCTTGGCAAAGGACGTCGTTGTAGCTGTGAAGTTGATCGTAGGATGCGTTTACGTTTTTGATATAGGCATCTGTAGCGTAGATCCCCGCTGGAACCCCAATTTGGCCACCAAAGAAGTTGTCAAATCCATACGTCGCAACAGACCCAGCCCCTGGATTAAAACGCGGATCATTGAGTGTGGCCAGCTTTCCGAGTTTCCAACCAAGCATCCATGGCTGCGTTACGCCCTGCCAGTTGTAACTTGGGACCGGTACCATGATGCTGGAGTTGCGATCTGTCATTCGCACTCCAAATTGGATGTCGCGTAAAACGGCATGATCAAACGCGTACTCAAGGTCTACTTTTAAAGCGCGGCTTTCTGCGGTAGCTAGGTCTTGGTGGTCCATCGTGTAAGCCCAATAGGCTTGACTCGGATCAACCAACTGGGCGCGTTGCGCAGAGTTAAGAAGCAGTTTTGGCAATGATCCCGTCAGGTCCAGTCCTTGACTCTGCATCTGTACCCCGGTGGCGATTTCAGAAGCAAAGCCATCGGTTTTCGCGGTAATTCGCTGCAAATCAGTGCGGACAGTCCAATCGGATGCAACTTTCCATTGAACATTCAATGCTATGTCTGTCGTTGATGAGTCCCTAGTTTCAACACGATGCGCAGGGTTGTGGTTGATACCATTTGAGGACGGAGCCGAGAGAGTTCCGCTCTTGAAAATTCCGTTGGAATCGTATACGCCATTTGCTACTTGAATGGCGCCTGGATTGCCATTTTGCATGGCCATGAACCGCTCGGACCACTCAATGTTGTACGCAGACTTGAAATAGGTCAGCGTAGCTAAAATATCATCGTTGGGACGCCATTGCGCTGCCGCATATTGGCCTTTGCGGACCCGGTCTAGGTCCTGACTACGCCACATCGCCCCTTGGGGCACCCAAACTGTTTTCCCTGGAACTAAATCAGTACGTGGGTGAAAAGGATCAACCTTCACTTGATCAGCTCGATTAATACTTCTTGAATCGGCCAAATCCACAAGCAGTCCAAATTCACCGAAGTCTGTTTTCCAACGGTCCGATAAGAGAATCGATCCCGAGGGTGTGGTCTTGCCTGCCAAATCCGAGTACGTCATGTCTGCCGAAATAGCTCCCTTAAAGCCCTTGGAATCAAAAGGCAAGGCAGTACGCAGATTGACCAGACCACTGACGCCACCTTCAATCTGTGAAGCAGAGGGATTCTTGTATACATCCACACCGGACATCAGTTCCGGCGGCACGTCTTCAAAGTTCAAGGAGCGACCGCCATTGGCAGAGAACGAATCTCGACCATTCATTTCCGAACGAATAAAGCTCAGGCCGCGGATTGTCACGCTGTTGCCGTCGACGGAGAAGTGCTGGGGATCATTTGTCATCGCACGATCCAGTGTGATGCCCGGGATCCGCTGCAATACTTCGATGACTGAACGATCTGGCAGCTTGCCGATATCGTCGGCGGAAATAGAGTCAACCATCTCGTCGGCATTTTTTTTGATGTTTTGCGCCGACTGAAGCGCTGCACGTTGACCAGTAATCACGACCGTATTGAGCTCACTGCTCGCAGGAGACGGGGTGGGGTCCGGCGGCGACTGGGCAAAAGCCCCGCCGCCGGAAAGAAGTATGAGCTGCGAGACTGCAGCTGCAATAACGGTTTTCTTGGTGTTTATCATGGTTGTTGTCTCCTACGAATAATTTAATCAATCACTAACAAACTCGATGAGTGCTGGCAAAACAAGCCGCCCTTGATCGGGTGGCTTGAATGGGGCATATTGCCTTGGGTCGTGTCAAAGCCAAAGCACAGTTGATGTTTCATGGGGCGAATTTCGTTGAAGCGTCGCGGCATCATGGTTGGAAAAGCGCCTGCTTGATGCTGGTTCTGAACTCATGCTTGACAGGGTCATAAACGCCAAAGCCAGCCGCCAACTCCCAGTAGTACCAGGGCATGCCGCGGTCTGCCATCGCCTCGCGCATTAGCCGTAAATAGCGGATTCTTGCCGCCTCTGGGGCTAAGGAGTACGCGCCAAACTCGCCTACAAAAATGGGGTAACCCAAGCGCCTAGATTGATTTACGGCTGTGTCCAGCAGGCTGGTCATCAAGGCCGCTTGGTTTGCATCACAGCAATCCACACCTATGGGCTTTAGTGGCTGCACCCAATCGGCGCCCTGGTGGGTGAAGTTAAAGGGCTCATAGTGGTGCACCGTCAAGATCAGATTCGGATCAGGAGGCAACACTAATTTTTCAAGAGCGCTTGCGCTGTTCCACAAGGTAGGGCCTACAACGAGAGCGCGCTGTGGATTAGACTTGCGGATCACTCTGACGGCGCGTGACAGAAGATCGTTCCAGGTACTTTCCTGGATTCCATGGGGTTCGTTGTAGAGCTCAAAAATAAGTCGGTCATCCTTATCAGCGTAACGTTGAGCGATTTGGTCCCACATAGCCAAAAAACGCACACGGACCACTGATGGATCCACACTCCGATCAGTCGCATCCAGTGGGTCGCCATCTAGCTGTCGATAATGATGCATGTTGAGTACCACGGTGGAGCCGCCCGCTAACAGACGCTCCACAACAGAATCAACCCGTTTGAAAAATTCGGGATCGATGACTGCTGCCGCATCGGTGCTTGCGTGGTTGCTCCATCGCACAGGCAAACGAACATGGCGGCTAAAACCCTTGTTTCCGACCAGTGCTATGAACTCATCCTCAACTTTAAGGCCCCAAGCACCTTCGGTAGGTGCATCCAACATGTTGCCGAAGTTGATGCCTGCGCCCAAGCTGAGAGCCAGTGCTCTCGTCTGCGGTGAGGCGCCTGGAGCGCTTCCAGGCGAACTAAGTGGGTAGTGCTCAATCAAAATCTGGTTAGCTTTTCCCACAGGCGTATCGGCCTGCACGTTTCCTTCGCCTGCGCACCCAAACAGCACGTACACACCAAGCATGGTGAATGCGCGCACAAGGCAATGCTTGACAGAAGTCTTAGGCATGCTCGCCGCTCCTTGTGGCTTCTTTGTGCTGCGCAATGGTTTTACGGTACCAGTGGGCACTGTCTTTTAGTGTGCGTTTTTGGTTTTCGTAATTCACATGGACCAGCCCGAACCGTTTGGAATAGCCTGCTTCCCACTCGAAGTTGTCCATCAGGCTCCAGTAAAAGTAGCCACGTACATCCACGCCAGCTTCACGAGCCTTGGCAACGCTCTCCAGGTGCATGCGGACGTAATCAATGCGCTGTTGATCGTGAACACTTCCGTCTTGCACTATGTCTGCGCAGGCCATCCCGTTTTCGGTGATATAAATCGGTGGCAGTCGGTACTCGCTGTTAATGTCGATTAGCAATTCGCGAAGTCCGTCTGGGTAGATCTCCCAACCCATATCTGACTCACCCAATAGCTTCGGCGCCAGAGCTTCAGGTTTACTTGCGCTGGCCCAGATACGGGTGTAGTAATTGACGCCAAGAAAGTCCAGCGGTGCCTGGATCAGCTCCATGTCACCCGACTGCACGACCGGATAGTGCTCAATGCCTGGGTCTTTTGGGTACTCGCCTCGGAAAATTGGATCCATGTACCAGCGCACAAAGCTGCAGTATTGGGTACGAGCCTTCTCAATGTCTGCCGGGCTATCGCTGGCTGCAGAAACGCTAGATTGGTTGAGTACGATTCCCAAAGGCGTGCGCACACCCGCGGCGCGCATTGCCTTCAATGCTAGGCCATGTGACAGCAAAAGGTGGTGAGAGACTTGGGCTGCAAGCTGAGGGTCTTTGAATCCGGGAGCAAATTTGCCCGTTGCATGGCCCAATGTCGCGGCACACCAGGGTTCGTTGTGGGTAGCCAAGGAGGTAAGCCGGTCACCCAGCAATTGCCCCATAGCCTCTGCATACACGGCAAAGCGTTCCGCCGTTTCCCGAACCCCCCATCCACCTTTTTCCTGCAGATGCTGCGGCAAATCCCAGTGGTAAAGCGTTGCATGGGGTTGCAGGCCTCTCGCGAGCATGCCGTCTACGAGCCTGTCATAAAAATCGAGACCTTTTTGATTGAATGAACCCAGTCCCAAAGGCTGTACGCGCGGCCACGCAATCGAGAAGCGATAGGCATCAACGCCAAGGTTTTCGATCAAACCAAGGTCTTCTTCCCACCGGTTGTAGTGGTCACACGCATGACGGCCGCTATCACCATTGAGCACCTTGCCATTCTGGCGCGCAAAGGCATCCCAAATCGAATCTCCCCGTCCATCTTCCAACGTTGCGCCTTCAATTTGGTAGGCGCTGGTGGCAGTACCCCATGTGAAACCACTGCCCAATGCGCGAAGGGCAGAAGTTTCTAAGCCAATTTGAGTTTTGTATCCGTTCGTCATGCCTAAGTGATTGCCTCGTAAGGTCGACAGGACATCCGAAATTCCAATCAGGAATGCTAGACAACGCTGTCAATTCAGATGAATTAGACAGCGTTGTCTAGCATTTGGGTATAGGGGTTTTCCCGCCTCTACTTGCCAGCGAGAGCTGGAGTAAGCAAACGTCTCTTAGCGCTTGCCTGGCTTGCCTGTTGACAACCGAATGACCAGCTCGTGGGCCAGCACCATGTGTGTAGACAATACGTTTACTTGGACCTCGTCGTCAGCAGTTTTGGCCGATGTGATCAGCATTTCCACCGCCACACGAGCCATTGCAGCTGTGGGTTGCCGTATGGTTGTCAACTGGGGCCAGACAAGACTCGCGGCTGGTGAATCGTCAAACCCGGCTATGGACAAATCATCAGGGACTACCAAACCAAGACTTTGCGCTGAAGCCAATATGCCTAGTGCCATGTCGTCATTACTGGCGAAGATTGCGGTGGGGCGGGTACGTCTACTTAAGATCTTATTCGCACCCTCCAAGCCGGAGTGGAATTTGAAATCCCCGGTGTAAACAAAATCTCTCTCTACCGGTAAAGCATTCGCCTTCATAGCGCGGGAAAACCCTTTGTAGCGCAAAGCTGACGCCGCTTGGTCTGCAGGCCCCTTGATAAAGCCAATTTTCTTGTGCCCTAGACTTATCAAGTGGGCCGTCATCTGCTCGGCTGCCAGAACATCATCCATGCGAACGCTGGGTATGCCATCGCTGTCTCGCTCGGGCGAGATCAATACACACGGCGTATCACTTTCGCCCAGTGCCTGCAACACATGCGGGTTTTCGCATAATGGTGGGGTCAGGATCATCCCGTCAGGTCGCAAGGCACTGATCATCTGGTCGACTTGCTGCCCCAAATCTGGAGCATCGTCCTTGACCGACTCCACCACAAGGTGGTATCCCGCTTCACGGCACCGCACCGTGGCACCTTGTTGAACCCCGCTGACAAATGCGGCACTGGGGTCGTAGTACAACAGGCCAATCAGAAAAGAACGAGCACCTGCGAGACTGCGCGCGCTTAGCTTGGGGCGGTACTTCATTTGGGTAACCACCCTGAGCACATGCTCACGCGTCTCGGTGTGGACACCTGGTTCTTTGTTCATGACCCGAGACACTGTCTTGATGGAAACACCTGCAACCCTTGCCACGTCAGTAATCGTAGGGGTTGCGCTAACTTTGATGTTCATTTCCATGGCGTGTGCTTTAAATCTACATGTCTTCGCGAATTCCGCATTTTCGTTCTTAATTCATACGCCTTGGGTATTTATGCCGATAAATCTTCTTAGGAACTTTTAAACACGCATAATGACAGCGCTGTCAAAATTATGTATGATTGGTCCAAATCGCTCGTAAAAAGGTACAGGCAAGTCGAGCATCCTCCCCACAAGCCAGGAAATAACATGCCATCTTTACGCGAAAGACTTCGCTCCCCATTTGCCTGGGTTCCAACGGCCTATTTGGCTGAGGGCATTCCATTTGCCATGGTCATTTGGGTGGCAGGAACCATGTTCAAAGACCTTGGGCATAGCGACAGTGAAATCACTATGTCCACTGCCAGTATTGGCATTATGTGGTCGCTCAAGCCCTTGTATGCGGGGTTTTTGGACATGTTTAAGACAAAGCGTTTCTGGGTCATTGCCATGCAGCTAGTTCTGGCGAGCTTACTGGGTCTGTGGGCCACATCACTGGCTTTGCCGAACTACTTTGTTGTAGCGATTTTGCTGTTGTGGCTAATGGCCTTTGCCTCTGCCACACAAGATATTTGTATTGATGGTGTTTACATTACCAGTCTCGATGCGTCAGCCCAGGGGAAGTTCATGGGTCTGCAGGGTGCCTTCTGGAACGCAGGCAGAATATTTGCCACAGCTGTTGTGGTGGGGGTCGCGGGAGCTTTACAAAAGAGCGGACTGGATGCGCGCGCCGCTTGGGCAACCGCGCTTGCAGTAAGTATGGGAGCGATGGCGTTGCTTGCGGCCTACCACTATTGGACGTTGCCTCCCGGCTCAACCTCGGAGAGGCCCGCCAACGCATTAGCTGTCGCCCATACCTTCAAAGATCAGTTCCTCGATTTCTTGAAGAAGCCACACCTTTTGGGTATGCTGACATTCGTATTGCTGTACCGTATGGGCGAGGGGTTTTTACTTTTGGAGGCGCCCCTCTTTATGCAGGGTCAAGTGACTAACGGCGGCTTGGGTATGTGCGCAACCACAGTGGTTACTGCAGCATGCCCCCATACGCTCGAGAGCAAGGCACTGATAGATGGCCTGATCAGCACCATTGTTAGCCTAGCCTTTGGACTTTTGGGCGGAGTCTTTGCTGGCAAGTATGGTCTTAACCGCAGGACACTGGTTTTTATGGCCCTGTGTCTGAATTTACCGCACATCACTTTTTATATTTTGAGCTGCATGGTAACAACTGAGGCGCCCGTTTCGTTGCCTGTGATTGCGACACTGGTCACGCTTGAGAAAGCGGGCTACTCCTTCGGATTTGTGGCCAACATGCTTTACATGATGCAACAGATCTCACCCGGAAAGTATCACATGACGCACTATGCCTTTTGCACGGCGATTATGAATCTGACGCTCATCCCCACCCAAATGGCGAGCGGCGTCCTTGCAGATCACTTGGGATTTCAGACCTTCTTCCTAATGGTGATGGTGGCGTCTATTCCATCCGTACTGGGCGCCTACTTTGCCCCTTTCCCAAACAAGGTGGATCACACCGGCGCTACAAAGACTTAAGGCGCTGCCCAAGGTAGTCGTCAAGTAGTTGGCTTTAGGAATATCCTGATGCGGGAGAAACACTCCGCAAGCCGGCGGAAAGCAAAAAGTAATCTTACAAACTACTACAAAACTCCCTCTTACCAGTGGGACACATCTGCCGCTTCAGCACCGGCAAGCGCTTAACGTGCGCTTTGCGCGCCGAATTATCAAAAAAAGTAAGCCCTAGAGCGGTCAACAGTGGGATCCACGGGCCCCGTTGGAATAGGCCATTACCTATGAAATCCATGGCACCCCCCCCCCCCCCCCCCCCCCCCCGCACCACGCTCTAACTTGCTAGCCATAACCTGGCCCCTTTTGGCCGACCTTGTGCTGGGTATAACGGTTGGGCTTATTGGGCTGTCTATGGCTTCGCAAGAGTCTGCAGCGGCGGTGGCGGCCTTCACCTTGTCGAACCATATCCAAGCCTCCTTCTTTCTTTTGTTTCGCATTATTAGCATGGGGGTGAGCGTTGTCATTACGCAAAACCTTGGTGCAGGGCATCGCTCCGTGGCCGATGCTACGGCCCGTGCGGCCATAGGAGCAAGCGTCTGGTTGGGTCTCATTTCTGGGATGGTGGTGTCAATTTTTCCAAACAACTTGTTATTGCTCCTGAATGCTCCTGCGGAAGTGTTACCCCTGGCCGTTCCGTTCCTAGAAGTGCTGGCTATCGCGTTGGGATTGGATTCGCTCAATGCATGCATGGGCGCCGTCATGCGCGCACATTTACATACCCGCGACACCTTCCTCAACATGATGAGCATGCACAGCCTTCACTTGATAATATGTGTTTTGCTGATGCAGGGAATTGGCCCCATACAGCCAATAGGACTGATCGGCTTTGCTTTGTCGGCCGCGGTCAGTCGGCTTTTTGCTGTTGGCTTTCACTTGGTGCTGTGGCGATGGCGTCTCAATTTGATTCCAACCCTGCAAGACTGGTGGACAGTGCGCTGGAAACTGTTGCTACCAGTTTTTCACATCGGACTGCCTGGGGCTGCAGAAAACATTGCCTACCGACTTTCCTTGCTAGCCACTGTGGCCATGGTTGCAAACATGGGAACGGATGCACTTGCAGAACATGGTTACACCATGCAAATCATGTTTTTCATACTAGTTTTCAGCTTATCCGTAGGCTTTGGCAGTGAAATTTTGGTGGGGCACCTGGTGGGAGAACGTAGCTTGCATAAAGCCCATCAATTGGTAGTGCACAGTGTGCGCATAGGAATCTTGGTTTCACTAGGTATGTCACTGATCGCTGTGTTTACCGCAAGCTGGTCTTTGGCATTTTTTACTAGCGACCCCCGCATCATTGAAATTTGCACCCAACTGCTATGGATTGCCGTAGTTCTTGAGCCCGGACGCGCTTTGAATTTGATTGTTATAAATTCCTTGAGGGCTTGCGGTGACGCCCGCTTTCCCGTGGCTGCTGGTGTGGCGTGTATGGTGATAGTGATGGCCGGTGGCGCATGGCTCCTGGGCGTCTATTTTGGAATGGGATTGATTGGTGTGTGGATTGCATACACACTCGATGAATGGACACGCGGCTTTATCATGTGTTGGCGCTGGTGGGGGCGTGGCTGGCTGCCGGCAGCCCGTGCAACACATCGGCGACTCATCCGGCAGCGCATCGGGGCTGAAAGCTAATCAATTGAGAGGCTTTGCCAACCAAGATGACTACTTTTTATAGTCAAACCATCTCTAGTGCCAACCGTGTTAATGGAACTGTTCTCTAAGGATCTCATCCACTGTCATGCAGTTAATCAGACATCTTATTTTGAGTGCGTTGGCAAACTTACAGAAATACTTTTTAGGGTTATGGGGTCGACCAGCTGAGTACCATTGGGGATAAGCTGCAGTCCCACTACTTCGATTTGATTGCGCTTTTTCCCATGACTTTTAAAGTCTTCATCAGTCAACGTCAATACGACATCTTGTCCGGCCTGGTCGGCAAAGGCGATCAACTTCCGTTCCGAACCACTCCAGCGGCCATAGCCCGCTGAGCCTGCTTGGACAAACAAATAGAGATTTAGCTTTCCTTCTGAAAAGTAGGGCTTGGGAATATTTAACACATACTGCACTTCGAAGTGCTCAAAATTGTGGATGCCACCAAGTGCTTGCACCAAAGTTACTTTGCCAGAATGTCCTGGTGGGAGCCGGTCAGGCGCCCAAAGCGGGGACAGTTGCAGTGCTGCCTTTGAGCCATCTAGGCTACGCCCTATGTCCAAGTCTTCGTCAGAAATGCGCGCAGTTATTGCACCAATTGCGTTGGCGTTGTTATAGCTAAATAGGTAATGAGACTTTGGATTGACAACCATTGGTTCCGGCGCTGGTGGCACAATCTTAGCGCTGTTAAACCGAAGCCCAAGATTGCGAATGCTGATGGGCGCAGACTCCATAGATCCTTTGCGGTGAAATAGCAAATTGATGCGTTCAATTGCTCGGAGCTTTTCTGGCGGTTCATTGAAATCCGCTGCAGCAATGCGAATTTTTTTATAACGGCCGGCGCTCCCGGCAAAGTCAGCCATGGTGAATGTGCGACCGTTGAATAGATAGTCCCCTTGGGCGCCCGCCTGCAAGGAAAACACAAACTGCATTTTGCCTTCGTCAACGTATTGCCTGGGCATATTGATCTCAAACTCGACTTCCACCTGCGTGCAGTCACGTGAGGACATAAGCTGATATAAGTGGAGCCGGCTAGTTTCCACATTGCTTATTCCTTTTGTTCCTGACTGCGTATCTTTGGCGGACCAAAGTGGCCTTACCGCGAGTACGGCAGCGGTGCTATCTGGGCTCAAGCTGAGCTGATGGTTGCCTAAATGTACGGTATCAATTGTCCATAAGGTAGGCTCAGTCAGATTTACGCGGATGTCAAATTCGCGCTCACTAGCTTGTGTTGTAGCAGCGCCGCACATCAGCAACGCGGTCAGCATCAAAAGTCTGCGGATACCTTCCAATGACATATCCACTGCCTTCAGGGAATGCTGTGCCCCTTTGCGGCCACCCACATTGCATACCAGTCTTCCCGTTCCAGGGTAATTAACGACGCACGAACTGCACTTTCGATACGCTCCAATTTGTTAGTACCAATAACCGGAATTGGACGACTAGGATGCCCCATAACCCACGCGTAGGCTAGTTGCTCCAACGTCGCGCCGCCATACTTACCAGCCAATGCACTGGCGACTTGGGCAAGTCGGACAGCCGCTGGGTGGTTTCGGTCAAATAGTTTCCCACCTGCCAGCGGGCTCCATGCCATCGGTTGCATACGCATTTGCTGGCAAAGGTCAAAAGTACCATCAACACTGGCGTCCATATTGAGCAAATGAAACTCGACTTGATTGGTGAGCAAGGGAGTATCCATACGGCTATTTAGTGCATGAAACTGTGAGGGGTTGTAATTGGAGACACCTGCGCGTTTGATTTTTCCCTCTTGAACTAAGGTGTTAAGGCCTTGGGCCGTATCGTCAACACTGGTAAACCAATCTGGACGGTGTACTAGAAACAGATCAATCTGCTCGCGCCCGAGCAACTTTAGCGATGTCTCCACACTCTTTTTTAGTTGTACGGCCGAAGCATCATAAAAACCCACGGTGCGCTCCGGGTTTTTGGGGTTCGGTACATAAATGCCGGATTTAGTAATAATTTTTAGATTGTTACGAAGATCCAAAGAAGACGCCATGGCCTCGCCCAAGGCGGCTTCGACGGCATACCCGCCATAAATTTCTGCGGTGTCAATTGTTGTGATACCTAGCTCCAAGCAGCGGTTCATCCTGCGATTGATATCCTGGCTGGTAGGTGCGTCATCGAGCATACGCCAGGTGCCATACACCATTGGCGAAGCAAAGGAGTCAGCGGTAACGGAAATTGGAGTAGTACTCATGCTATTCACTTTGCAAGGTTACATGCACTGTCATATGCGAGGAGTGCTTCAAGCAGGTAATAGTCACCAAAAACAAGACTGGTGTTGGTTAACCGATGGTTTGCATCGGGATGGTAGTTGCGCGCCTGATAACGCAGGGCACTGGCGAAATCCGGGCTAGATGAAAAGTATGGTTCCTGAACAAGACTGCTGAGCGCCTGGACTGCCGCCTCCCAATAATTGGACTTGTCAACCGACTCCTGACATAGACGACTAAGGCGAAAAAACGCACAAGAAGCTAACGCGGCAGCGCTCGAGTCCTTGAACTCAAGGGCTGTTAAGTCACTATTGAAGTCAGAAGGCGGAACATGATCTGGTGGTAAGTGGGCTAGGTAGTACTGTGCCGCTTTGATAGATTGCTGCAGATAAGTTTCGAGTCCGGTAACCTCGTATAAATAGGCATAACCGTAGATTGCCCAGGTCTGACCGCGCGACCAGCAGCTTTCATCGTGCATACCTTGATGGGTGTATTTTCGCTTGAGTTGACCTGTGGCGGGATCGAGGTCCAGGACGTGGTAGGTGCCGTTATCAGGCCTAAAGAATTCAACTATAGAGCGATCCGCATGGCCAAGGGCAATCTTCCTCAATTCCGCTGGGCCGCCATTGTCTGCCGCCCAGATAAGAAGCTCCAAATTCATCATGTTGTCGATGATGACAATATAGTTTTTTGCGTCATCAATAGCGCCCCAAGATCGGATCAGTCCAACTTGTGGGCTAAAGCGCTTCCCTAGACTTTGTGCCGCCTGGAGTACTACCGATTTATAGCGCGCCTCGCCTGTTAAGCGGAACGCGTGACCGAAACTATCCTGAATCATGAAGCCTAAATCATGGTTGGTAGTAGTGAACTGCTCGTCAGTAAGGCCTACGGTCCAAGCGTCGGCACGCTGGCGCCACAGTTCTTGATCCGTCCAACCACGTCGCTTTGCAAATTCATAGACATACCACAGGGATCCCGGATAAAAACCGCTCACCCAGTCTGGTGCTGGAACGGTAGACCAGGATGCGCCTTTCGCCTCGTTGGGGTAGGCAGTTTTGTCCGACTGCGTTTCGTCATAAGCAGCGAGTTTGTCGGCGATGCTGGCGATTGCTGCATCAACATCAATACTTGGGTTGTTCATTGCATTTACAGTGGGTCGGTGGTTTACGGGTGTTCTACGTTGCCAATGCTTTTTCCAGTGCAGCAGTCAATGCCAGACCTGCGTAGTCTTGGGCGCACAAAAAGCGTCCGCTCACACCATCGTTCAGCAAAGCCGGTACCAGTGCACCCGGGAGCACCGAAGCAGGCGCATTGGGCGCATTGGGGCCGCCCAGATCTGTACGCAACCAGCCTGGGTCAAGCAGATTCATTTGCACACCAGTTCCCGCCAACTTCCCAGCGATATCACGCACAAACTTGTCTACAGCAGACTTTGAAACCGAATATGCAGATAGTTCTGGTTGATCTTGAATGCCTGATGTGAGATTGATTACTCGCCCCCAGCCGCGCGCGATCATGGGTGGTACCAAACGGTTACAAATACGAACCAAGCTGATAACGTTGACTTCGAAACTGGTGCGGTAATGCTCTGCAGGAGTTTCATAGTAGGCACCCCTGTAGGGCGTCATGATCGCTGCGTTGTTGTAGACCACATCAATATGTCCGGCTTTTGCCAAGGCTTCGTCCAAAAACTGGTCCACCTGAGACTGGTCTGAAAGCTCGCCAGACACTGTCACTACCTGAACGCCCTTTGCGCGCAGTTTGCTGGCGAGGGCTTCGGTATGTGACAGTTCTCGGCTGTGCAAAACAAGGTTTGAACCCAGTTGTGCAAGGCCTTCGCTGACATGCAGACCAACGCCTCTGCTGGCGCCCGTGACAAGAGACCACTTGCCTTGTAAGGTATTCATTTTGTTTCTTTCCTAAAGGAGAAGCGCAGCCTGTACCGGATGGACAAAAGGTCTGCAATGGTTAAAAAATGTTGAGCTGATTCAGGACATACGAAGCTTGGAGAACCTCGTCTTGATGACCTTCGCTTCGTTATGGGAGGTGGCTGCAATGCCCAGATAGCCGCCTGCGGGAAGGATTAGGCGATGCTCGCAGTAGGTCTTCCAGTGCACTCCGTCTTCGCTGAACATAGCGGTAAACATATTCCCCGTGCGAGTCAGCTTAAGAAACACACGCGGGAAGTGAACCGGGAAATCTGGCTTGGGTGGAAGGGGCTGGGGCGGATAGATCGCCGAGCACTCTGTGTCTTTACCTACGCGCGACTGGTATTCAATGCCGCCATTATTTTTGTTACGAGGGTCGTTATTACCAAACGCCAGTAGCATCACATGCTGTGCCCCTGCGTCAAGTGAGGTCCGCCACATGAGGCCGGCCTTGGAGTAGAGGTCGGCCATCTCAATGGTTTCAACCTGCACGCTAAACTCAAAGTCACCCTTCGCCTCCATGTGGGCAAAGTGGCATTCGTCGCGTACGCCCCAAATGTCTGCACCCGCGCTAGTGATTTCAATAGTTTCATTCGATTGGGTGGATTTCCCTTGTAGGCGAGGAGCGCCAATGTCTATGCCGGAAAGAATGGGAGTGCTCATAGCCTTGTTAGGTGGTTGGTGGTGCAGATCCGCCTTTGCGATAGGCAGGGACCGAATGCGAGTGCCCGTCGCGGCGAAGATCGCGTTGCAAATGGCGGGCGCCAAGGGCGGCAGGGCAGGTTCGCCGAGTCCAGTGGGAGGGTTAGTGCCTTCTATGAAATGCACTTCAATGCGCTTGGGCGCTGCGTCCATGCGCAGCACCGGGTAGTCGTGAAAGTTTGACTGGGTCACACGGCCTTGGTCGATAGTTAGCGCTTGTAACCAGGCAGTACTTAGTCCCTCGATGATGGATCCCTGAACCTGCGCTTCTGCACCACTGATATTTATGATGCGCCCGACGTCAATCACCGCCACCACGCGCTCGACGGTGAGCTTGCCTTCGGGTGAAACAGAAACCTCCGCTACTTCTGCCGCATACCCCTGGTGGCTGAAGTGAAATGCAATGCCTTGGCCGGTCCCTTTGGGCATGACTTTTTTCCATCCTGCCTTTGCGGCGACCATCCTCAATACAGCTTTCATCCGGGCGGTGTCAAAAGCAGGGTCCCAGCGGCCGGAGCCAGGGAACACTCGGTCTTCGCCCAAGAGGTGAAGTCTGAAGGCAAGCGGGTCTTTGCTTGCACTGTGTGCCAACTCATCCAGGAAACTTTGCACAACGAAAGCGATGCCATTGCTCCCCGGTGCTCTCATCCAACTGGTGGGAACGTTGCTGCTTAGCACGGACTTTTCCAGCAAATAGTGCGGCACCAGCGCTGCTGGGAACTCCTTACCGGCCATATCGGCCGCTGTCCCCGGCTTCTTGCTGCTATTGAGACCCACAGTTACGAAGTGGTTGCGCCATGCGAAGATGTCTCCTGCTGCATCCAATCTGGCAGATAGGAAGTGCCAGCCCGCGGGTCGGTATTGTCCGTGCTGCGTGTCGCTTTCTCGCGTCCACGTGAGCTTTATTGGGCGGCCCACGCGTTGAGCAATAGCCACCGCCTCGGCTACGAAATCATTAGTCAACCTGCGCCCGAAAGCTCCGCCGCTCCGGGTAAATTGCAACTCCACCTTTTCTTTGGGTACCTTCAGAACTTTGGCAGCAAGTTCCCTTGCGTTTTCAGGGAGCTGGGTGGGGGCTATTACCTGCATGCCACCACCAGGCTGTGGAATCGCCAGCGCATTCATTGGCTCCAGGGGCGCATGGTGCAAAAATGGATAGTGGTACTCGGCAGAGACTTGGATGCCGGAGCCTTGTAACGCCGTGTTGGCATCACCCACGCTATGCACTACTGGCCCCCGCTGCTTGCCGATTTCAGCTGCCCGTAGTCCATAGGCTAAAGAACTTTGTTTGCTGCCCAGAGAGGGACTCCACAGCACTTCTAAAACCTTCTGCGCCTTAAAAGTTGACCAGGTTGAATCGCCAATGATGGCGATGCCGGGAAACAAACCATAGTAATCGCTGCTGCCTTCAAGGATAAATGCGTCCAAAATACCAGGCTGCTTGCGCACGTCGGCAAGATTGGCGGAGATCACTTTGGCACCAAAGACTGGGCTTTTGACATACACGGCATGCAACATGCCGGGTACGCTTTGGTCTATGCCGTAACGGCACTGGCCGTTCACGATAGATTGATTGTCTACGCCCACGATACGCTGACCGATGAGTGTGCTTTGGGCTGCGCTACGCAGTACAACATCCTGCGCGCGGGGAGCGGGTAGCGTTGCCGCGAGCGATGCCAGTTCTCCGAAGCCGAGTGACTTTTCGGATGGGAGGTGGTGTATGCGGCTTTGCTTTGCAACACATTCGCTTTCAGGCACCCCCCATTGGCCAGCCGCTGCCCGTATTAGCAGTGTACGTGCCGTAGCACCGGCCTCACGCAAGGGCTGGTAGCAGTCAAAAATTGACATGCTTCCCCCGGCTTCCTGCGGACCAAGTGCCGCATCGAGGTACCCATATTCAATTTGCAGGGTGGAGAAATTCGCACCAAGCTCGTCCGCCAAAATCATCGGCAATGCGGTCTTGACACCTTGCCCTAGCTCTGGATTTTGGGCTACTAAAATTACCACACCGTCGGTCCGAATTTTGATAAACGCATTTGGTTTAAATGCTGCCGCTTGCGGCCCGTTAGCTGGTGAATTAGCCGCGCAAGCGGTATCCATGTGTGCAATATTGACCAGCAGGCCTCCACCAGTGAGCGCAGTAAACTGCAAGAAAGTTCGACGTGAGTGCGTAGGCGCTGACATTAAGACTTCCCGCCCATCTTGCGAGCCGCATCTTTGATGGCAATGCGAATGCGGGGATAGGTGCCACAGCGGCAAATATTGCCAGCCATAGCTTCACTAATCTGATCGTCGTTGGGGGAAGGATTTTCTTTCAGTAACGCCGCTGCAGTCATGATCTGACCAGATTGGCAATATCCGCATTGGGGAACGTCATGCTCACACCATGCCTTCTGCAATGGGTGTTGTTCTTGAGACCCAAGTCCCTCAATGGTGGTAATGCTTTGGCCCCCTACTGCAGACACTGGTAGCAGACACGAACGAGTAGCCGCACCATCTAAGTGCACGGTGCATGCGCCACACAGGCCCATACCACACCCGAATTTGGTACCGAAGAGCCCTAGCGCGTCCCTTAGTACCCAGAGTAACGGCGTGTCTGATGCCGCGCTAACAGTTTGCTGCTGACCATTTATATTCAAACGATAGTTGTTCATGCTTGTAGCGCTAAGGAATAGCCTGGTCTGGTTATGTTTGGCCGGATGCCGGCGCAATGTAGGCCTTGTGTCCACCGTTTTCCTGCCATTGACGATGAACTTTCCATCCCAGAATTAGGGATATCGCAGCCATGGTGCCTCCTGCCAGAAAAGTGTACTGATAGGCATTTCCCATCCGATCCAAGGCAAGTCCCATTAGGGGCGCCAGAACCATACTGAATGCAGCCTGAAACAGCCCAGCGGCAGCGGCATACTGCGCGTACTTTTGCTTTGGGAACAGCATTTGTCCGATGGCTGCTGTGCCTGTCCAGTAAATTCCTGAAACGATACCGTGCGCCAGTAACGCTATTCCAAACGACGCTTGATCGACGGTCAGGAAAAATCCCACTAGCATCAAACACCCGTACAACGCCAGCGATACTTGCCCAACGCGTATTGCATGAAATTTATCAACGAGCCAGCCGATAGGCAGAGAGAGCATAAAGGAGCAGGCAAACGTGGCTACTAGGTATTTGCCATAAGTCTCCATGTTCATGCCATAGCTTTTTGCTGCGTAGATTGCAAATGTATTGACCGGCAGGAAGGCCGCCGTGCTCAAGCCGATGAAGCAAAAAACCCATAAATAGTACCTTTGGGAAAGGCAGTCGCGGTAATAGTCGCCGATGGCACCTCTGATGAGGGGCGTTCCGGCAGCATGCTCGGAAGGCGGTGGATATTGCCCCTCTTTGACACGAAAACACATCACTGTAAAACCAATGCCGTACAAGAGTCCGACGCAAACAAAAAAGAGTGTGAAGTGTTGTTCGACCTTTCCAATAATGAGCTGATTAAAGAAGATTCCAACAGCCAAACCCACGGCTCGGAACATGCCATAAAAGCGACCCAGCCATTCCCTAGGCACGACATCATTTACAAGACCATTAAAAACCGCGTTGGTGATGACCACACCAATTTCAAATATGGTCCAGAAAAGGGTCATTAGTGCCAATACTGTGAAGTTGGCATTCTCCGAGCCGATTTCCATCCATTGGTTGATCGCCGCGCCGAGTACAGGGCTAAATCCCAACCCAACCATGGCAAGTGAAACGAAGGGGGTTGGTATTAGCAAAAATGGAATACGACGTCCCCACCGACCGCGGTGCCGGTCACTCCAGTAACTAATGACTGGGCCCAGCAGAAAAATGATGACCTGCGGAATAGTGACTAAAAACAAGCCAGTCAGCAAGTCAGAAGCTTGGAAGTGTTTGAGCATCAGTTGCGCAACAGGCGCAGCCGAACGCTCTCGCAACATAAATGCGACATCACCAAACAGCAACCATGCGAAGAGCGTTGCCAGGCCTACCTTGGTGTAGGTGAGGCTGCCCAAAGACCAGGTGGTTGCAGATACTTGCCGAATTTGTGGCGATAGCATCCCATCCTTGCCCGCATGGCTTTTTCGCGCATCATTCGAACTTACATCGTTATCAATCATTAGCCGGATTAGACAACGCTGTCATTGTGTCGTGTACTAGGAATTACCCTAGGTACACCGCTCAATCCCAAAGAAGCCAGACTTCGCCTACCGGCCTTTGCATAGCGCAACCTTTTTCTCGTCGGTAAGGCTGCTACACACGACTAACACTTTCAGCGTCGTGTTGTTGACGTCAACGTCAAGTTGACCCATCAGTCTCGGGCGGTAAGCTGGTCGGATCGGCCAGGTAGTGGCGGCGGTACAAGATTGCCGGGCTTCCATCCGGGTGGCCCACACACATAGCAAACCACTTCGCGCAAGGATCGCGCCGTCTGGAGGTCTTGCCAAATATTGGCCCACTCCATGCTGGTTAAGGTTATCGGATTGTTCGTATTCGCCTGGGTTCTGAGTCCGTACCTTACTGGCTCCACTTCAGGTTCGTAAGTGCCCAACAGGCGGTCAATGAAAATGAACATGTTGGCATAGTTTTTATCAACATACTGCCGATTGATGCCATGGTGTACTCGGTGGGCCGACGGCGTGTTCAGGAACCACTCAGCAATCCCAAGCTTAGGAA
>Ga0214919_10002621_pt1 | contig 28003 bp, 24 predicted proteins | sample LL1503_MetaG_FD_177994 | JGI IMG/M metagenome (GOLD analysis project Ga0214919, IMG submission 177994) | Freshwater microbial communities from Lake Lanier, Atlanta, Georgia, United States - LL-1503 | ecosystem: Environmental > Aquatic > Freshwater > Lake | place: USA: Georgia | collected...
CGCGGCCGGCCCCCTACTTCGGTTTCGAGATTCCCGATGCCCCGGGAAACTACTGGTATGTCTGGTTCGACGCGCCGATCGGCTATCTGGCCGCCACCAGCGAGTGGTGTGCCGCTCACGGCGGTTCGTTCGAGTCGTGGTGGCACCGCGACGCGTCCCCACCAACCGCCGAGATCCATCACTTCATCGGCAAGGACATCACCTATTTCCACACGCTCTTCTGGCCAGCCATGCTGGAGGCGGCCGGCCTCCAGTTGCCGAAGAAGGTCCACATCCACGGCTTTCTCACCGTCAACGGCCAGAAGATGTCGAAGAGCCGGGGCACGTTCCTCCTGGCGCGAACCTACCTCGACCACCTCGATCCGGGCATGCTGCGGTATTACTATGCCGCGAAACTGTCCGGCGGCATCGACGACCTCGACCTGAACCTCGAGGAGTTCACCGCGAAGGTGAATTCCGATCTGGTCGGCAAGGTGGTCAACCTCGCCAGCCGCACCGCGCGGTGGCTGGAGCAGACCGGCCTCGCGACAGACTATCCCGACGACGGCGGCCTCTTCGCCGCAGCGGCCGCCGACGGTGCTGCCATCACCGAGGCCTACGAGGCCTGCGACTTCGCCCGCGCGATGCGAACCATCATGCAGGCCGCCGACCGCGCCAATGCCTACGTCGACGCCGAACAGCCGTGGAAGCTCGCCAAGGCGGGCCCGGAGTCGGCCGCGAAGCTGCTCGACGTCGCCAGCGTGGCGATCAATCTGTTCCGGCAGATCGCGGTCTACCTGGCGCCCGTGCTGCCGGTGTTCGCAACGCAGGTTGGCGAACTGGTCGGTGGGCCCATCCTCTCATGGGAGGAGTCGCAGCGGCCGCTCGCGGGCAAACCGGTCGGCAGCTTCCGCTCGCTCATGAGGCGCGTCGAGCCCGCACAGATCGAGAGCATGCTGGCAGCCTCGCTCACGCAGGCACGGGAATCACAAGCCAAGGAACCGACGCAGCACGCCGTCTCCAATCACTCTGCTACGAAAGGAACAACGTCCATGGAACCTGCCGCCAGCCCGATCGATTCGGGCGAAGCCCTCGCCGCCGAGCCGCTCGCCCCCGAGTGCTCGATCGACGATTTCACGAAAGTCGACCTCCGCGTGGCCCGCGTGCTCGTCGCCGAGGAGGTGCCCGAAGCGAAGAAGTTGCTCAAGCTCACGATCAGCCTCGGTGGCGAAGCGACCCGCACGGTGTTCGCGGGGATCAAGGGATTCCACACGCCAGAGTCGCTCGTCGGCCGGCTCGTCGTGGTGGTCGCAAACCTCGCGCCGCGGCAGATGAAGTTTGGGCTGAGCGAGGGGATGGTGGTGGCCGCCAGCGGCGCCGGCGCCGCGGGCGTCTACCTGCTTTCCCCCGACTCCGGCGCCCTTCCCGGCATGCGACTGCATTGACTTTACGTCCGGGAGTTGACGAAGCCTGTGCTGACGGCCGTATTGGTTCGCCGGCTGCGGCATGCTCGGTCGCCGGCGGATTCTGCTACAGGATGCTCTTGGACGAATCTGCAATCGCTCGTGAGTCGCAGAATTCACCGTCGCCTGCGCGTGCCTCCGACCGGCTCCTCAGCTGCAACCTTCACGACAAACACGACATCGTGTCGCCACGACGGGCGAATGCCCGTCCTCAGCCATTCTCTTGGCGACCTCCGGTCGCTGGTGCTTACCTGGGCCTCCGGTCCTGGCACACATCATCCCATCGCTTACGCTCCGGGCTTCTATGCATTCCGCTGCATCCGTGAGGGGCTGCCCGTGCCCCGAGAGCCGGCGTTGGCGGCAAGCGAAGGCAGGATGCCGAGAGCGCAGCCGCCATCGAGTGAGCGAAGGGCAGGATGCCCGAAGCGAACGTCCGGCGACGGGGCACGGGCAGCCCCGAACCGTAGCGAACGTCCGGCGACGGGGCACGGGCAGCCCCGAGCTGCGACACTTGGCGAGGCATAGAATGACTGCGCACACAGATCATGCTTCGTTCCCGGCAGCGGACGTCTTTACCCCGAGGAGGTCCTCCCCATGGCGCGGCCCATCATTCTCGTTCCCACCGATTTCTCGACCGCCAGCGACGCGGTGCTTCCGCAAGCGGAGGCGCTGGCCAAGCAAAAGTCGGCGTCGCTGTTGATCCTCCACGTGGAGGAGCCGCCTCTGGCGTATGGCGGTGGCGAACTCTATTACGGGATGCCCGAGCCCAATTCGGAGCGGATTCTCAAGATGCTGGAGGACGTGAGGCCCGCCGATCCGAGCGTGGCATTCACGCACCGGCTCGCCATGGGTGATCCCGCCGGCGAGATCGTCCGGATCGCGGCCGAGGAGGGGGTCGAAATGATCGTGCTCGGCACGCACGGCCGGTCGGGTCTGACCCGCATGCTCATGGGCAGCGTGGCGGAGACCGTCGTCAGACGGGCGCCCTGCCCGGTGCTTGTCTACCGGGCGGCAGCGGAGACACTGGTGGGACGGCGGGCTGAAGCCCTCCACCTCTGACCATACGCGGAAAAAGCCATCCATGTCGACGCGGCGGATCCTTGAACTCCGCAGCCGTACCCGCGCCGGGCTGCGCGACGTGTTCGATCAATCGGGGTTCGTCGAGGTCGACACGCCGGTGCTCTCGTCCGAGGTGCTGCCCGAGGCGCACATCGATCCGATTGCCGTGCATGTCGACGGCCCGGATCGGCCTGCACACTATCTCCAGGCAAGCCCCGAGGCATTGATGAAGCGGCTGCTGGCCGCCGACTCGGGACCGATCTATCAGTTTGCCCGGTCATTCCGTGCTGGCGAGCGTGGCAGGCAGCACGATGTCGAGTTCGTGCTTCTGGAGTGGTATGCCCCCGGCACGACGCTGACCGATGCCGCCACACTTCTGGAGCGGCTCTGCCGCACGGCACTGGGCACGAGCGGCGTCGAACGGATCACCTGCTCACGGGCCTTTGGTGAGTGGGCTGGCGTCGATCCGCTCTCCGCGACGCTTGCTGATCTCGCCGCGGCCGGCCGGCGTGCGGGCCTCGAGCCGGTGCCGGAAATGGACCGCGATCCTCCCGACCAGCAATGGGATCGCTGGTTCGAACGGCTGCTCGCCGAGGTGATCACGCCGCGGCTGGGACACGAACGGCCCACGATGCTCGAGGCATGGCCGGTCTCGCAGGCGGCCTTCGCCCGCATCGATCCCGACGATCCGCGGGCGGCTCGGCGGTTCGAACTCTTCTCCGCCGGCGTGGAACTTGCCAATGGCTGGGAGGAAGAGACCAGTCGCTCCGTGCTCGAGACCCGCATCGAAGCCGCCAATCGGATCCGCGCGGCGGATGGGCGGGCCGTCCTGCCATCACCGCAGCGGCTCCTCGCCGCCCATGGTCCGGCGATGCCGGAGGGAGTCGGCGCCGCACTCGGTTTCGACAGGCTCGTGATGCTCGCGGCCGGTGTCGATTCGATCGACGCCGTCCGCTGCTTCAGGGAATAGCGTCCCGTCGCAAGCTGGCACCCAACCGGGCCTACGGCCCGAGGTCGATCTTCGTGATCGTCCAACGCTCCACCCGCCGCTTCTGCTCGTTCACGACAACGGGCACGAGTTGCAGACGCACATCCACGGCGCCGCCACCGGCGCAGGGCGACAGTCGGATCCGCACGCACCAGTCATTCCCCGTCTCCTCGTCGCGACCAGTGGACCGCACGTCGCGAGCTGCCGCGGTGCCACAGCCGAGAATCGCCGACACCGCGGGCAAAGACTCGATGGCTGCGGCCGTGTTATCGGCGTGGGCGTGGTGCTCATGATGCTCCGGTTCGCCAGGCCCATGGCCGTCCTCATGCGACGGCGGCAGCAGATGCTGGGCAATCATGCTCTGGGCAGCGGAGAGCCGCTTTTCGCCGAGGGCGTCGAGCCACGCATGGGCCACCCCCTGGGCGCGACGCTCCATGATTGATCTCGTGACCAGGCTCGCCGTCACGGCCTGGACGCCGAATCCCACGGACAGGGCGAGGCCCACCAATGCGGCCGCCCGCCCCGCCTTCTCCGCACCCGACCGCGTGACATCCGCCAGTCCCACGATAGCGATCGCCGTGCCCGCCAACGGCAGGACCCAGAGCAACGGAGTCGTGATCGCCAGGCTCGACAGCACGCCCAGCACTGCCGCCGCCACGGCGAGTTTGCTCACCGGCCGGTAGCTGATCGTTTCACGAGACACTTCCATGGCAGATCACTTCGCCGCGGTGCGAAGCCCTGATTCCCCCTCCAGTTTCAGCCGCCTGTCCGCATACCGCAGGATGAAGTCCGCGTCCTTATCGAATGCATGGTCGGGCCAGGAGAACGGTCCCGTCCGCGAACTGCCGCGCACCCAGCCCAGCCACTTGCGGTCGGGAGCGAGCCCCAGAAACATCCGCGCTTCGGGTGTCGGCTGCACGAGACTGCGGGGCACGGGGGCCGTATGCAGTGTCGTCGCGGCGAATGCAATCAGCACCCAGCCCGTCAGGAACGCCGGAATCCCCACGCCGATCCGTTCCACCAGTTGTGGAAATTCCACGTTGTTGGGTGACAGGCGGTCGGTCGCCTCCCGTGCCAAGGCAAGCACTACGCAAAAAATCAGCCAGATCGACAGGAAGTCGAGCAGGTAGGTGTAGCTGGCAAGATGCCCTTCGAGGAATTGTGCCAGCGGCGCAAACCACGCCGTAGCGATGGAGGCCGCCAGCAGCACGTTGAAAAACATCAGCAGTGACCGCCACAAGCCTTCCCGCACCAGCAAGGCGGTGACGGCGGCGAGGATCGCGAGGAGCATGAGTGTGATGATCATTTCTTCCCTCCAGGCTGGGCTCCAGGCTGGGCTCCATTCTTGGGAACGGGCTTGGAACCGGCTCTGGGGACGGCTTGGGGGACGGCTTGGGGAGAGGCCTTGGAGGCAGCCGGCGGCACAGCCTCCTTTTTCGCCCCGAAGACCCTCTGCATTTCGTCGAGCGAAGTCAGTCCGGTCGCCACGACCGCCAGCCCCTCTTCGCTCAAGGGACGCATGCCGTCCTTGACAGCCGCCTGCCGCAGCACCTTGGCATCCACCTCTTTCGCTATCGCCTGCCTGACTGTGGGACCAGCGGCAAGCTCGAAGATGGCCGTGCGCCCGACAAACTGCCGCCCGGCGCAGAACCGACAGCCTCCGTGCGGAGACGCCCGCTTGATCTGGGGCAACTCTTCGGCGGTGACTTTAAGCCGCTGCAACAGTTCGGGCGGCGTGGGCAACACCTCACCGCACTTCATGCAGAGCTTGCGAATGATCCGCTGGGAGAGCGAGCCGAGGAGACACCTCGCGAGCTGCTCCCGGGGGATACCCATGTCGAGCAGCTTCTGGACGGCATCGAGCGCGTCGGCCGCCTGCAGGCACACAATGACGAGCTGCTGGTCGTTGGCGAGCTCCGCGAGCCTGACAGCCAGTTCCTTGTCGACCAGGTCGCGCGTCACAACCGCGCGCGGGTATTCGAGCAACGCAGCCTTGAGCGCCGATAGCGGCACCTCGCCCGCCGCCGCGGAATACCGCACCGGTTTGATGTTTTGCACCTCCAGGTGAGGAATGCCGCTGTCTTCGATCGACACGAAATCCCTCAACAGCCGATCGGTCGACGACAGCACCATGTCGAACGTCGTCGAGCAGCCTGTGGCCGGCGGCGACGACACCACGAACAACCCCTTCTCCAAGGCGATCAGTTCGCGGACTCGGGCAGCCATCGCCCCCGACATGCCGAGATCCTCGAGCTTCTTGGGAGCAAAGGGGGGTATTTCGAGCGTGATGACGATCTGCTTGGCGGTCTTTGTGGCCCGCGTGGAGAGCCGGCACGGCCGCTTCTTGCCGTCGACTTCGATTGTGAAGCCGGAATCCTTTTCACCACTGAGCTTGGCGGTCTCGGCCCCGGCAATAGTCCGCAACACCGCCAAACCCGCGTTGCCGATGGTCGCGTCGAGCGGCGGCGCATCCGCCCAGACTTCGGCCTGCTTCGATTTTCCCGAGCCCTTTGCCGGCGTCTTCACGGCCCGCGATGGGCCCGAAATCCCGTCGACGGCATGCCCCACCCTGATCCCGTCAGCAGCGGCCTCGATGATCATCATCGAGGCTCGAGCGGCGGCCGCCTCCTGCAGCAGTTTCTTGGCTGCTTCGAAGCCCGGCATGGCCGCGGCCTCCTCCTGCCATTTCTGGTTTTCTTCAGGCGTCTCCCCGCCCGTGGCGACCAGCGTGACCCACGGCAGTCCGTTGTCCACAAATGCTGGTGTCTTCACCTTGACGCCCATCAGCTTCAATGCGGCGCTGAACGCCCGCTTCAGGTGGGCGATCGTGAATATGCTCTCCGCCGGGGGCGCCTTGGGGTTTCGAACCCGGCTGTAGAGGAAGAGCGGCAGAATCCAGGCCAGTGCCATGAGGGCCTGCCCGCCGGCCGCCCAAGGGATCCACCAGGCGAGCAGGCTGCACACCACGAATGGAAAGACCGCACACGCCGTCCAGAATTCAGGCCGGACCTTGAACCGGGCACTGTCGCGGAAGATCCAGTCGCTGGTAGCGGCCCAGGCGGCGATCCACGCCCACCAGCAGACCAGTGTCAGGATCGCGAGGCCGCCCGTTGCATCACGCGTCAGCCACTCCGGGCTCGTACCCGGCCACGCGTCGTCGGCCCGCGCCACGACGGCCGACGCCGCGAGCATGCAGCCCGCATGCCCCGCTATGGCGAATCTTCGTGACCTCCATGGCATCGCGCCGGCTCCTTCAGCCATCAGCTGATACCCTTCAGCGCCATGACCAGCGCCTCGCGGTTGGGCGCGATCTCGAGGGCATCGTGGCGGTCGATAAGCCCCAGATCGATGAGGCTCTTGAGACTTTGCGTGAAATCCTGCATGCCGTCCTTCTCCGACTTCTTGATGTGGTCGGCGATCAGGTGATCCTGCTCCTCCAGCACATATTTCCGGATGAGCACGTCGATGAACATGACCTCCACGACCGGCACGCGGCTCACACCAGGCTTGATCGACTTGAGCAGTTTCTGGGCCACGATCCCCTTCATGTTGAAGGCGATGGCGCTGCGGATGGAGGGATGCTCCTCCTGCGGAAACAGGTCAAGGATGCGGCCGATGCAGCTCGACGCGCTGGCGGCGTGGATCGTGCCGAACACGAGGTGGCCCGTTTCAGCCGCGTGGATCGCGGTCTTGAACGTCTCCACGTCTCGAAGCTCGCCCACAAGGATGATGTCTGGGTCTTCGCGGACGGCATGCTTCATGCCAATCTCGAAGTTCCGCACATCGTTGCCGATCTCGCGCTGGTTGATCAGGCACTTGTCCTCTGTGAAGACAAATTCGATCGGATCCTCGAGAGTGAGGATGTGCTTGCGGTAGTTTCGGTTGATGTAGTTGAGCATCGACCCGATCGTCGTGCTCTTGCCGGAGCCCGTCACGCCCGCGAGCAGCACCATGCCCTGGTCGAGCTGGCAGAGCCGCTCGATCGAGGGCGGCAGGAAGAGCTTCTCGAAATCGGGGATCGTGTTGTTGACGCGGCGGGCCACGAGGCCCCAGGCGCCCTGCTGCGTGAGCATGTTGATGCGGAACCGCCACCGCACGCCATCAACGACGCAGGTGTGCGCGAAGTCGGCGCCGCCGTCGGTGTCGAAGATGCCTCGTTGCCGCGGGTTCATGATCGGCGCGCAGAGCCGTTTCATCTGCTCGGCGTTAATCGGCGGATACTTCAGCGGCTGAAGCGCCCCCTTCACACGCATGTAGGGCGGCTTGTCGACCTTGAGGTGCAGGTCGCTGCCGTTGAGCTTGACCATGGCCTCGAACAGCCGGTCGATCTCCAGGCCGGCCGGCTCGATCGCCACGGGCGGCGTCGAGGCTGCGGAAACGGGAGCAGACGCTGGAACAGCGGCCGGTGGGCTGCCGGATGATGCTGTCTCAGACGGTGCGGTCGCGGGGTCGAGTGTCGCCATGGTTCGTCGTCGCCACAGGTCTGACGGGGATCCCCCGCCGCTGGAATAATTCCTTTACATCCCGGATCGTACACTCTCCGAAGTGGAAGATGCCAGCGGCCAGCGCCGCATCCGCCCCACCCTGCTCAATCGCATCGGCGAGGTGCTCCGGTCGGCCCGCTCCACCACTGGCCACGACGGGAATTCCCACCGCCTGACTGACCGCGGCCGTGATCTCCAGATCGTAGCCGTCGCGGGTGCCATCCCGGTCCATGCAGGTCAGCACGATCTCCCCTGCTCCGAGCGACTCCACCCGTCGGGCCCAGTCGACCGCCTCCAGCCCCGTCGGCACCCGGCCGCCGTTGACGAATACCTCCCAGATCGCACGGCCATCCCTCACCACCCGTTTGGGATCGATGTTCACGACCGTCGCGCAGCTGCCGAGCCGGTCGGCCACCGCCGTGATCAGCTCCGGCGTCCGCACGGCGGAAGAGTTGATACTCACCTTCTCGGCGCCGGCATGGATGAGCCGCACCGCATCGTCGAGCGTGCGGATGCCGCCGCCAACGGTGAACGGCATGAAGATGGTCTCCGACACGCGGCGGACCACATCGAGCATGATCGCACGGCCCTCGTGGCTGGCAGTGATGTCGAGGAAGACGAGTTCGTCGGCTCCCTCAGCCTCGTAGCGGGCCGCCACCGACACGGGGTCGCCGGCATCGACGAGGTCGAGAAACCGCGTGCCCTTCACGACCCGGCCGCGTTCGACATCGAGGCAGGGGATGATGCGTTTGGCAAGCATGGGTCGGTGGTGCCCTCAGGTGGGCTGTGCGGCGGCCGTGTCTGCCGGCCGTGCGGCAACGACTTCAGCCGGCCGTGTGATGCGGCCTTCGTCGGGGCTCGACGCGGTGGCGTAGAGCTTCTTCGGAATCCGTCCGGCCAGCCACGCCTGCCGGCCGGCGAAACAGGCCGCCCGCATCGCCTGCGCCATCCGCAGCGGGTGGGCGGCATGGGCGATCGCTGTGTTGAGCAGCACGCCGTCGACGCCCAATTCCATCGCCGCGGCCACGTCGCTGGCTGTGCCCACGCCCGCGTCCACGATGACCGGATAGTCAGGATCCCCCTCCTTCAAATACTCCATGCAGATCCGCAGATTATTGGCGTTGAGGATGCCCTGCCCGGAGCCGATCGGGCTGCCCGCCGGCATGACGCTGGCAGCCCCCAGATCCTTGAGGCGTTTTGCCACGACCGGATCGTCACTGGTGTAGACGAGCACGGTGAATCCCTCCCTCACCAGCCGCTCGGTGGCCTCGAGCGTGCCCACGGGGTCGGGCAAGAGCGTCCGCTTGTCGCCGAGCACCTCGAGCTTCACCCACTCGGCCCCGGGGTTGCCCAGTTCGCGGAGCAACTCGCGGCCGAGCCGGGCGACGCGAACCGCATCGTCAGCGGTGTAGCAGCCGGCGGTGTTTGGCAGCAGCACGTACCGCGACGTGTCGATATGGTCGAGAATGTTCTCGCCGGCGGCGTTGATGAGCCGTTCGCGCCGTACCGCCACGGTGACGCAATCCGTGCCGGAGGCCTCGAGGCACGTCTGCATCTCTGCATGGCTCGCATATTTGCCCGTGCCCACGACGAGCCGGCTGGCCAAGGTCATCCCACCAACACGCAGCGGCTCATCAGTTGTGGCGAGGGCGGCGGCGGCTGGCACGTTGGAAGGCTGGGGCATGGTGTCGATGCGTGGGGTGAGATGGAAGAACGCGGCAGGGCGGCCGTCAGCCACCGCCCACGAGCGTCACCAGTTCGAGGCGGTCGCCCGACTGGAGTCTACAGTCTGCAAGCCGCGCACGCGGCACCACCTCTTCATTGACCTCCACGGCGAGCGGCCGGCCCGCGAGACCAAGTGCTTCGACCAAATCGCCGGCCGTCGAACCGGTGGGCACCGCGCGGGACTCGCCGTTGACGATGACCGTGATTTCCAAAGGCTCTTCCATCATGGGGCGGTCCTTACTTCGCCTTGGCCCCGCCGCCCCGCGGCCGGGCGATGTCGAGGAGCACCAGCGGAGACATCATCTGCGGCTGCTGCGCATTCCAGGGAATGCCGTACGCGGCTGTGGTGCCGGTGGATGAGTCGGTGACGTAGAGCACCGACGACGCGAGCGTCACCGTGCCGCGCCGCGGTTCCGCCACGCCCGAGACGAGCAGGAACTTCGGGTTCTTCGCCTGCCCGGCCTTGAAGCCCAGATCCTTGAGCACGTTGTGCTTGTAGGCGACACCGAATTGCGCCGTACTGGGATTGAGCACACCACCCGAGAGGTCGCCCGTCTCGAAGTCGAGCATGAAGAATCCCTCGACACCGACATCGAGGGGAACGGTGCAGACGGCAAACGATCCGTCCGACTGCGACGTGACGGCAGACACCCGCGGCAATTGCTCGGGGGATCCGAACCGGCCGCAGACCACCAGTCCGCCGACTGCGGCCACCAACAGGATCAATGTTCCCGCGGCACCGGCCGCCGCATCCCGTATCCGTGAACTCATCCTCAGAATCCTTTCTTTGTCGCCATCCATACCGTTGCTCGCACCGTCGGGTTCGACGGCGAGGTCTTTACTTGTCGGCGTCCGGCTTCGCCGCTGCTGCTGGCGCCGCTGCTGCTGGCGCCGCCGCTGGTGTCGCTGCCGGTGCAGGTGCTGCTGGTTTTGCTGCGGCCGGTGCCGGCGTGGCTGCCGGAGCCGCCGCAGGAGCCGGAGCCGCCGCAGGAGCCGGAGCCGCCGCAGGCGCAGGTGCCGCCGCGGGTGCAGGTGCCGGCGTTGGTGGCACATCGTGCACCACGGAAATCCGGAATTTTCCGATGGCATGCGTGCCATCGGCATACTGCTGATCGATCGTGATCGCCAGCGGCACGCCGGCCGACAGCTTCACATCCGGGGCGATGTCGAACGTTGCGGCATGCTCCTTGCCCGTGCCGCCGTTGATCGCCCAGCCGGTCTCGGGCTTGTCGTCGATTGCACCGCCCACGGCAAAACCGTCCTGCTCGTAATCGGCCTTGGCACCGGAGAACTTCGCCTTGGTCGGTGTCTCGTTCGATCCCGGAGCACCGAAGAGCACCGCGAATGTGCTGAGCACGAAGTTGCCGTTCCCGGCGCGGCCGGGCCCCTGACCCGGCAGACTGGGGTCGGGCAGCGCCTCGAGCTTGATCGCCTTCGCCTCCACCCCGGCCGGGATGACGGCCTTGAGCGTATAGGTGTCCTTGGCGAGGCTGCCCGTGACGGTGACGGTGCCGTCGGGGGCGATCGCCGCCGTGGCGCCGGCCATGCTCTTGAACTCGGTCGGCACGAGCGTTGTCGCCTTCTGCGCAGTGGCCGCAGCGGGAGCCGGGGCAGGCGCCGGCGGAGGACTCGGCGGCGGCGGCGGTGGCGGCAGGAGCTTGGCGGCCGGCGTCGGCACGAGCTTTCCGCCGGCGTGCGAACCGACGAACATCGTCTTGCCATCGGGAGAGAAGGTCACGCACCACACGCTCGACTTCGCAGCCTCTGGGCCTTCCTGCTCCCCTTTCGCGTTCACATCCCAAAGCTTGATGGCGCCGTCGAGGCTGCCGCTGGCCAGCCGCGTGCCATCGGGCGAGAAGCTGACGCTCGTCACCCAGTCCTTATGGCCCGAGAGCGTGGCAAACTCCTTGGAGTCGGAGGTGGTCCAGAGCTTGATCGTGCGATCGGCGCCAGCCGTGGCGAGCTTCGAGCCGTCGGGCGAATAGGCAACGGCCCAGAGCGCGTCGGCGTGTCCTTCGAGCTTTCCCTTTTCATTGCCTGTGGCTGCATCCCACAGCTTCACGAGTTTGTCGCCGCCGCCGGTGGCGATCGTCGCGCTGTCAGGCGAGAAGCCGACGGCCGTGACCGGCCCAGCATGGGCGGCGATGGTCTTGATCTCCTTGCCGTCGGCCGTGTTCCAGAGCACGACGGTGCCATCCTCGCCGGCCGAGGCCAGCTTCGTGCCGTCGGGCGAGAGATCGAGCGACCGCACCCAGCCCTTGTGCTTCTTGAGGTCTGCCTTCAGAGTCCGCGCCGGCAGGTCCCAGAGCTTGACCAGGCCGTCGTAGCCGGCCGTTGCCGCAAGCTTGCCATCCTTCGAGACCTTCACCGCCCAGACCGCAGTGGGGTGGCCAGCCAGATCGCCCACCCGGGAGCCGTCCGCCTTCCAGACGACGACGTCGCCGGGCCGGTAGAGCAGGCTCTCACCGCCCGCGGTGACGAGCGTCGCGCCGTCGCGGGCATAGTCGGCAGCGATCACCCACCGCGTGAAGGCGGGGAGGTTGGCCGCGGGAGCTGGCGCGGCGGTAGCGGCGGCAGGTTCAGCGGCTCGGGCAGCAGCCTGGAGAAGGCAGGGCGCCACACAGCACAGGGAGACTTCCAAACAAAAGCAGGCCAAACGAGCGAAGCGTCGCATCACTGGGGTCTCCACGGGGGGCTTCACACAAGAGCTGAAACGGGCGCCGAACCAACGAACCAAAAAGGCAACGGACCGAAGTCATTTCGGCAATGTCTGCCGACACGCCCACCGAGTATAGTTCCGGCTCACCGTCCGATTCCATTTGGGTTCCCCAGTCCGGCCCCGGTCGGTTTTTTGGGGGCTCTCCTGCCATCTCGCGAGGGATTCGACCATGTCCACGCCATCCCGCTCGTCATCGTCCAAACCATCCGCCGCCGGAAAACGCCGGGCGGTGCTCGTCGCCAATGGCGATCTCCGCGAGGAGGCCAACCGGGTCTGCTGGCCGGCGCAGCAGGCGATGGAGGCTGACCTCGGGAGGGCCTTTGCCGCCGCCGGCTGGAAACTGGAGCGGGGCCATACCGCGTCGAAGGCCCGCGGCCATGGCTTCATCGCCAGCGCCCGCGAGGGGCTCGACGTGTTCGAGACGATTGACCCCGACGTGCCGCTGGTCGTGGCCGAGGCGGTCTGGCAGTATTCCAACCACGTGCTCCCGGGGCTCACGACCCACTCCGGCCCGATCCTCACGGTGGCCAACTGGTCGGGCCAGTGGCCGGGCCTGGTGGGCATGCTCAACCTCAACGGCTCGCTCACGAAGGCAGGCGTGCGTTACTCGACGCTCTGGGCCGACGACTTTGCGAGCCCAAGCTTTCGGCGGCACCTGCAGGCCTGGCTCGACCACCGTGCCGTGCACCACGACACGAGCCATGTCGTGCCCTTCGACAAGGTGTCGATCCCACGCAAGCTCGCACAGGCCGCCGAGACGATCGCTGTCGATCTCCGCCAGCGCAAGGCGCTGATGGGCGTCTTCGACGAGGGCTGCATGGGGATGTTCAATGCCATCATTCCCGACCACCTGCTTCATGCCACCGGCGTCTTCAAGGAGCGGCTCAGCCAGAGTGCGCTCTACTACGAGACGACGCAGGTGAGCGATGCCGAGGCGAAGGAGGTCTTCCGCTGGATCGAGAAGGCAGGGATGCAGTTTCACTTCGGCAAGACCGACACTACCGACCTCACCCGGGCCCAGGTGCTCGAGCAGTGCAAGATGTACGTCGCCGCGGTCCGCATCGCCGACCGCTACGGCTGCGACTGCATCGGCATCCAATACCAGCAGGGACTCAAGGATCTCCTGCCGGCCAGCGATCTCGTGGAGGGGATGCTCAACGACTCGAAGCGGCCGCCCGTGACCGCGGCGGGTTCGTCGAAGCCTCTCTATAAAGGAAAGCCGCTCGTGCACTTCAACGAGGTGGACGAGTGCGCCGGCCTCGACGGCCTGCTCACGCAGCGGGTGCACGAGGCGGTCGGCGAGCCGGTCGAGAACACGCTCCACGACATCCGCTGGGGCGACTGGGACCAGTCGCGCTCGACCGACCAGTGGGTCTGGGTGTTTGAGATCTCGGGGGGTGCCCCGCCGGCGCACTTCACGGGCGGCTGGAAGGGGGCGCATGGCTACCGGCAGCCGCCGATGTATTTCCGGCTCGGCGGCAGCACACTGGCCGGCGTGAGCAGGCCGGGCGAGATCGTCTGGAGCCGAATCTGGATCGACAACGTGCAGGGCCATGAAAAGCTCTGCATGGACATTGGCCGAGCGCAGGTGGTGACGCTGCCGGAGGAGGAGACCAGGCGCCGCCTCGAATCGACGACGAAGCAGTGGCCGATCATGCATGCCGTGACCTACGGCATCTCGCGGGACCAGATGATGGCCCGTCACAAGGCCAACCACATCCAGGTGGCGTATGCGAAAGACGCCGCCGGCGCCGACAGGGCCGCCCTCACGAAGGCCGCGGTCGCCCGAGCTTTGGGCATCGAGGTGCACTTCTGCGGCACGCGGGGCCACGGCGTGTCACCGAGCCTGCGGTGGGATGCGTGACGAACCGATCGACTGGTTGTTTCGCGGAGAACGAGGCTCTCCGAACCTCGAGGCAACAAGGCAGACACGCCGATTTCGATCAATGACACGTGGATTGCCGCGATCGCCCGGCATCGAGGAGTACCTGTCGTCTCCCGCGACGCCCATTTCGACGCAGTCTCGGGGGTAGAACGGGTACCGTGGTAGGGACCTACGTGTTGCTACTGCACTGTGGCAATCAGCTCGCTTCCTGCGGGGTGGCCACGCCCGGCTCATCTCACTCTCGACCAATCGCAGGAACAGATGCATGGCAGGTCTCCTTCAGCAGAACGGGGCCTCTTGGCATGGCGAACCGGCCAAAGCCGCCGCGGGTGCCCCCATCTCGAATTATCCAAGGGTAGACCGCCGCCCGTGCCGCCGCCATTGCCTAAACCGGCAGGTGCCGCGAAATGAAAAAGGGGCACGGACAAATTAAAAACTTGACGCCACCTGGGGCAGCACATGCCGCGCCTCGGGCTTGCATGGGAACCCCTCTCCATCCAAGCCCGCAGCGCAAGCAAGGGAATCCGCGCCGCCGGCACATCCCGTGCCGAACACTCCTGCTCCCGTCCCCAATTTCCCCTCCGCTCTCAGCTCCGCGTGACGAAGAGAGAGTCGACGGAAAGGGTCGCATCCGGAAAGGCCGCTGGTGAGATCCGTTCGCCACGGGTGGCGACGCGGTGCTCGGCATATCCCTGCGGCCCAGGCAACCGCAGTACGTGAACCGTTGCCGCTGCTAAATCGACGACCCAATACTCCGGCACGCCGCCGGCGGCGTAGATGACGGCCTTTTCATCGAGGTCGTGTCGCAGGCTCGTTTCGGCCACCTCGATCACCAGCAGGCTATCGGCCGAGTGAGGCCGCCGCGAGGCGTAGTCCTGCGGCCGCACCCAGGCGACGTCGGGCTGCGGCACACTCTGCCGGCCGGGGATGGCAAGCGAGTTCTGAATCCGGACTCGGGCCACCGCCGGCGCTACAACCTGGCTACTCCATGCGTTCAGCCGATCCACGATCTCTTCGTGTTGGGGACCGATGGGGCTCATCATGACAATCTCTCCCTCGACGAGCTCGATCCGTGGAGCGTCGCCCCCCAGGTCGCTCGACCAGGCCGGCTGCGTGAGCACTCCTGCCGCGATCATCTGGTCGTACTGCCCGATCGTGAACCGAATCGTGGGGCTCGAGGTGGCCATACGTGGATTCGCTGACGGCTTGGATGCGACGCGGCAGACCGCCGCCGATGGATGGACAGAAGTATATACCCATGCGACTTCGGGTCAACAGATAATCGGGGACGGGAGCGGATTTTCGCAGCGGAGATCTGCTCCCGTCGCCGTGTCCGCTCCTCCCTCCACGCCCTGTCAGCAGTCCGGGTTGATGAGGAGGGCTTCGAGGCGACCGATGACCTCGTCAAGCACCTCATCCGGAACTGTCTCGATCCTCCGCACCCGTCGCACCTTCCAGTCCACGGATCGGACGTGGTCGGCAAGAATCACGCTCGTTACCCCGTCGGCCGTGCAGACGGGAACCTCGAACGAATATCCTTTGGCCTGGCGGGTGGCCGGGCAGATCACACACAAACTCGTCTTCCGGTTGTATGCCTTCGGACTGACGACGAGTGCCGGGCGATGCCCCGACTGCTCGCGGCCCTGACGTGGATTGAGGTCGATCCAGACGAAGTCGCCACGATCCGGAACGTAGCCGGCCATCAGTCGACGACCTCCGCCCCCACGTCGGGACCGAAGTCGCTCTCACCATGCAGTTTTGCGGGAGTGCATGTTCGCAGGAGCTGCGACAGACGATGCCGCGGCCGAGCCTTCGGCCGCATCACGATCGCGCCGGCCTTGCACTCGAGGTCCACCTGCGTGCCTTCGCGCATGGCAAGACTCTCGGCGAGCCGCGCGGGGATCCGCACCGCCAAGCTGTTGCCCCATTTTTGCACTGCAGCCATGCCCCTGCTCCCGCTTCCAAAGGAATGTATCTACATTGTATATCCTTTGGTGCCGCATCCGTCAAGCCAACTTGAGACATGGCGGCAGATCAGCCGTCCGGTGTGTCGATGAGCTGCTGGAGTCTGGCTGCCAGTTCGGAAGGAAACCGGGCGGGCCAGGTGGCATCGATGAGGCTGATCTCCAGCATGTCGCGCAGGTGCATCTTGTCTTTGTCGCGATACGACGTGAGCTTCATCCGCACCAGCGGCTCGAGGCCGAGCACACGATAGGTCTTGAACGACGTCGATTCCGACACGTCCGGCACCGCTGCGACATACTCGGGCCGCACCTTCTCGCCGGAGAAGATCACGCGCACGGCATCACGGGCCTGAGCGCCGGGTCCGTCGAGAAACATCTCGATACCGGCGGTCCGGCGATGGACGAAGCCATTCTTCTCGAGCGCCTCCGCGGCGCGACCGAGGTCTTCACGTCGCAGCACGAGATCGACGTCCTGCGTGAACCGCACCACCGACTCGTCAACCTGTTCCACCCATGCCATCACGGCATTGCCGCCGATCACGGCATAGGGAACGCCTGCCGCCTCCAGGGCGGCCGTTGACCGCAGCAGTCGGTCGCGAATTTTTTCAACGGCTCGCTCCATGCGGTCGAGGGCCATCAGGCCGTCATACTCGGCATTGGATTCAGTCATTGCAAGTGCCAGACTCGGGCGGTGAGCCCCGGCGCCGGGGTGGGAACGGCGGCAGCCCGCGGGACGGGCTTTCCCGTGTAGGATAGCCCCAGCCACCGCAGGCCTGCAAAGCCCACCGACGGAAAAGGAGATCGCATGAACATCCAGGGCTATCTCGGCATCGACGCCGGCACGCAGGGGCTTTCCGTCATCTTCTGCGATGAATCGCTGAAGATCCTCGCCCACGGGGAGGGCTCCTATCAAATGGTGCCCGGCCTCGCCGCCGACTGCTTCGAACAGCATCCGGGCGACTGGGAGCAGGCGCTGGCCACGGCCATGAACGACCTGCGAAAGAAGCTCACAGACTCTCGCATCGAGATGGATGTGCAGGCGATCGGCATCTCGGGTCAGATGCATGGCGAGGTGCTGGCCGATGATCTGGGCCGCTCGCTCGGTCCCGCGCGACTCTGGTGCGACAGCCGCAACGAGGCCGAGGGGCACGAACTCACCGAGAAGCTCGGCGTGAAGTGTCCCAAGCGGCTCACGGCCGCCCGCTGGCTCTGGACAATCCGCAACCAGCCCGAGAAGGCCGCCAAGGTGGCCCACATCACGACCCCTGCCGGCTGGATCGCCTTCCGGCTCACGGGCCAGTGGAATCTCGGCATCGGCGATGCGGCGGGGATGTTTCCGATCGATCAGAAGACTTTTGACTACAACTCGAAACTGCTTGCCGACTTCGACGCAATCGTCGCGACCACGGCACACGGAAAGCAACTGCGACCGCTCCGCGACCTGTTGCCCCATGTGAAGAATGCCGGCGCAGACGCTGGCACACTCGATGGCCACGGGGCCGCGCTGCTCGGCCTGCCGACCGGCATCCCGGTGGCGGCCGCCGAGGGGGACCAGCCGGCGGCGCTGGCCGGCTCGCTGATCGGCGCAGCGGGGATGGTATCAATGAGCTTCGGCACGAGCGTCGTTGCCAACGCGGTGGGCGACCGGGCCTTCCAGGGCATCTCCCGTGCGGTCGACCACTTCTGTGCCCCCGACGGCAAGCCGATCAACATGGTCTGGCTGCGGAACGGCACCACCGCGATGAACACGGTGGTGGAGATGTTCGGGAAAGTGAACGGCACGGTGAACGGCACGGGTCGTGGTGATGCCTTCACGGCCGTGATGCCGCAGCTGCTCGCAGCCCCCGACGACTGTGGCGGCCTGCTCGCCCTGCCCTTCATCGATGACGAGCCCGGCCTCGGCGTGTCGCGGGGCGGCACGGCCTGCCTGATCGGACTCAACGACACGAATGCCACGCCGGGCAACGCCGCCAAGGCGATGCTGCTGGCGACGATCTTTAACCTGAAGATGGGCAGCGACGAGCTCGACAGCCAGGGCTTTCCGCGGACGGAGATCGTTCTCTCCGGCGGTGTCACGAAGACGCCGGCCGTCGGCCAGATCCTGGCTGACGCCTTCAACACACCGGTGACGATCCTCGACGGTGCCGCCGAGGGCACAGCCTGGGGCGCGGCCCTGATGGCGAAGTATCGCCATCTCTCGATCGCCGGCCGTGCCCCTGACTGGGCGGCATTCCTCACCGGTCATGGCAGCGGCGCGCCGACCCGGTTCACTCCGCGGCCGTCAGCGACCGCCGTCTATCACGCGATGGAAAAGCGCTACCGCCGGTTGGTCACCCTCCACGGCCAGCTCGAAGCCGCCGTCGGATGAAATCGGGACGGGGGCGATTTTCGCACATTTTTAGGATGCGATATTTTTCGTGAAGCAATGTCCCCGGACTTCCGTCCGGGGCTTTTTGTCAAACACGCGTTAGGCCCGGAGGGCTGGGTCAGTACCAGCAAACTGCGTTTGCCAAGAAAAAATCGCACGATGCGATGTTTTTCGTGAAGCTAGCTCACGGCCAGCATCCGCTCGAGCGCCGTCACGGCCCACTTCGCCGTCTCGTCGTCGACCCGGATGACGTTCACGGGATTTCCGGCCTCGACGTGCTCGAGGCTCCAGCAGAGGTGTGCCAGATCGATGCGATACATCGTCGCGCACATGCAGACCACTGGCGAGAGAAACCGGATCGTCTGCTCCGGATGCTGCTGCTCCAGCCGCTTGACCAGATGCATCTCCGTGCCGATCGCCCAGGTCGTGCCGGGCGGCGCCGCTTCCACCTGCTTGATGATGTAGCTCGTCGAGCCGGCCAGGTCGGCCTTGTCGACCACCTCCATCGCGCACTCCGGATGCACGAGCACCTTCACGCCGGGCAGGTTCGTCCGCATGGCATCGACATGCTCCGTCCGGAACATCGCATGCACGCTGCAGTGCCCCTGCCAGAGGATCACGCGGCTCTTCTCGATCTGCCGGGCCTCGTTGCCGCCTAGCCTTGGCTCGTGCGGATTCCAGACGCACATCTCGTCGAGCGGGATGCCCATCTTCCGCGCCGTGTTCCGGCCGAGATGCTGATCCGGAAAGAAGAGCACCCGCTTCGTCTTCGCGAAGGCCCAGTCGAGCACGGCCCGGGCGTTGCTCGACGTGCAGACGATGCCACCATGCCGGCCGCAGAAGGCCTTGAGGCTCGCCGCCGAGTTGATGTAGGTCACGGGCGTGATGTCGGAGGTGTCGATCACGCTGCCGAGGTCGGCCCAGGCGTCTTCGACCTGCTCGATGGCGGCCATGTCGGCCATCGAACAGCCCGCGGCCATGTCGGGCAGCACGACCGTCACACGGCGGCCCGCCCGGCCGGCCACCTTCTCCGGCCGGTTGACGAGGATGTCGGCCGTCTCGGCCATGAAGTGCACGCCGCAGAACACGATCGCCTCGCAGGCCTCCCGCTCGGCGGCCGACTTGGAGAGTTGGTAGCTGTCGCCCTGCAAGTCGGCGTGGGCGATCACGCCATCCTGCTGGTAGTGGTGGCCGAGGATCACCAGCCGCGGGCCCATGCGCCGGCGGACAGCCTCGATCCGCTCGCTGAGCACGGCGTCGCCCAGTCCGCGGTAGGCGGACAGCGGTCCGACAGGCTCCGTGTTGGGAAGAATCGCGGTCATGATTGGGTCCAGTATACGGGGAGACTGCCCGTGCGATGTCGTCGGCAAACGCTATACTGTCTGGCCGGCGGACCGCCCCGGTGGCTCCCCGCACATCCGGCGTGAAATCCGGTCTCTCTCCCATCTGAAGGACGGCAAGGCGTTATGGCGCGAAAAGTGGTGAATCGCAAGGAACTCAGAGCCCAGAATGATGCGGCCGAGGCCCGCGAGAAGACGAAGAAGTCGACCAAGAAGTCGACCGTGGACAAGGCGGCCAAGACACCCAAGGCGAAGAAGGAAAAGGTCGTCAAAGACCCCAAGGCGCCCAAGAAACCGAGCCGCAAGAAGACCGCCAAGGAATCGCGGATGAAGGCCTACTGGGGCGTCTACAACCAGGGCATGAAGCGGCTGGCGATGTTTGAATACTCCGACAAGAAGGCCGCCGAGAAGAAGGCCGCCGATCTGATGGCGTCGTCGCGGACGAACCACTTCATCCAGCTCGTCAAGGAAGCGATCACCGAGTAACGGGAAGGGTGGCATTCATGCGATCCGCATCGGTCGGCACGACGGTGAGGTTGGCAGCGGTTCTTTCACAGGCTGGCATCTGCCTGTTGCTTGTGATGCTGCTGACGGCCGCCGGATGTACGAAAACAGCGGGCAAGAAGTCCACGCCGGCGGCCGACAGCGGCGACGCGGAAGCAGCCGTGGCTGACGGCGACACTGACGGCGTTGATTTCGACACCGCGATCGCGGTCGATGACGGGAAGGTGGAAGTCTGCTCTCCCGTGGGCTGGACCCGCGGTCCGCAGTCGAAGAGCTACCTCGTCAAATACGTCCCGAGCCGGAAGAAGACCTTTCCGTCGATCGTCGTGATGGCGGCCGATGCGCCCGAGGGCATCGCCGAGGTCGACGGTGGTGACCAAAAGAATTTCGTCGCCGCGATCGACGCCAGCCTGGCCGGCACCTACTCGAAGAACGGCAAGAGCACGCTGCTCAAAAAGCCCGCCGCCGCAAGGCTCGGTCCGCACTTCGGCGCCACGTGGGCTGCGCCTGCCACGATCAACGTCGATGGCATGAAAGAAACGATCGATCGCACCAGCTATGCGGTGGTGATCGGCGGGCGGATGTACACCGTCGAGGTGCGGGCGCCCAAAGGAAAGCTCGATAGCGAGGGCCGGGCGGCCGCCCGTGCCGTGGCGGCGGCGCTGGCCACACCGGGGGCCGAAGAAGCGGCTCCGGCTGCAGAGGAAGCCGCGCCGGCAACCGAAGAAGCGCCGGCCGCGGAACCAGCCGCCGCCGCCGAGCAGCAGTAAGCAATCCCGAAACGGTATCCGCTGCATGACCGGAGTCCCCCGGCTTCCGCCGGGGGCTTTCATTGCAGAGTCCCCCGGCTTCCGCCGGGGGCTTTTATTGCAGAGTCCCCCGGCTTCCGCCGGGGGCTTTTATTGCAGTAACGCTACCCGCGACAAGAAGCCCCGGACGGAAGTCCGGGGACACCGGGACGCCACGCGTTCTCACGCCCACGGGCTCTTCCAATCGCCCCACGCCCCCAGGTATCGCTTCAACCCCGGGAACTGGTCGGTGTGCGCCTCGATCCACTCGCGGGCCGACTCGATGAGAGCGTGCTCCCGCTTCAGGTCGATGTCTCCCGCCACCACCCGCGACCGCAGAAAGATGAAGTAGGTGTCGAGCACGTCGCCACGGCAGTAGTCGTGGATCTCGGCCGCTCGGCCGGAGTCCCAAAGGTCCTGCACCATGTGGCCGGCGACGTCCATCTTGCCCGGCTTGCCGATCAGGTTGGCCGCCAGCGAGAGCCCGCCGTTGAACCGGGAGGCACCGCTGTTGGTGAGCCACTCGTGCAGGTCGAGATGGGCCGACATGTTGTAGCGGTAGCGGGGCTGATCGAAGCTCCGGGCGTCCTCGGCAAACCAGTCGGCGATCTGGAGCCCGTAGCGGAAGGCACAGAGTTCCAGGAGCGGCAGATCGAACCCGCGGCCGTTGAAGGTCACGAGCGTGGGCCGGTTGTATTTCTGCCAGCCCTGCCAGAAGTTCTTCACGATCTCGTGGGGCCGGGCCTCTTTCTCGTCGAGGGCCACGAGATCGAGCAGGCTGAAGTCCCGGGCCACCTTTGCGATCACCAGCGACACCGGCAGCTGGTAGGTGTAGGGGATGAAGTCCTTGCCATTCTCCTTGAGCAGTTCTTCACGGTATTTCGCGATGGCCGCGGCGGGACTGAGATTCTCCCCCGGATACTTCAGCCGCGACACAAGCGCGCCGTCGGCCACGCTCTCGATGTCGAACACGAAATAGGCGGTGTCGAGCTTGGACATGGGCAATCCTGAGGTTGAGTTCCAACCGACTACCGCCGCGCGAGTGGGTGCTTGAGCGGGAGCCAGGCGCCGTCGGCCTTGCTCGACGCCACCGACTGCTCGATGAAATACATTCCCTCCACGCCGTCGCAGATGTTGGGATAGATGGTGTTCACCCGCTCGAACGGCTGGCCGGTGCCCGCCAGTTCCATCGCGTCGTAGGCGGCGCGGTAGACATTGGCAAACGCCTCGAAAAATGCCTCCGGGTGGCCAGAGGGCAGCCGGCAGGAGGCCTTCGCCAGGGGGAGCGTGTAGGGGGCGTTGGGATCGCGGGTGTAGATCGCGTGGGGATGGCCGTTCCTGCGGACGAAGAGCTGGTTGGGATTTTCCTGGTGCCACTCGAGGCTCGCCTTCGTGCCGTCGATCTGGATCCGCACGTCGTTCTCGCGGCCGTGGCTGATCTGCGAGGCGGTCACCGTGCCAAGCGCGCCATTTTCATAGCGGATGACGGCGTGGCCGTAGTCGTCGAGCGGCCGCGGCGGCTCGAAGATCTTGAGATGCGCGCTGATCTTTTCAGGGAGCAGGCCGGTCATCGACCGCCCGAGGTTGTAGGCATGGGTGCCGATGTCGCCGAAGCAGCCGGCAGCACCGCTCTTGGTCGGATCGGTCCGCCAGGCGGCTTGCTTCTGGCCCTCGCTCTCGAGCCGCGAACGCAGCCAGCCTTGGATGTATTCCGCGCGGATCGCCTGGATCTCGCCCAGTTCGCCGGAGAGCACCATCTCGCGGGCCTGTCGCACGAGCGGGTAGCCGGTGTAGTTGTGGGTGACGGCGAAGACGACGTTCGACTGCTTGACGATGGCCGCCAGGTCCTCCGCTTCCTTCAGCGTGAGCGTGAGCGGCTTGTCGCAGACACAATGGAAGCCGGCCTCGACGGCAGCCTTGGCCACCGGAAAGTGCATGTGGTTGGGGGTGGCGATCGAGACGAAGTCGATCCGCGTGCCAGCGGGGAGGGCCTTTTCCCTGTCGAACATCTCCTGGTAGGAGCCGTAGGCGCGGGAGAGGTCGATGTCGTAATCGGCGGCGCTGGCCTTGGCCCGCTCGGGGTCGCTTGAGAGCGCGCCTGCCACGAGTGCAGCCCGGTTGTCGAGCACGGCCGCCGTGACGTGCACCCGCCCGATGAATGAGCCCTGACCGCCCCCCACGATTCCCATCCGCAGCTTTCGGCCCAAAACGCCATTCGTGGCCATAGTCCAATTCCCTTTCTTTCCAGTCGTCTCTTCTAAACGTGAGTCTGAGCGCGAGAAAAACCACTCTGGGCGTGAAAACCACCACTCCCACGGCCGCGAACTCTATCACACCGCCGAAAAAAGAAAAAAAGGCCGTTCTGGAACGGCGACGGGAACGGCTGCTACGATTCAGGTGGCCCTACGAAGCCCATCCACACATTCTCGCCCAGGCGCGCCACCATGGGATTCCAAGATCGCGGCTACTCCCGCGACTCAAATCAGACCTTTATGGCGGACTGGACGGCCGTGATGACGATCATGGTCGTCAACATCGCCATCTGGGTGGCCAACCTCGTGGCTGCGGGGCAGGTTTCCGTCAGCGATTTTTTGTCGCTCCAGGGCGACCTGCCTCGCCACCTGCTGAAAGTCTGGGAACTGGTCACCTACGGCTTCGTCCACGCTCCGCTCGATCCGTGGCACCTCATCGGCAACATGCTGATGCTCTGGTTTTTCGGCCGCGAGGTCGAAGAGATCATGGGCCGGGGCGAGTTCTTCCGTTTTTACTTCACGGCCATCGTCATCGCCGGGCTCGCCTGGCTGGCGAGCGTGCAGCTCTTTCCCGACCGGGGCGGGTCGGTGGCGAACTATCACCTGATGGGTGCCAGCGGCGCGATCATGGCGGTGTTCGCGGTATTCGTCTGGTATTACCCACGGCAGACGGTGCTCCTGTGGTTCGTGCTGCCGGTGCCGGTGTGGGCGCTTGGCCTGCTCTATCTGGTGATGGACGTGCAGGGAGCAGCCAACGGCGGCGGACAGGTGGCCCACGTGGCCCACATCGCCGGCGCGATCTTCGGACTCTCCTACGCGTGGCGGGGCTGGAACCTCTCAGGGTTCGGCGACATGCAGGAGAGGCTGCAGACCCAATTGAAGGGCCTGCGTCGCGGGATGCGGGTGGTGCGTCCACCCGAAGACGACGATGACGACGATCCCCCGCCGCGGTCCCGCGATCGTGACGACGTGGTGATGCAGGAGACGGTTGACCGCATCCTGGAAAAGATCAGCCGCTCCGGGGAGGCGAGCCTCACGCCCGCAGAACGCGACACGCTCACCCAGGCCAGCCGCCGGCTGAAAGAGCGGATGCGGTAGGTAAATTAGGGACGGGAGCGATTTTCCGAACCGTCCTTACGGGGCCATCTCCCCTGTGTTCATCGGAAAATCGCTCCCGTCCCTAATTTACCGGCGGATGGTTGCCGGTGCATTGGCCGTGCGGAGATCGGCCAGCGACTGGATTCGGATCTGGTTGATCGCTGCTGCCAGTTCCTTGTACTCGAGTTCGTCGAGGTGGCCACTTTGCACGGAGTGTGTCCTGCCGTTGGTATCAATGACCACCACGTTGGGCCCGCCCGGCACCATGCCGAATGTGTGCTCCATGACGCCCTCGAAGTCGAGCCACACCGGCACGTGCGGCGAGTCGGTCCGCATCCGCGACCGGGCCACGGTCTCGAGCGGCTTGGGCACCTCCGGCATGCATGCCACCGGGATCACGTGCACGTCCGGCACGCGGACATTCGCCGGCCAGCCAGCCAGGCCGGTGACCGGCTGACGCGACCATTCGCTCGCCGGCGCGGTCTCGGCAGTCGGATGAAACAGCACGTGCAGCCGGCGGCCCAGTTCGAGCGCCGCCTCGGCGCCCTTCCGTTCGGCATAGACGAGCACCACCACTTCGCCCCGATAGACACCCGTCTCCCGCCGGTTGCGAAACTGGTCCTCCATCGCGATGTTGACGACGCGATCGCCAGTCTGGGCCCAGGCCACCGACGCAGTCGGCATGAGCAGGGCCAGCAGCAGGAGGGAGAGGACAAAGCGGAGGCTGGTCATCAGGGCACTCTTATGGGGTGGAAAGAAAGCGATCAGGCGGCCCGGCGAATGCGGGCTTTCCCGAAGGGCACTGTCACGGCATCGGCCGCACCGTCGTCGCTGGGATGAGCGTCGGCATCGTCGTCGGTCACTTGCGCGTCTTCGGCCTCGTCATCGGCGGCCCGGCCGGGCCGCACCAGGGCGAGCACGGCCGGCAGGAAGATCAGCGACGTGAGCGTGCAGGTCGTCACGCCGATCGTGAGCACGCGGCCGAGGCTTTCCAGACCCTTGTGGCTGGCCACCATCAGGGCGCCAAACCCGAGGATCGTCGTGAGCGCGTCGACGAGCACCGAATTGGCGGTCGAGGCGCTGATCCGATACGGCCCCGGCCGCTCCAGGCTGTCGTGCACGATGTGCACGCCGTAGTCGACGGCGATGCCGAGGATGAGCGGGATGCCGATCAGGTTCGCGGGATTCAGATCGATGCCAACCAGCCCCATGAGGCCGAGCGTCTGGGCCATGCCCAGTGCCAGAGGCAGCGCGGCCAGCAGGCTGTTGGTGATGCTGCGGAAGTCGAGCCAGAGCACGGCCAGGATCACCACGAGCGAATAGATCGCCGCCTGCTCGTAGCTCCGCTTCATCTCCAATGAAGCCTCGTAGGCCTGCAGCGGGTTGCCGGTGGCCCGGGGATCGACGCTGCGGACCTCCTTCACGAACCGCTCGAGAGAGGCGAAGTTCCAGATGTCGCCACGGCCGTAGATCTTGAGCAGATGGCGGCCGTTCTGGCCGACGAACCGGTCCACGAGGCTCGGCGGCAGGTCGTCGAGCTTGGGCGGATCGGGATCCGCGACGGCAGAGAGGGCGTGCAGCCGCGTGAGCAGATCGCCGGCCGACTGCTGCTGAAAGGCGGCCAGCGACTGGAAGCATTCGTTTGGCGCCAGACGACGCAGCGTCTCCCGGGCACGCTCCAGATGCCACGCCGTCCGCAGGCCGCCGGGACGCTTGGCCGCCTCGCCCTGCGCCCAGGCGAGCGTCTCGCCAAGGCCGTCGAGTTGATCGATGGGAATCTCGGGAGGACGCTCGGGCAGCCCCGCCAGACGGCCGCGGATGCGTTCGATGAGCGGCCGCTTCAGTTCCTCGTCCACAGGCAGCAGCGATGCGATCTCATCGACGCGTTCGACGGTCGCAAGCTTCGTGAGCTGCTCCTTGCGGGCCAGCAGTTCCTCCCGCGAGTCGGCGATCGAAAGGGCATACCACACGCTCTGGTCGCATTCGGCGAGGAGCTTCTTTTCGACAGCCACGCTCTCGAGACCCTCGGCCTGCAGGTTGAGCAGGTTGTGGTCGTAGTCGAGTTCGTGGAAGCCGGAGGCGACGGCCATGGTCGCCGCCATCGCCGCCAGCGCCACAAACCGTGGATGCCGGGTGAGCGGAGCCAGCCATTCGTGCACCGGCACCGGTGTGGGAATCCGACTGCCGAGCGGGCCGCGGTCGACCAACGCCACCACCGCCGGCAGCACGAGCAATTCGGCCGCACAGCAGAGCAGGATGCCACCACCGGCGATCATGCCGAGCTCCGCCACGCCCACGAAGCTCGTCAGCGCCGCGCAGAAGAAGGCCACCGCCGTCGTGATCGCGCCGGTGAGGATGCCGGGGCCGACGCAGGCGCTTGCATCGAGCAGCGCGTCTTCGCAGGAGAGCCCGCGCCGCCGCATTTCGAGATACCGGCCGACGTAGTACGTGCCGTAGTCGATGCCGACGCCGATCATGGTGACGGTGAACGTCACGCTGAGGATGTTGAGATGGCCCACGCTCGCAGTGGCCCACGCGAAGGCCCAGGCCATGCCGATGATCAGCACGCCGTTGGCCATGAGGGCGTGCCGCACGCCGCCGAAGCCGGCGATGATCACCACGATCACGGCCGCGAGCGACAGGCCGCTGGCCCACATCATCGACTGCTGGCTGGTACGCATCTCGTCGTCTTCCATCACCGGCAGGCCGGTGAGGCCGATCATCACATCGGCATGGCGGGCGGCAACGAGCTTGATGAGCCGGCGGAGTTCATCGGTGGCGGCCGACGCGCCGGCAAAACCTTCCTTCTCCTTCGCCAGTCGCAAGAGCACGAATCCGAGCTGTCCGTCCTTGGCAAGGAGATGCTGGCTGGAGAGATCGCGGAGGGTGGAGAGCGATTCGGGCATCCGCGGCCACGGCGAGACGTAGCCACCCGTGCCGGCATCGGCCGCGCGGCGGCCGGCCTCGAGGCCCGCCAGCAGGCTTTCGCTGTAGCGTTCCAGGGACACCAGCGGCGGCTCCTGCATGCCGGCTGCAGTCTGGCTTCGATCAACAGTCTGCGGCGTGCCGGCGACCATCTGCCCGGCAAGTCCGCCGACCATCGACGCCACCTTCAGGTGCGTCCAGCCGCCCGCGAGGATCGGCTCGGTACGTTCGATGAACTGGTCGATCGCCGCGAGATCCGCAGGCGAAAGATAGTGCAGCCCCTTGGCACGGATCTTCGACAGGTCGACCTCGTGGAGCACCGAGCGGAAGCGTTCGCCGTCCTGCGCGACTTCCCGGGACAGCTCCTCGAGCACCTTCACCACGCGTTCGCGGGTCGGCCCCTCCACGACGACCACCGCGTCGTCGTCCTCGCCGAACTCGTGGATGTAGTCGATCCAGAGC
>Ga0214919_10002623_pt1 | contig 27995 bp, 15 predicted proteins | sample LL1503_MetaG_FD_177994 | JGI IMG/M metagenome (GOLD analysis project Ga0214919, IMG submission 177994) | Freshwater microbial communities from Lake Lanier, Atlanta, Georgia, United States - LL-1503 | ecosystem: Environmental > Aquatic > Freshwater > Lake | place: USA: Georgia | collected...
CATCATCTATTTCTACCCATTGTTTTCTGTATAAAAATCCTCCTGATAAGCTTTCTTTTGAGCCAGCATAGGCCGGATTAATGACCCCCATATTATACATATACTGAGTATAATTTGGGTCTTGCTGTGCTTCTACCTTAGTAAGTATTGATAAAGCTAATATGGCAATGAAATATAGTTTCTTCATTTTGTTTTGTTTTATTTTGAATGCAAATTGATATTGTCTTATTGTGCTCTGTTGATGTATATCCATCCTGATTCATTTTGACCATTATCACGGGCAATAACATAATAATAGGTTCCATCAGGAAGTTCATCCCCTGTGCTAGATTGACCACCCCATTCATTGGTATAATTGTTTTTATCATAAACTTTTAAACCATATCTACTGAAGATAGTCAATTTCTTAACATTAAATCCTGATAGGTCAAAAGTATCGTTCTTCCCATCATTATTAACTGAAATTCCTTTTTGAATTACACAATTTATTGAGTCAACAGAAACTGGTAACGAAACGCTTGAACAACCATTACTTGTTACAGTTACAGTGTAAGAACCTGTTTCAGTTACAGTTATGCTTTGCGTACTTGTTCCAACAACTTGGCCAGAACCATTGCGCCATGTATAAGTAGCAGTTTCAGGGTTAAATGAATTATCAAGAGGTAACGCTGTAAGTGTGTATTTATTACTTTGACAGCCGCTATCCAAATTTATTTGTACAGGGGCAGTTATCTCAACCGTTGTAGTACTTGGAGTTGTTAGCTCACAATTAGCTGCGTTAGCAGTTACAGTATAGGTAATAGGATGAGATCCTGCACTACTGTTACCAAGATCTATCTCTCCAGTATTTGGGTTAAGACTTATCGCTGTTGTTGAAGAATAAATTCCTCCCGAAGTAAATCCGATTGAAGAAGTATTAGGAAGTGGATTTGATCCGCCAAAACAAAATGGTGAAGCATAAGAAATGTTTGTCCCTAATGTAACCATTGATTTTATAGTGATTGAAGCAGTCGAAGTTCCTCCTGCCAAACAAATTGAACTGTTTGGATTTACAAGATAAGACACGGTATAATCCTCCGGTGTAGAAGTAGCAAGATTAATTAATCCTGAATTTGCATCAATGCTTAACCCTGCTGGTGTTGCGCTATATTGCCCACCAGTAGTAAACCCATTAACAGTTATTGGCGTTGGATTAGTCGTGCTATTTTTACAAACAGGAGTAGTGTAGCTAAATCCTAATACTGTTGGAGATAATGTTACAGAATTGATAGTTACTGGTTCAGGATTTGAATAACAACCTGTAACTAAATCATGAACCGTAATGGTATGATTTCCTGGAGCAACTCCTGCAAAAGTAGTGCCTGATTGATAAGTCCCATTATCTAAACTATATTCATAATTATTAACACTTAGTGTATGTTGACCAATGTTAGAATAATCTACAACCGTAGCAACATCATCTATTATAAACCAATCAGCAGGGTTCCATGTAAGGCTTGGAACTGTAGCTGTAGGCAATCTTCTGTAAGTGTAACCTGCTTGCCCTAGGGGTGTAAAACTAACACCTGCAGTATCTCCCCATAAATCAATATCTTGACCAGTGTCAACTTTAGTTAACCTTATGTTATCATTGTCATTAATTCCTGCACAACCAGAGAAAACTAAATTTGGAGTTATACCCCCTTGATTAGAAGCAGAACCTATAGCAACAACAACAGTACTATTATTGTTTATAATACCTGATAAAGTGTTATCACAAGAAGAATTTACAGTAGCTGAACCATTATTGTAGGTATTTAATTTATAATTACTTAAATCAACTGGTGACCCTGTTCCATTATATATTTCTACATATGTTAGAGCTCCTAAACCATTTGGGGCATCCGTTACTTCAGAAATAAATAAGTTTGCAGGTAAACTAGTAACTTCAATCGTGCCCGTTGGAATCGCACAAGTTGGTTGAGTAACATTCAGAATTGGAATCGGTGCTGCACTTATGGTAACGGTAAATGATTTTTCATTCGTACAACCATTATTATTTGCATAAACATAAATAGTTTGTGGAGATGTAATAGGAACCGTAATATCTATAGGAGTTCCTAATCCACCTGATTGAGAGTAATAGCTACCAACGTTTAATACTGGTAATGTATAAGTATTACATACCGATACAGCGTCAGGTTGAGGTATATTTGGCACCCCGATTATTTCAACTTGTACGGTTGGATTACCTAATGAGCATACACCAGTTCCTGGAAGTGAATAAATAACATTATATGTGGATGGGGAACTCAAACTAGGATTTATAGTTCCATTTGCAGGATTAATGCTTAATCCTACGTTTGGTATAGCTGAAAAAGTACCTCCAGTAGCTCCAGAAATGTTTACATTTTGTAATGACGTATTACTTTTACAGTATGTAGTGGAATTATATGAAATAGTAGCTGTTGTTGGTTCTACAATACTAATGTTATAACCTCTTTGTTTTTCAGCACAGGTTGAGGTTGCAGCCACAGTGTTTAACACTAAATAATTACCAGGAGAACTAGCTGCCAAATTAATTTCACCTGTAGATGAATTAGCAAACACTAATCCTGTTGGTGAAGCTGAAGATAAAGTAAAGTCACCAGCCCCAGAATTTGGGCTTACAACTGCTATTGGGTTTTGTGCTCCAGGTGATTTACAATATGAAACAGGATTATAGTTAAAATAAGCATCTAGGCAACATTCATAAAATCCTGCGCCAGGACTTGTTGCATTAGTTTGCGATAAACTAATATAACCCGGATCATCCGAAAAATTTGTTATTAAAATAACATAAACTTGTCCTGCAGCTGCATTTGCAATATTCAATGTTTCTGTAGCTGCTATAGAGAAACTACAACCAGTAGTTTGAGATATTGGTACTCCAATACCTGGGGCTAAAGTTGGTGGATTACCCATAGCAGCACAAGCAGCAGCTTGACTTGGAAATGGACCCCAAGCTGCATAATCAACATCTAAATTTGGCAATCCTCCTTGAGTTGATGATTGAGTTAACAACAAATTAATAGGCCCTGATGTTACTACATTAATTGTATAATAAGAAGGATTTGGTGAAGACGAAAGACACCCAATATCGCCTTGATCATCAACACCTGTTGTGTTTTGATAACTCAAATTTTGACATGCACCTTGACCAGATATACAACTTGCAGGTGTAGAAATACACAAATTAAAGTTGACATCTTGTGGTGTACTTGAATTAGAATAAACTCGTACGTAATAAGTTTGTCCTAAAGTTAAACCATTCACAATTCCGCTAGTTGTCAATGCTGCACTACAAAATACTTGCGTAAGAGTTCCACAGCTACCTGAGTAAATAGCAAAATTTAAATTTGTTGTTGTGCCCACAATATTTTGAAGTGATACTGAAAGGAAAGGATTAGAAGCAACAAATTGGAACCATACATCATCGTCTGCTGTACCTAAACAAGGAGCTGTAGGTGCAGGTGGACTTGCAGTTGCACCATTTATCGTTCCTGGGGTAACTTGTTGACATATTGACGATTGGTTAACTGGTGCGAAAATAGCTCCAGAACAATTATCATTAATAATAAGTGTGGTAAAGTTAACCCCACTTGACCACTCACCAGTTCCAGTGTTAGGACAAATTCCTCTAATATAAAAAGTATATTGTGTTCCAGGATTTAAACCTGTATATGACACAGGATTTTCAGAAACAATGGCACCTGTTGATGATTGTGTAGGTTCAGGAGAGCCAAAAGGCACTACTAAAACTTCCCACTGTGTGACACTTGTACTTGGTTCTGTCCAACCCAATAAAGCCGAAGTAGATGTTATATCCGAAGCTGTTAAACCAGTTGGTCCTGGACAAGCTGGCAAATCTTCTATTATCACATTATCAATATATAATCTCCAGCCATCTAATCCTCCTGCAGGTATATGCCAAGCAATATTAACTGGCCCTGAGTAACCCGCCAAACTTACAATTTTTTGAGCATATGTAGTATTGCTGTATGTTGTCAGCGGTATAAGTGTATTTGTGAAATTAGCTGGTGCATTTCCAGTAGTGGAAATCATCACTCTAAAATCATTTGGTTCAGTAGCAGATTGTACTCTATAATGAAATTTCAATCTTTGATTTCCATTTAATATTATCTGTGGTGATATTAACCAATCATTGTTTGCTCCTGCATTAAAATCTGTTGATAGTGCAGCAGCCTGATTACCTTCAAATGGATTTGTTGTGAAATCCATATCCCAAGTATCAAAATCATTATTGACATTTAAAACCGACCAACAAGTTTGTGTTGTTGAAGTACTGTTAAAACCTTCTTGAAAAGGAACATTGAAGGCTCCACACTGTGTAGTAAAAGTTATAGGCCCAGACCAAGGACTACTATCTGAAGTCAAACAAAACGCTCTAACATATACATCATAACATGTTGCAGGTGTTAATCCTGTAAAATTATACGGATTAGAAGTAGTATTTATAAATCCTGTAGTTCCCGCTGTAGGAGCAGGCGAACCACAAGATAAAGCTAATACTTGCCAAGCAGATTCTGTATTCCCGTTTGTCCAAGAAACAGTTGCAGATGTAGATAAAACATTACTTGAAACTAAAGCAGTTGGTTCTGGACAAGCTGGCAAATCTTCAATTATTACATTATCAATGTATAATCTCCAGCCGTCTAATCCTCCTTCAGGCACATGCCAAGCAATATTAACTGGCCCTGAGTAACCTGCCAAGCTTACAATTTTTTGAGTATACGCAGTGTTGTTGTATGTTGTCAGCGGTATAAGTGTATTAGTGAAATCTGCGGGAGCATTTCCAGTAGTGGAAATCATCACTCTAAAATCATTTGGTTCAGTAGCAGATTGTACTCTAGAATGAAATTTCAATCTTTGATTTCCATTCAATATAATCTGTGGTGAAATTAACCAATCATTGTTTGCTCCTGCGTTAAAATCTGTTGATAGTGCAGCAGCCTGATTACCTTCAAATGGATTTGTTGTGAAATCCATATTCCATGTATCCGTATCATTATTGACGTTTAAAACAGTCCAACAAGTTTGTGTAGTTGAAGCACTGTTAAACCCTTCTTGAAAAGGAACATTGAAGGCTCCACACTGTGTCTTGAACGGAAATGGCCCTGCCCAAGCACTAAATGTAGTATCACCACAGTCAGCTCTAACATAATATTGATAGGCTGTGCTTTGAGTTAAACCATTAACTAAATAATTTGAATTTGTGGTTGCTGTCACACCAGAACCAGAAGGAATAGCCGATCCAGCAGTTTGAACAGCTACCTCCCATGAAGTAGCCCCTCCTGGATTTGCCCATGATAACTGTGCAGAGGTTTGTGATATAGATGATGCGGATAAAGTTGTTGGAGGAGCACAATTTACTGGTTGAATTATTAATGTGTAAGGCGTTGTTTGTGGAGCAGCCCAAGTTGAAATTACAAAATAATAAGTAGATCCTGCTGTTACTGGCAAGTCAAATGCTCTAACATTTGTATTAGTATTTGCAACACCAGCTATACAGCTAACGCCAATATTTGCGCAACTGTTATAAACAAATATTCCAGAGTAAGTAGCAGTTGGTGTCAAAGAAATATTAATTACTCCTGTTGTAGTTGCAGTATAAGAATAAACAACGTCATTACCATTTAAATAGTCATTTGTGGAGCCACATCCAGATGCTCCGGGACTTCCTTCTATGGCAGGATTATCTGAATAATTTGCGGTATTGTCGGTTGTGCTATAGGGTATTGTTCCTATTATAATTGGAGCCGAGCAGCTTATTCCTGGTGTTGATGTTGAAAATGGATATGGAGCCACCCATACACTGCTGACACCTGAACCACACAAAGCCCTCACATAGTATTTATAGTCGGTTGAAGGCGTAAAAGCAGCTCCAGCAGTTGTGGCAGTTACAGTATATGGTAATGTTCCATTATAAACAGTTCCTATACCAGTTGGAGTGCCTGTTGCAGGAATAACTTCAATTTCCCATGAAGTGGCACCGCTGGGATTTCCCCAAGTTAAATTTGCTGAAGTTTGTGTTATTCCATTGGCAGCTAGTCCCGTTGGGTCTAAACATTGTTGAACAATACTAACATTATCAACTAGCCAACGATCTCCTGCGCCATTAATACCCCCTGGAAGTTGGGTATGAACTCTAACAAATGATACATAAACTTGTTGATTTGCATAATCAGATAAACTAACTATTTTTTCTTCATATATATTAAATGTAGCATTCAATGTTATTTCATCCCATTCTTGTACAAAAGCATAAGCCGAAGGATTAGTTTGTGATGCAGTTGATGGAGCTACTCTTATTTGATATTTAGTTCCTAGAACAGCGCTTGCAAAACTCCTTGTAAAAAAACGAAGTTGTCCATTTGCTGGAATTGTAACTAGTGGAGTAGCTAAATAATCCTGAGATATAAGTCCTTCAGTGCCCAAGTTTTCTCTATTAACATAAGCAGCATTGTTTCCTTGATACACTATTGGAGGAGTAGCAACAGTGTTATTTATTCCCCAGCTTTGATTTGTACCAACACCGTTGTCAAATACTGCCCAAGTTGAAGGAATACCGCTTTCAAATCCTTCCAAAGCCAACTGTGAGTAGCCAGAAATTGAGAAGAATGATATCAACAGTAATAATATAATTTTTTTCATGCGATAAAAATTTAGTAGATTGATTTTATGTTTTTTAAAATTTTGAAATTCAAATTTAGTAAAATTTCTGAAATAAGAAACCTTTACTATAATTTTTGTAGTAAGAAAAATTTTTAGTATCATTATTTCGTTAAACAATTATTAATTTATTTCATTTTCAAATCGCTATTTTTGTAACTTAATTAGATGAAATGTTAGAAAAAGAGATACTAAATTTTGAACGAACAGTTATTGTTGGAATAGTTACTCAAAATCAGAGTGAAGATAAATTAAATGAATATCTTGATGAATTAGATTTTTTAACTTTTACTGCTGGAGGTCAAGTGATTAAGAGATTTTATCAAAAACTTGAAAGACCCAATCCAAAGACTTTTTTAGGCACCGGAAAAATAGATGAAATCAGCTATTACATTAAAGAAAATAATGTTTCTACTGTAATTTTTGACGACGAGCTTTCTCCGTCTCAACAGAAAAATATTTCCAAAATTTTAGATTGTAAAATTTTAGATAGAACAAATTTAATACTAGATATTTTTGCTCAAAGGGCAGAAACTTCTTATGCTAGAACTCAAGTGGAATTGGCTCAATGTCAATATTTATTACCAAGACTATCTGGAATGTGGACTCACTTAGAAAGGCAAAAAGGAGGAATTGGTCTTCGTGGTCCTGGAGAAACAGAAATTGAAACCGACAGACGAATTGTAAGGGATAGAATTGCCCTTCTTAAAGAAAAAATAAAAACCATTGACAAGCAAATGTCTGTCCAAAGAAGTAATCGGGGCGCAATGGTTCGTGTGGCTTTAGTGGGTTATACCAATGTTGGAAAATCAACTTTGATGAATGTGATTAGCAAAAGTGACGTTTTTGTAGAAAATAAATTATTTGCCACATTGGATACAACCGTTCGTAAAGTGGTTATTAAAAATTTACCTTTTTTACTTTCTGATACTGTTGGTTTTATTAGAAAACTGCCTACTCAATTAATTGAATCTTTTAAAAGCACCCTTGATGAAGTTCGTGAAGCAGACTTATTATTGCATATAATTGATATTTCTCATCCTGATTTTGAAGAGCATGTCAATTCTGTAAATCAAATTTTAGAGGACATCAAAAGCAATCACAAACCCACCATTATGGTTTTCAATAAAATAGATGCTTACAAACATTTAGTAATAGAATCTGACGACTTAATTACTGAAAAAACAAATAAACATTATACACTTGAAGAATGGAAGACAACATGGATGAACAATGCAGGAGAAAAAAATACTTTATTTATTTCAGCAACTAATAAAGAAAATTTCGAAGAATTTAGAGCAAAAGTATATGAAGCTGTGAGAGAAATTCATATAACACGTTTCCCTTATAATAAATTTTTATACCCCGATTATGCGAATGCTGTAGAAAATTAAATTATTTGAAATACCAAATATAACCTACGTTAAACGAAGTTAACCAGTCATTTGATTTGTTTTCAGGATAAAGAGTCTTATTTGGATTCATACCATCAACCCAGTCAGAAAAATAACATTGTAGCCTTAAATCTAAAACTAATGAAGTATAGGTTGTTAACTTATACCTTGACCCAATACTAGTTGATAAAGAGGGAACTATTCCATTGCTTTTTGGTCTTATCCCTCCATTTAAATATTTAACCGGGGTACTTATTGGAGTATCTAATGGGCCTAAACTAGAACTTATATTAGTTGAATAATTACTTATTTGTCCTCCAAAACTAACGTAAGGAATTAATCCATCTTCTCTCGTATTATCATCTTGACCAAATGGATAATACTCTAATTGAACTCCAAAAGTTTCTGCCTGAACATTTCCTTTCATAGCACTTAATTGTGTTGCTAAAACACCTTGGTTAGATTCGTCAACCCACTTACCATAGTGTTTCAAATCACAATTCATATACGATAGTTCTAATCTCAATTTAAAATAATCGGTAAGATTAGAATAATTGTTATCAAAAGATAAGAAATAAACCCCTGTAACAATGAAACCGTTGTTTTGAATATAATTTTGAAAACTACCTCTTTCTCCAAAATCAGATTTAAAATTTGCTACTCCAGCCGTTATACCAATTTCTCCATACAAACGATCAAAGAATTGGGCATTTAAGCTTGCTGTAGTAAATACTAAAACAATCGTTATAAAGATTTTTTTATACATGGAATTTTTTTCAGCTCAATGAAAAGCAAATATATAAAAATAGCTATCAAAAAAAAATAATTTAACCCTAAGAGCCAAAAAGTCATAAATTAACACAAATACTCTTCGGTGATAAAGAAATTAATTTTAATTGCCATCAGAAAAATAGAATTTAAAAATTATGCCAATATTTCAATAAAATGTATATTTGTACGATTTTACGAAAACGTTTTCTTAAAAACAGTAATACTATAATTTTATGTCACAAAGTGTTAACTCATTTATCGAATTGGTTGCTAAACGAAATGCTAACGAGCCTGAATTTATGCAAGCCGTTTTAGAAGTTGCTGAAACAGTAATTCCTTTTATTGAACAAAATAAAAAATACCAAAACAAAATGCTTTTGGAAAGAATGGTCGAACCAGAAAGAGTGATCATGTTCCGTGTAACTTGGATAGATGATGCTGGTAAAACTCAAGTAAACCGTGGTTATAGAATTCAAATGAACTCTGCTATTGGTCCATACAAAGGAGGAATCCGCTTCCATCCATCTGTAAATTTAAGCATATTAAAATTCCTTGCTTTTGAACAAACATTCAAAAATAGTTTAACTACATTACCAATGGGTGGCGGAAAAGGCGGTGCTGATTTTGACCCTAAAGGAAAATCTGATATCGAAATCATGAAATTCTGTCAAGCATTTATGACTGAACTTTCTAAACACATTGGCGCTGATACTGACGTTCCTGCTGGTGATATTGGTGTTGGAGGAAGAGAAGTTGGCTATATGTTTGGTCAATACAAAAGATTAAGAAATGAATTTACCGGAGTATTAACTGGAAAAGGAATCTCTTTTGGCGGTTCGTTAATTCGCCCTGAAGCTACTGGTTACGGTGATGTATATTTCGCACAGAACATGTTAGCCACAAAAGGCGATAGTTTCACAGGGAAAACTGTGGTTGTTTCAGGTTCTGGAAACGTAGCGCAATATGCTATTCAAAAAGCAACAGAATTAGGAGCAAAAGTAGTTACAGCTTCAGACTCTTCTGGATATATTTATGATGTTGATGGAATTGATGTTGAAAAATTAGCTTATATCATGGAAATCAAAAACGTAAACTTCGGAAGAATTTCTGATTATGTTTCTAAATATCCCAACGCAAAATACATAGCTGGAAAAAGACCATGGGAAGTAAAATGTGATATTGCACTTCCATGTGCCACTCAAAACGAATTAAATGGTGATGAAGCAAAAACCCTAATTGCTAACGGATGCATTTGTGTGGCAGAAGGAGCAAATATGCCTTCAACTCCTGAAGCAATCACAGCATTTTTAAATGCTAAAATACTTTTTGCTCCTGGAAAAGCTTCAAATGCTGGTGGTGTTGCCACTTCAGGTCTTGAAATGTCTCAAAATTCATTGCGCCTTAGTTGGACTTCTGAAGAAGTTGACCAACGTTTAAAAAACATTATGGCTAACATTCATGAAGCTTGTATAAAATATGGAACTGATGAAACTGGATATACAGATTATGTGAAAGGAGCAAACATTGCAGGTTTCGTTAAAGTTGCTGATGCTATGTTAGCACAAGGAATAGTATAATTTCAAGAATAAACCAACCTAAACCAAAATAATGTCTTCAGAAATGAAGGCATTTTTTATGTAAAATACCAAAACGATAATTTTTTCGTTTATACTATATTTGTAGTTCAAATTCAGTGAAATGAAAAAATCTTTTCTGTTTTGTTTGCTAATTATTTTTCAAATTGGTTTTGCCCAAACAAACCCAAATTGGAAGGGTTATTTCTCATATAATCAAATCAAAGACATCTCAGAATCTGGAAATAAAATTTATGCCGCAGCAGAAAATGCTTTATTTTCAAAAAATCTAGTTTCAAATGATTTGCAAACCATCAACACAATAAATGGTTTATCTGGTCAAACCATTTCTGCAATGTATCACAGCGATACCTTCAATAAAACAATTGTAGGTTATGAAAACGGATTAATAATTATCTTTAATGATGCCGATGGAAGTATAATTAATGTGGTTGATATTATTAATAAAAACATACCTACAAACATTAAGAAAATAAATCATTTTATGGAATATGATGGTGTAGTTTATGTTTCATGTGATTTTGGTATAGTGGAATATAAACTGGCTTCACTCGAATTTGGTGATACTTATTTTATAGGTCCAAATGGACAACAAGTAAAAGTTTACCAAACAGCTATTTTTAATAATGAGATTTATGCAGTAACTCAATTAAATGGCATTAGAAAAGCAGCTATCTCTAATCCTAATTTGAATGATTTTGCTCAGTGGCAAGTTTTTGATGCTGGAAATTGGATCGGGGTTGTTACTTTCAACAATCAACTGATTGGAATGAATTCCAATAATATTATCTACAAATATAATAACACCTTTTTTGAACAAATTTTTTCTTTGGAGCAAGCTGGACTAGATATTCGAGCTAATGCAAATTATCTAACTGTTACTTCGTTAAATCATGTATATATTTATAACCAAGCATTAAGTCAAATTATTCATATCCAAAATTCTCAAATAACTTCAACCCAAGTTAATTTCTCTTGCGCAACAGTAATAAATGAAACCATATTTATTGGCACAAATGAGAATGGTTTATTAACATCAACAATTACCGCTCCTACAAACTTTGAATTTATCATGCCAAATGGTCCATCAAGAAATTACATATTTGCAATTAACGGTTCATCATCAAATTTATGGGCAGTTTATGGCGGTTATGATGTCAGTTATAATCCTTACGGCTACTTAAATCTTGGACAACCTGTAAGTTTTGGAATAAGTAAATATACTCCATCAGGATGGCTAAACATTCCGAAATCTGATGTTTTGGGAGCAAAAGCACTATCTAGAATTATAGTAAATCCTAATGATGAAACACAAGTTTATATAAGTTCCTTTCATAGTGGATTGCTAAAAATAGAAAACAATATTCCAACTACACTATTTAACCAATCAAACAGCGGTTTGGAAAGTTTAACTTTTGATGGCCCTAACATAAGTATTAGAATTAATGGCACTGTCTATGATAGAAATGGAGATTTATGGATTACCAATACTTTTGTAAAAAATGGCTTAAAAGTTTTACGTTCAAACGGTCAATGGCAATACTACAATATGGAAAACATCATAAATAACTATCAATCTCTGATAATGGGAAGAATGACGATTGACAAAAATGGTACCAAATGGATTTGTTCTGTTTCTGATGGTGTTATTGCATTCAATGAAAATACAAACGTATTCAAAAAAATAACTTTTGGAGAAGATGTTGGTAATCTTCCTACTAATGATGTTAGAGCATTAGCAGTTGATAATAGAAGTCAACTATGGATTGGAACTACCAAAGGATTAAGAATACTAGGAAGTACAAGTAGTTATAACGAAACAGAGCAAATGAAAACGAATCGAATAGTTATTGAAGAAAATGGCATAGGTTCAGAATTACTGTACGAACAATTTATTACTGATATTGTGGTTAATGGTTCCAATCAAAAATGGATTGGAACTGTCGACTCTGGGGCCTTTCTTTTTTCATCAAACGGACAAGAAACTATCTATCATTTTACTAAAGACAATTCGCCGCTACCCAGTAATGTAATCAATGATATTGATATTAATCCCATAACTGGCGAAATCTTTTTTGCGACCGATAAAGGGATGGTTTCCTTTCAAGGAAATTCAACTAAACCTGCCGATAGTTTGAAAGATGTTTATGTATATCCAAATCCTGTTCGCCCAGAATTTGTTGGAACCGTAAAAATTGTTGGATTAATTTCTAAAGCCAATATTAAAATCACCGATATTGAGGGTAACTTAGTTTACGAAACCACTTCCGAAGGCGGAACTATTGAATGGGACACCACCGCATTTGGAAAATACAAGGTAGCTTCTGGTGTTTACATGATTTTTATCGCCGCAGAAGACGCTTCAGAAACTGCTGTAAAAAAGGTGATGATTGTAAGATAATGTTAGTCAAAACTAAAGCCATAGTAATTTCATCCATCAAATATCAGGAAAAAAGTCTCATCGTAAAATGCTTTACCGAAAGTGATGGATTGAAAAGCTATTTTGTACAAAGTGCTTTTTCTAGCAAAAAATCCAATCAAAAAATTGCCTATTTTCAACCCTTGACACTTCTCGAAATTGAAGCAAGTCACAAAAATAAAGGCACTCTAGAACACTTCAAAGAAATAAAACTAGCTACAGCCTATCAAACCATAAATACTGATATTATTAAAAGTACTATTGTTATTTTTCTATCCGAAATACTGCATCATAGCATCCAAGAAGAAGAAAAAAACGAGAGCCTTTTCTCTTTCTTAGAAACCGCATTGCTTTGGCTCGATACACATGAAGAAACATCAAACTTCCATATAATTTTACTACTAGAAATAACCAAGTTTTTAGGCTTTTATCCTGACACTTTACAGATTGAGAACAAGCATTTCGAAATGAAAGAAGGTTACTTTACTCCATTTTTAGGAACAAGTTGTCTTAGCGAACATGAAACTTTTTTGTTTAAAAAACTAATCGCTTTAAAATTTGATTCCGACCAAAAAGTATTTGCAGGAATAGAACGTCAAATATTACTAAAAATTCTTTTGGAATATTACAGTATTCATCTAGATGGATTTAAAAAACCAAAATCTCTTGAGGTATTAAAAGAAATTTTTAGTTAAAAGGAATCCCAAAAAAATGGGCATTGCATTGTTTTACTTTTGATACCTTTGAAAATTAATTTAGCTTAATGAAAAAATTATTTATCTTTTTATTTTTTGCAAATGTATCTTTTACCATTGCGCAACAGAAATACAATACGGAAAACGACATTCATTATTATGACGAAACCATAACTAAAAAGGATTCGTATATTGAAAGTCAATGTAATTTAGATATTTATTATCCCGAAAACAAAAAAGATTTTGCTACAATCATTTGGTTTCACGGAGGAGGGCTAACAAAAGGCAAAAAACAAATTCCAAAAGCATTAATGGATAAAGGCTATGCCATAGTTGCTGTAGAATATAGACTCTCTCCAAATGTCAGTGCACCGGCCTATATTGAAGATGCGGCGGCGGCAGTTTGCTGGGTATTCAATAATATTGAAAAATATGGCGGTAATAAAAAACTAATTTTTATTTCCGGACATTCTGCAGGGGCTTATTTGGGAACTATTATTGTTATGGACAAGTCTTATTTGGCCAAATATAGCATTGACCCCATGGAAATAGCAGGATTAATTTCATTTAGCGGACAAGTAATTACACATTTTACGATACGAAAAGAGCAAGGAATAAAAAGCACACAACCCACTATTGATAAGTATGCTCCCATAAATTTTGTTCGCGCGGATACACCTCCAATTTTACTCATAACAGGCGATCGCGAAATGGAATTATTAGGGCGTTACGAAGAAAATGCCTATTTCTTACGAATGATGAAACTGAACAAAAATAAAGAAATTCGACTTTACGAACTACAAGGATTTAACCATTCTGGAATGGCTGAACCAGCTTTTCCTTTATTAATAAATGAAGTAGAAAAGATTTCCAAAAAAATTCTTGAAAATAAATAGACATCGTCAGCAAATAACAATCCTCTTAAATTCAAATCAAAACTTCAACTTTTGACTTTATGTCTTTATGACTTTCAACTTAATTTTACTACTTTCGCAGACTGATTAAAGAAACCGATAAAAATGAGTGCTAAGTTTACTGAATACAAAGGACTTGACTTGCCCACTGTGGCATCAGAAGTTCTGGAGTTCTGGAAAAAAAATAACGTCTTTGAACAAAGCGTCACTTCACGCGAAGGAACAACGCCTTATGTGTTTTTTGAAGGGCCACCATCTGCTAATGGTTTGCCTGGAATTCACCACGTTATGGCGCGTGCTATCAAAGATATTTTTTGTCGTTATAAAACTCAAAAAGGCTTCCAAGTAAAGCGAAAAGCAGGTTGGGATACCCACGGACTCCCAGTAGAATTAGGTACAGAAGCCGCTTTAGGAATCACCAAAGAAGACATTGGAAAAACCATTTCCATCGAAGAATACAACGAAGCGTGTAAAAAAACCGTCATGCGTTATACTGATGTGTGGAATGATTTGACCGAAAAAATGGGCTATTGGGTAGATATGGAAGATCCGTATGTGACCTACAAATCCAAATATATGGAAAGCGTTTGGTGGCTACTAAAACAAATTTATAACAAAGATTTACTATACAAAGGTTACACCATTCAACCTTATTCACCAAAAGCGGGAACAGGATTATCTTCACACGAAGTAAACCAACCAGGTTCGTATCGTGATGTTACAGATACGACAGTTGTAGCGCAGTTTAAAGCAAAAGCAGAAACGTTACCAAGTTTTTTACAAGGTTTTGGTGATATTCATATTTTGGCTTGGACAACAACTCCATGGACATTGCCATCGAATACAGCTTTAACTGTTGGTCCAAAAATTGATTATGTTTTGATAGAAACCTTCAATCAATACACCTTTCGACCAACAAAGGTAATTTTAGCTAAAAACTTGGTCGGGAAACAATTCGGGAAAGAATTTTTTGCTTCTACTGAAGCTCATGATTTTGAGAATTTCAAAGAAGGAGATAAAAATATTCCATACCAAATTCTTGCCGAATATAAAGGTGCTGATTTAGTTGGAATTCGTTACGAGCAATTAATGAAATTGGCTTTGCCTTATCAAAATCCTGAAAATGCTTTTAGAGTAATTTCAGGAGATTTTGTCACCACAGAAGATGGAACTGGTATTGTACACACCGCCCCAACTTTCGGAGCAGATGATGCTAAAGTTGCCAAAGAAGCCACTCCAGAAGTACCGCCAATGTTGGTTCTTGACGAAAACGGGAATGCAGTTCCTTTGGTTGATTTGCAAGGGAAATTCATTGAAGGATTAGGTAATTTATCTGGAAAATATGTTAAAAATGAATATTACAACGATGGCGAAGCTCCAGAACGCTCTGCTGATGTGGAAATTGCCATTCAGTTAAAAGAAGAAAACAAAGCCTTCAAGGTAGAAAAATACGTACACAGTTATCCACATTGCTGGCGAACTGACAAACCCATTTTATATTATCCGTTAGATTCTTGGTTCATTAAGGTTACCGAAATCAAAGACAGAATGTTCGATTTAAACGAAACCATCAACTGGAAACCAAAAGCAACTGGAGAAGGTCGTTTCGGAAATTGGTTAAAAAATGCTAATGATTGGAACTTATCTCGTTCTCGTTTTTGGGGAATTCCATTGCCAATTTGGAGAACCGAAGATGGTACTGAAGAAATCCTAATTGGTTCAGTCGAAGAATTATATTCTGAAATCGAAAAATCAATTGCAGCAGGTTTTCAAACAGCAAATCCTTTTGAGGGTTTTGAAATTGGAAATATGAATGAAGCCAATTATGATTTAGTTGATTTACATAAAAATGTAGTTGACGAAATAACGTTAGTTTCCGCTTCAGGAAAACCGATGAAACGCGAAAGCGATTTAATTGATGTTTGGTTTGATAGTGGAGCAATGCCTTATGCACAATGGCATTATCCTTTTGAAAATAAAGACAAGATTGACGAGAACAAAGATTTTCCAGCTGATTTTATTGCGGAAGGTGTGGATCAAACGCGTGGTTGGTTTTATACATTACACGCTATTGGAACCTTGGTTTTTGATAAAATTGCCTACAAAAACGTAGTGTCAAACGGATTAGTTTTAGACAAAAACGGACAAAAAATGTCCAAACGCCTAGGAAATGCAGTTGACCCATTCACCACTTTGGCAGAATATGGTCCCGATGCAACGCGCTGGTATATGATTTCAAATGCAAATCCTTGGGATAATTTAAAATTTGATTTGGAGGGAATCGCTGAGGTGCGCCGTAAATTCTTCGGAACTTTATACAACACCTATTCGTTCTTTTCGTTGTATGCCAATATTGATAATTTCAATTATTCAGAATCCGAAATTCCGTTGAACGAAAGACCTGAAATTGACCGTTGGATTTTATCAGAATTGCATACTTTGATCAAACTGGTTGATGAAGCTTATGCTGATTATGAACCAACCAAAGCAGCTCGAGCAATATCTGATTTTGTTCAAGAGAATTTGAGTAATTGGTACGTTCGTTTGTGCAGACGACGTTTCTGGAAAGGGGAATATGGAACTGATAAAATTGCCGCTTATCAAACCTTATATACTTGTTTGTTAACTATAGCAAAACTAGCCGCTCCAATTGCACCATTTTTCATGGACAAACTTTACAGAGATTTAACACAAGCCACTAATTCAGAAGAATTTGAAAGTGTACATTTGTCGAAATTCCCAGTTTCGGTTGAAAACTTTGTTGATAAATCATTGGAGAGCAAAATGATGAAAGCACAGACAGTTTCATCACTCGTTTTATCGCTCCGTAAAAAGGAAATGATAAAGGTGCGTCAACCTTTGCAAAAGATACTAATACCAATACTTGACGAGAACCAACGAGCTGAAATTGAAGCAGTTTCCGACCTAATAAAAGCCGAAGTAAACGTTAAAGAAATTGAGCTTTTAGATGACGCATCGGGTGTTTTAGTAAAGCAAATTAAACCAAATTTCAAAGCGCTTGGGCCACGATTTGGAAAAGATATGGGATTGATTTCCAAAGAGATACAAAGTTTTTCACCAGAACAAATCAACGAATTAGATAGTAAAGGGAAGCTAACACTTGTTATTTCAGGAAAAAGTATAATTTTAACATCCGAAGATGTTGAGATTACTTCTCAAGACATACCGGGTTGGCTAGTAGCTAATGCCAATGGAATTACTGTTGCATTAGATATCACACTAACAGATGAATTGAAAAATGAAGGAATTGCAAGAGAATTAGTTAATAGAATTCAAAACCTTAGAAAAGATAGTGGTTTTGAAGTGACTGATAAAATTAAGGTTTACATACAAAATAATGATACATTAGCAAAAGCTATAAAAGAAAACGAAAACTATATCAAATCGGAAACACTGACTGAAACTTTAGTTTTAGAAAGTGAAGTGAAAAATGGATCTGAGATAGAATTTGATGAGATAAAAACAAGAATATTAATTTCTAAATAATTAAGAAAGATTATGGTAGAAGAAAAAATGAGATACTCAGATGCTGATTTAGCAGAGTTCAAAGAAATTATTGTCAATAAAATTGAAAAAGCAAAATCCGATTTAGAATTGATTAAAAGTGCCTACATGAATGACTTAAACAATGGAACTGATGATACATCTCCAACGTTTAAAGCATTTGAAGAAGGTAGCGAAACGATGTCTAAAGAAGCCAACTCTCAACTGGCTATTCGTCAAGAAAAATTTATTCGCGATTTAAAAAATGCACTTTTTCGTGTAGAAAACAAAACTTATGGTGTTTGCAAAGTAACAGGAAAACTTATTTCTAAAGAAAGATTGAAAATAGTTCCTCATGCAACCATGAGTATCGAAGCAAAAAATTTGCAACGATAAAAGTTTAATCGTATATTGTATTTGACGCTCCAAATTGGAGCGTTATTTTTTTAGAAAAAAAGTCTATTTTTGCGCCATTAAATTCCTAAAGATGTCATTACGAAATTCCATTTTAATCATCACAATTATTTTATTGGTTGACCAATTCGTCAAAATATATATTAAAACCAATTTTATTTATGGTGAAGCGGGTCAAGTTGATGTGGCAAATTGGTTCAAAATACTCCTAATTGAAAATGAAGGAATGGCTTGGGGGACAAAAATACCTGGAATGTATGGAAAATTAATTTTAACTGTTTTTAGGATTTTTGCTGTATTCGGAATTGGATATTGGTTATATGATTCTAGCAAAAAACAAAGTTCTAATTATTTAATGGTGGCAATTGCGCTAATTTTTGCTGGTGCAGTTGGAAACATTATTGACTCGGTATTCTATGGGGTAATTTTTGATGATAGTTATGGTCATTTATCAACTATTTTTTCAAATAATCCTTATGGAACGTGGTTTTACGGACGAGTAGTAGATATGCTTTATTTTCCCATTTTGGAAGGAAATTTCCCGAAATGGTTACCCATTTGGGGTGGCCATACTTTTAAATTTTTTAATGCTATTTTCAACATTGCAGATATGTCTATTTCAACAGGAGTAGGGATTCTAATTGTGTTTAACAAAAAAGCTTTTACTAAAAAACTATAGTTGAAAGTCATAAACAGAAATAGGGGTTACACAATAATCCAAGCGAATATCGGTTTCATTAACATCTTCAACAACCTCTTCAGGCTCAAAAAAAGACAGACCAATTTTGATAACATCTTCTCTACATTTCGAGAGGAATTTATCATAAAATCCTTTGCCATAGCCCACTCTATTCCCTTTTTTATCATAAGCCAATAATGGCACAAAAACTACATCAATTTTTGAATGGGGCACTTCAATTCCGTCAACAGGTTCATATATATTGTATCCATTTTTTTGAAATTTAGTGTTATCTGTTAATAAATAATTAGTCATTTCTAGGGTTTCGAAATTACTTTTGGCTACCACAATTTCTTTATCCTTTCCCGCTAAAATTTGCAGAATAAACTCAGTATCTATTTCCTTGTGCTCCTCAATAGTTATATACAAATGAAAATAAGTGTTATCCCAAACTTGTCTGCCGTTAGGCGTAAAATCGGATTGTAGCAAACGGTTAGCAATTGCCAAACTTTTCTCTTCAACTTCAGCTTCGGAAAGTTGCTGACGTAATTCTTTATATTTTTTACGTAAGTCCTTTTTATTCATAATTCAAAAGTACTTTAATTTTTATAACTTTGGAATCAATCAAAAATTCTTAATGTCAACTCCTACTTTAGAACTTCAAATACAATCTTTGCCAAATAATCCTGGCGTATATCAGTATTATGACAAAGAAGGAAAAATACTTTATGTAGGTAAAGCTAAAAACTTAAAAAAAAGAGTTGCTTCCTATTTCAACAAGCTTCACAATAATGCCAAAACTAATGTTTTGGTTAAAAAAATTGTTGAAATAAAACACATTGTCGTTTCTTCGGAAGCTGATGCCTTGTTGCTTGAAAACAACCTCATCAAAAAATTACAACCTCGTTATAATGTCTTGCTCAAGGATGATAAAACCTATCCTTGGATTTGCATCAAAAAAGAACCGTTTTCTAGAATATTTCCAACTCGAAGAATGGTAAAAGATGGCTCGGAATATTTTGGCCCTTATACCAATTTTAAGACGGTCAATACAATTTTGGATTTAATAAAAGAATTGTATCCGCTACGAACCTGTAACTATGATTTAAGTGAAGCCAATGTCAAATCGAGTAAATATAAAGTGTGTTTGGAGTATCATCTAGGAAACTGCAAAGGACCATGTGAAGGATACGAAACGCTAGAAAATTACCAAAAACAAGTGGATGCCATTCGCGAAATTCTGAAAGGAAACTTTAAAAATAGTATGCGCGATTTTAAAAAACTCATGCAAGAATTGGCAACAGAAATGAAATTTGAAGCTGCTCAAAAAATCAAAGAAAAAATTGAAGTTTTAGAAAATTACCAATCACGTTCTACGATTTTAAACCCAAAAATATCCAATGTGGATGTTTTTTCAATCGTTTCTGATGAAACCATGGCCTATGTTAATTTTCTACAAATTTCTCATGGTGCTATTATTCGTTCTTTTACTTTGGAACTGAAAAAGAAATTGGACGAAACCGATGAAGAACTATTAGAATTAGCCGTTGTAGAACTTCGAGGGCGTTTTAATTTGATAACCAAAGAAATTATTTTACCATTCCCTTTGGATTTTGGCGATTCATTAAAAGTAACCGTCCCTCAACTTGGTGATAAAAAACAAATACTAGAACTGTCACAACGCAATGCAAAATACCAGCGTTTAGAACAATTGAAACAAATTCAAATTGTTGATCCAGAGAGACACACTAATAGAATAATGGCGCAAATGCAAAAAGATTTACGCCTTTCCATAGAACCAAGACATATTGAATGTTTTGATAATTCAAATATTCAAGGAACAAATCCTGTTTCGGCTTGTGTGGTTTTTAAAGATGGAAAACCAAGTAAGAAAGACTATCGCCATTTTAATATCAAAACGGTAGAAGGCCCGAATGATTTTGCTTCTATGGAAGAAGTAGTGTATAGAAGATACAAACGATTATTGGATGAAAATCAATCATTACCACAACTGATAATTATAGATGGTGGAAAAGGACAATTATCGTCTGCTTTAAAAAGCATTGATGATTTAGGTTTACGAGGTAAAATTGCTATAATTGGCATAGCTAAGAGATTGGAAGAGTTATTTTATCCGGGTGATTCAGTCCCTTTATATTTAGATAAAAAATCGGAAACTTTAAAAATTATTCAACATCTTCGCAACGAAGCACACCGATTTGGAATTACTCATCATAGAGATAAACGAAGTAAAACAGCCTTGCAAACTACTATAGAAACCATTCCAGGTATTGGTGAAAAAACTATGTTGACCTTGATAAAACACTTCAAAAGTGTTAAAAGATTACAATTAGCGACAGAAAAAGAAATTTCTGATGTTGTAGGTGTATCAAAAGCAAAAAAAATTTCCGAATTTTACAACATTAGTAAATCCTAAATGTATAAAGAGCCATTAACCATTAGCCAAAAACCATTAGCCAAAAGTAATTTTGTTGCTATAACCTCATCCTTTTTTGCCTATTGCTTATTGCCTATTGCCTTATTGTTGTTTACTCATTCTTCCTATTCACAAGAAAAAACAAACCGCCCAAAAATTGGCCTAGTACTCAGCGGTGGTGGCGCCAAAGGATTTGCTCATATTGGTGTTTTAAAAGCTCTTGAAAAAGCAGGCGTTAAAATTGACTATATAGGAGGAACAAGTATGGGTGCTGTAGTTGGTGGATTATATGCTTCTGGATATAGTGCCACACAAATAGATTCTATTTTTTACAACACTAATTTTGACGAGTTGTTGCAAGATTATATTCCGCGTTCTTCAAAAAGTTTTTATGAAAAACGAAATGACGAATTATATGCCATTTCATTACCATTTCATAAATTTAAAATTGGAATTCCTATTGCCCTTTCAAAAGGGATGTATAATTATAGTTTATTATGTAAGTTGACACACAAAGTGAGATATATTAAAGATTTTGATAAACTTCCAATACCATTTTTATGTGTTGCCACAGATATTGAAAAAGGGGAACCTGTTATTTTACGAAGTGGTTATTTAGCTCAAGCAATGTTAGCTAGCTCAGCATTCCCTTCATTATTTTCTCCAGTTGAAATTGATGGGAGATTATTAATTGATGGCGGTGTCATTAACAATTATCCTGTTGAAGAAGTAAGAAATATGGGTGCTGATATTATTATTGGAGTAGATGTTCAAGATGATTTAAAAGATAGGAAATCACTTAATGATGCCACAAGGATTTTAGTCCAAATAACCAATTTGGATATGATTAAAAGCATGCAGGAAAAAAAGAAAATTACAGATATTTATATAAAACCAGATATTTCTAATTATGGCGTAATTTCTTTTAATGAAGGCCAAAAAATTGTAAAAAAAGGAGAAGAAGCAACAATGCTAGAATTAGAAAAATTAAAACTTCTTACAAAGCCATCTATAGAAAACAAAGTCAATTATTTAAATGTTAAAAAAGATACTTTATTTATAAAAAAAATTAGTCTTAGTAAAATTGATAATTATACTAGAGCCTATGTTTTGGGAAAACTTCGTTTTGTAAATGGCAATAAAATCACCTATGATGATTTAAAAACAGGGATTAATAATATCAATGCCACTCAAAATTTTAGCAGAATAAATTACACACTCAAAAGTTATCAAGATGCTGATGAGTTGAAATTAAACCTTACTGAAAACTCAAATAAGACCTTTTTAAAATTTGGATTACATTATGATGGTTTATATAAAAGCGCTCTCTTAGCAAATTTAACTCAAAAAAAATCACTTTTTAAGAATGATGTTGTCTCACTAGATATTGCCCTTGGCGATAATATTAGATATAATTTGGACTATTACATAGATAATGGTTTTTATTGGAGTTTTGGAATGAAATCAAGATTTAATCAATTTAATAGAAACCTCACAACTGACTTTAAGGATGGTGAAATCTTAACTCAACAAGGATTAAACACTATTAATATCGATTTTTCAGATTTCACTAATCAAGCTTATTTGCAGACTGTTTTTATTCAAAAATTTTTAATCGGAGCAGGAATAGAATTTAAACAGTTAAAAATTAAATCTGAAAATTTAGGTAATATCTCTCCAACATTTGAAAACAGCAAATATGGTAGTGTATTTGGTTACCTAAAATATGACTCTTTTGACAATAATTTATTTCCAAAAAAAGGATGGTTTTTTTCAGGTGATATTCAATCTTATCTATATTCTTCTGACTATACAAAAGACTTTAACCGATATTCTATTGCAAAAGCTGAAATTGGATTAGTCAAAACATTTTATGAAAAACTAACATTAAAAATACAAACTGATGCAGGATTAGCTTTTGGGAAAGACAGTGTTCATTTTTTTGATTTTGTACTTGGCGGATATGGTTTTAATACTATTAATAACTTCAAACATTTTTACGGCTATGATTTTTTAAGTGTTTCAGCTGATAGTTTTATTAAATCTTGCTTTACGCTTGATTACGAATTTTACAAAAAAAATCACGTGAATTTTTCTGCAAATTATGCTAATGTAGAAAATGAATTATTCAGTAGCGGAAATTGGTTATCAAAACCAAAATATAACGGATACGCTATTGGATATGGATTAGAGTCTGTGATTGGTCCAATTGAAATTAAACATTCTTGGTCGCCTGAACAAAGAAAAGGGTATACTTATTTTAGTATTGGATTTTGGTTCTAATTATAAAACACACTCAAAAAACTATATTTTTTTAATTATCTGAAACAATAAACTATATTTGAAAAACTATTAACTAAACTAACTATTTATGTCAATTTGGAAAAGAAAACCTATGGCGTTACTTCTTGCTGAAGCGTCAGAATCAGAAAAAGGATTAAAAAGAACTTTGACCGCCTGGTCACTTGTTGCACTAGGAATTGGAGCTATCATTGGAGCTGGGTTATTTGTTAGAACTGCCACTGCTGCTGCCCAAAATGCTGGTCCTTCAGTAACTATTGGTTTTATAGTTGCTGCTATTGGTTGTGCTTTAGCTGGACTTTGTTATGCTGAATTATCTTCATCTATTCCAATTTCAGGAAGTGCTTATACTTATACCTATGCTACCATGGGCGAACTTTTGGCTTGGATTATTGGTTGGGATTTAATTTTGGAATATGCGGTTGGTGCAGCCACCGTTGGAATAGCTTGGAGTGAATATCTCAATAATCTGCTGGTCAATGTGCTCCATGTAAATCCTATTCCTTATGAATGGTGTCATTCTCCTTTTCAACATTCTGCAGATGGTGTTAGTGGAATAATCAACTTACCGGCCTTTTTTATCGTTGCTGCCATAAGTTTATTGTTAATAAAAGGAACACAAGAATCCGCTTTTGTAAATGGAATTATCGTTGTTGCCAAAGTAGCAATTGTAGTAATGATCATTATTTTCGGATGGCATTTTATCAAGCCTGAAAACCATACTCCTTACATACCCCCTACTTCAATATTCACTGATGAACATGGTGTTGGTCATAATTTTGGTGGTATCATGGGAATACTCGGTGCAGCTGGAACGGTTTTCTTTGCCTTCATAGGTTTTGATGCAGTGAGTACTGCAGCACAAGAAACTATAAACCCTAAACGCAATATGCCAATCGGAATTTTAGGCTCGTTAGCGGTCTGTACCATTTTGTATATACTTTTTGCGCACGTATTAACCGGTCTTGAATCCGTAGATTTTTTCAGAAATGGCGGTAAAGAAGCGTCTGTAGCGAATGCCATAACATCTGCAATGCCGGGCTATGGGTGGTTAGCACAGTTCGTAACTGTGGCAATATTAGCAGGCTTCTCGTCTGTAATCCTAGTTATGTTATTAGGTCAGTCGAGAGTATTTTACTCAATGGGTAAGGATGGTTTATTGCCAAATTCATTCAGTGACATACATCCAAAATACAAAACACCATACAAAGCTAACTTGGTAATTATGGTAATTGTCGGTTTGTTTGCCGCATTTATTCCAGGTGACATTGTTGGTGATATGACAAGCATCGGAACCCTTTTCGCCTTTATCTTAGTTTGTATATCTGTAATTGTGTTGCGTAAAACAGAGCCTGATATGAAACGTGAATTCAAAACACCATTTGTACCTTTTGTTCCAATATTAGGTATTTTAGTTTGCCTGGCCATGATTTACGGATTAGGTTGGACCAACTGGTTAAGACTTATAGGTTGGTTAGCTATCGGTTTTGTTGTTTATTTTGGCTACAGCAAGAAAAATAGTAGACTGAATAATCCCAACGAATAAGAGCGCTTAAAATTAAAATACAGAAAGGATTAAAGGGTTCGCTCTTTAATCCTTTTTTTGTTAAAAATTGGTAATTATTATTTCTAAAAGTTATATTTTTCCGATATTTGTTAGATGAAAAAATGGGATAATCTATTAGCTCACCTTAAATTCCTCATCAAGAGAAATCCTGAATGAGTTTTTTTAATACGAATAAATATTAATTTGAACCCATTTTCAAATTATCTCATTTTCAAATTTTCAAATTAAAAATACTATGCCATTATATCATAAACTAGGAAATATTCCGCCCAAAAGACACACACAGTTTGAAAAACCAAAAGGGGGTTTGTACTATGAACAGCTTTTTGGAACTGAAGGGTTTCATGGGCATTCTTCATTGCTATATCACACTCACAGACCAACTCAAGTCAAGGAAATAATCAAGTCATACTCAGTAGAACCAAAAATTGCTATTGGTAAAAACATCAAATCGTTACTTCTAAAAGGCTTCGAATTAAAACCTGAAGATGATTTTCTAGACAGCAGAAAAGCAATGCTTGTTAACCGGGATTGTATTATCGGATTGGCAGCGCCAAGAAAATCATTAACAAGCTATTTCTACAAAAACGCCGATGCCGATGAAATGATTTTTATCCATAGAGGAAAAGGAAAACTCCGCACTATGATGGGAAATATCCAATTTGAATATGGAGATTATCTTATCATTCCACGCGGAATGATTTACCAAATTGAATTCGAAACCGAAGATAACCGATTGTTTTATGTCGAGTCGTATGCACCATTTTATACTCCAAAACGATACAAAAACGCATCAGGCCAACATTTAGAACACTCCCCTTTTTGCGAACGCGATTTCAAATTGCCTACCGAATTAGAAACACACGATGAAAAGGGCGATTTTACAATAAAAATCAAAAAGGAAGGGATGCTACACGAAATGGTTTATGCCACGCATCCTTTTGACGTTGTTGGTTGGGATGGATATAATTTTCCATATGGATTCAGCATTCATAATTTTGAACCCATAACGGGTCGTGTGCACCAGCCGCCGCCTGTGCACCAAACTTTTGAAACAGCTACTTTTGTGGTTTGTTCGTTCTGCCCTAGGTTGTATGATTACCATCCAAAAGCGATTCCGGCTCCATACAATCACAGCAATATCGATAGCGACGAGGTTTTGTATTACGTTGATGGCGATTTTATGTCAAGAAATAATATCGAACAAGGTCATATTACATTACATCCGAAAGGAATTCCACACGGACCAGCACCCGGAGCAATGGAACGTAGCATCGGTCAAACCGTAACACAGGAATTAGCCGTTATGGTAGACACATTCCGCCCATTAATGGTAACTGAAGAAGCCATAGGATTGGACGACGGTCAATATTATAAATCTTGGGTAGAGTAACAATTAAATAGTAAATTAAGCTCCACATATTTCACTTTATTCGTGAATTTGTGGCTAAAATAAACATCATGAGTAAAGAAGTAAAATCCTTAGAATATGGACTCGAAAAAATATTTGAAGGTGCACAAGATTTCCTTCCACTTTTAGGTACAGATTATGTTGAGTTCTATGTTGGTAACGCAAAACAATCTGCACATTATTACAAAACAGCATTTGGGTATCAGTCTTTGGCTTATTCCGGTCTAGAAACCGGTGTAAAAGACAGAGCAAGCTATGTATTAAAACAAGATAAAATCCGTTTAGTATTAACTACACCTTTACATCCTGATTCTCCCATTAATCAACACATCGTTAAACATGGTGATGGGGTAAAAGTAGTAGCACTATGGGTGGAAGATGCTACAAAATCATTTGAAGAAACTACAAAACGTGGTGCACGTCCATTTATGGAACCTACCGTTGAAAAAGATGAACATGGAGAAGTCGTTCGTTCAGGAATATACACCTATGGTGAAACGGTTCATATTTTTGTAGAACGAAAAAATTATAATGGTGTTTTTCTTCCTGGATACAAAGAATGGAAATCAGATTATAACCCATCAGCTGTTGGATTAAAATATATTGACCACATGGTTGGAAATGTAGGTTGGGGAGAAATGAACCAATGGGTTAAATTCTACGAAGATGTTATGGGATTTGTCAATTTCTTATCATTTGATGACAAACAAATTCATACCGAATATTCCGCCTTGATGAGTAAGGTTATGAGTAACGGCAATGGTAGAATTAAATTTCCAATAAACGAACCTGCAGAAGGAAAGAAAAGATCTCAAATTGAAGAATATTTAGATTTTTATGGTGGTCCAGGAGTACAACACATTGCAATTGCTACTGATGACATCATTACTACAGTTTCTCAACTAAGAGCTCGAGGAGTTGAGTTCTTGTCAGCGCCACCACATGCTTATTATCAAGCCATTCCCGAAAGATTAGGAGTTCATATGGATATGATGAAAGAAGACATTAATGAAATTGAAAAACTAGCTATTATGGTTGATGCAGATGAAGACGGTTATTTACTACAAATTTTTACAAAGCCAGTGGAAGATCGTCCAACATTATTTTTTGAAATTATTCAAAGAATGGGTGCAAAAGGATTTGGAGCTGGAAATTTTAAAGCTTTATTTGAGTCTATCGAGAG
>Ga0214919_10002625_pt1 | contig 27959 bp, 22 predicted proteins | sample LL1503_MetaG_FD_177994 | JGI IMG/M metagenome (GOLD analysis project Ga0214919, IMG submission 177994) | Freshwater microbial communities from Lake Lanier, Atlanta, Georgia, United States - LL-1503 | ecosystem: Environmental > Aquatic > Freshwater > Lake | place: USA: Georgia | collected...
TTTTTTTCTTCATCTTTTAATTTATTATCTCTTATTTGTTTTTTAATTATTTGATATATAAGAGGAATAAGTTTATTTTTATATGTATCAAGTTTTGACCTAAAAATTTTATCAAAAATTTCTTTACAAATCATATTTTCATCATCATAATGAGGATATTCATAAGCTTGTTTAGATTTTTCTTTAATATAAGCTAATACTTTATCATCTATATAGTATTGTTCTTTAATCATTTTAAGATGGATTTTTTTTTTATCTTTACTCATATCAGGCACACCATCTTTAAACTCTTCTAATAAAATATTACACATATCATCAATTATAAATTCTTCTCCTTTTTGATTTGTTATATTAATTACTATTTCATATTTTGATATTCTGGTAGCCTGATCCATATTAAACTATAATATAACAATATTTTTATATTATAGTGTAAATAACAAATTATAAGATTATAAATTACATATAATTCATATTATAGGGTAAATGTATGAATTACATATAATTCATATTATAGGGTAAATGTATGAATTACATATAATTCATATTATAGGGTAAATATATGAATTACATATAATTCATATTATTGAAAGATTCTAGAACTTTTATTTTATTATAATTGTCTATTTGACCTCGTGCTTTTTTCAATATTTCATACGCTTTATTTATTTCATTATCCGAAATTACTTTATCATTATTTGTATCTAAAATAGATACAATTTTTTTATATTTTTCAGGAATTATATTATATTTTGATTTTTCATTAAATACAAAATTAGCTAATATAATAAAAATACCTGTTATAATAAATGATATTATTATATCTTTAGTATAAACAAATGCTATTGTAAAAATTAAAATTTCACGTGCGATATTTTTAAGTATCATTTCCTGACCACTTGTTAAACGTAGTTCAATATATCGTGACCCAATATTCATAAAAAGCATAAGAATACCTATTACTAATTTATTAGTACTTAAATCTTCTAAAAATTTATTCAGGCCATATTTTTCTAATAATTTTTTATAATTTTTATATATGTTATACATTACTAAATATGTATTAATATATTATAAATATATTATAAATATAAATATAATTATTTGAAGAGTCATAATTATATAAATATAATTATTTGAAGAGTCATAATTATATAAATATAATTATTTGAAGAGTCATAATTATATAAATATAATTATTTGAAGAGTCATAATTATATAAATATAATTATTTAGAGAGATACTAACAATATTATGTGATTTGTTAAGTTTCTAAATATATAACGTAATTACTTTATTTAGTAGTTTTTTGAAAATAATATAATCTTATTTTTTTATAATAGTATAATATGATTCAATTAAATCCAGCACCATTAGATTCTGAAAATAATAATCTAACAGAATCTAAATTATATAAAAAACCCAATAATAGAACCTTAAAAAACAAGAAAAATGTAGAATTTGACGAATCTAACATCACAAATACTAAAAATAATGAAGTTCTAAAAAATAAGATTACAAGTTTAGGAAATTTAATGTCAAAAATTCATGAAAATAACGAAGAAGACGATGATTATAACAGTAATTACCAATCTAATTTAATAGATTCATCTATTAGTAGCACTTTAACAGACAGTTTGAATAACGAATTGGCTAAAATACAAAAAATGAGAGAATCAGGAAATAATATACCACAAAATACATTTTTTGATGGTCAAAATAGTATAGCAAACAATAGTCAAGCAACCAATAATAGTTCAGCAACCAATAATGTCAAAAGTATTCTACATAATTTAGAAAACTCAAATTTATTAGGAACTATGAATTCATCAAAAAATGAATTAACCAATTATAGCGATGGATATTTTAATACTTCACCCGATATTAAATACGATAATAACAAATTATTATCCAAATTAGATTATATAATTCATCTTTTAGAAGAACAACATAACGAGAAAACAAATTATATTACAGAAGAATTAATATTATATTTGTTTTTAGGAATATTTATATTATTTGTTTTAGATTCATTTGCTAGAGCAAGTAAATATGTGAGATAACTGAAAATAAATGATATTTATGTAAAAAAAATTGATTTTTATCAATATAAAAAATCTAAACAATTTAGAGAAAAACCTAAACAATTTATAAGAAAGACAATAATGAAAACAGTAAAAGTAACATTTAATGTTCCCGATTCAGTTCCTAGAGAAGGTATGTATCAGTTAAACAAAACAATTAAAAAAAAACCATATGTAAAACGAAGAGCACAAACATTACTTAATTCAGCTATAAGAGCACAACGAATCGCAAAAGAACATGGCTCAAATGTATATAAGGATTTAAATAATGCAGCAACACTAATATATGATCACATACTTTTTAAATATAAAAAAGGAACTTTACAAGTCGCTAAAACAGAAGTAAAAGTAATTATGGATAAATATAATTCTATTATTCGTGAAAGCGATAAAAAAGCAATTTTATCAAAATTAGCTGAATTAATTGAATTAGAAAAAAAAGATAAAGAATTAGAAAATGATGATGAATTAGAAGCTGAATTAGCTGAATAAGCTAAATTAGCATGAGTCAAATGATTAAATATGTTTCCTATAATATAATTTTATATATAAATTATATTATTATGCTTTTTTCAATATATATAAAAATTCATTAGTATGTCCTACAGAGTCAAGCGATTTTTTATCTTTAATTACGAATCCTTTTATAAAAGCAATATTCATGATTTCATCAATAGTAGGCATATATAAATTGATTGTATTTTTACGAATATTATGGGTTTCAAAATTCTCAAATTTCTCATGATAACAAGAATGGGGTTTTAAATTATTCAAACTATTATTATTATTCAAAACTTCATAATGAGAAATATATTCCAAATTTTTATCAAATTTTATAACATTTGTAGTAATAGCATTATTATTATTTTCAGGATTATGCAAAACAGTATCATTTTTAGGTAATATAAATGGTTTAAATTTGTCTCTATCTATTAAATGTATTATTAATAACCCATCTGCTGTCAATAATAAAGAACAATTATCAAAAAATTTATCTTTATCTTTAATAGTGTAAATTGTTTTATTCAAACATAATAAATGTGTAAATGAATTATAATCAAATAAATTATTTTCAAGTATATTTCCTACGATAAATTCGCAGTCATTATATTTAGATTGTGCTTTTTCTATCATATGTTTTGATTTATCTAAACCTACAACATCATATTTCATTTTATTCAGTAAATGCACATGATAACCAGTTCCACATCCAATATCCAACATTTTAACAAATTTCTTATTTTTAGCATAACTTACGATAATTTTTAATTGTGCTACATCCCTTTCTTTGTTTTCATAAATGTTATCGTAATATTTAGAATAAAAAGCATCATACACATTATCGTCAAATTTGCTTTCAAATCTTTTGCCTGATGTCATATCTTCGTAATATTCATAGTCTAATGTTCTTTTATTTACTAAATATATAAATACTGTAATTAGCATTATTAAAAATATTTTATGTAGCAATGATAATTTCATAAAATCCACATATCCTTTATAAAATATTTTACATATATACTCTCCAAAATTATTTAATTCCATTATTATTATTATTATGTATTAATATTATATTTTTAATGTAACTTAAAATTATAATAATATAGACCAATTTATGGATAATCATTCAATAAATGATGTTCGTGTAACCTTTAGGAACATTACTTTTTCAAAATTTCAAAAATCTAAAGCTCGTTTAGAACTAATAAAGAATTTATATGATGAAAAAATAGAAAATGTGTGCTATTGGAGTGCTGAATTTATATGTGCAGGTCATTATTTAGAATTATGGGATATTATATTATATTATGCTTATAAATATATACATAATGGTAATCCAAAATTAACATTATATTTGATTATGCGTTATAATGTTTTTTATACTATTTTACACAATGGTTATCATGGAAATGTATTAGATATGAGAAATAATGATAAAATACGAAAACTATTTTGTGAAATATTATGCGTATTATGCTATTCCAAGAGGAAAAATATTATTAACGATGTTAAATTGTGTAAGAGCGATTCTTTCGACTTGACTTCTATGAGTGAAAAATTTAAAGCACCAAATATGAGTTATATAGAAGTAATATTGAAAGAAGGCGACCCAAAAGAGTTAATAATACCGATAAATGAATTAGTTTATCATTTAATAAGTAAAAATATTATTGATGTTTATTATTGGTATGAATGGATAATAGAATATGAAAATATATGTATAAAAAAGAAGAAGAAATGTGTATGTGAAAATAGGAGTTTCTCTCCAGGCGGACATACTCATGATATAATATGGATTATTTGGGATATATTATTTTATTATAGCGATCCATCTATTAATGATAGAACATATACTATATCCACTACCAATAATAGTACATTGAAACATAAAATAATAAAAAATTTATTGGAATTATTTGTTATAAAATATAATAACAATATGAAAAAAAAGCGCAAATATATAATCTATTTTGCTTTTGCTTTACTAATTGAAACTATGGATTTTAATATTAATATATTAGAGAATCCCGAAAAAATAGAAGCAATTGTAGCAAAAATAAATACTATATATAAAGAAATTAAAAAAAACGAAGAATCGCCAAAGACCGATTATTTATTTAATAATTTAAATAAAACTAATTTGGAAAAAACTATAGAAAAAATAGAAATGATTAATAATATATAATAGGGGGATATATCCCCCTATAAAAGGGGGTTTGGGGGATATATCCCCCTTTTAGTTCCTATAATAAAACATAATTTTATAACCTTTAGTAAAGTTATATAATTCGGGTTCATATTTAGGGTCTTCTTTAAAATTCCAATCTTTATCACTATTTATCATATTTTTCCAATTGAATTCTGTTAATTTGGATAAACTGCTCCCATCAAATTTGTATTCTTTTTTATTAACACTTAATACACTTACAAAATGACTATTTGCTTTAGGATCAAAATGATCTTTATTAGTTATTATAATTGCGTCTAATACATAATCGTATTTTTGTTTATTTGTATCAACAAAAGTATAGGATTTTTCAAATAACGTTGTGCTTTCAAAATCTTCTAATATAATAATATCAGGAATAACATTTAATGAAGTAGTTAAAAATTTGGTTTGTATAATTTGAGGAACATTTATTTTCGTTGTAATATCATGCTTTAATAATTTCAAAGTATCATAATTTAAATAACTTAAAATAGATTCATAATAAGTAATTGGATTTCCAGCATCTTCTATATTTGGTATATCATATAATTTATTATCATTTTGTAATAATATATTAGGATTTATAGAATGTGCTTTATTATTAATAATTTGATATATATGATAAATAAAAAAATTCGTATTTAATTTATTCGTCAAACTATTTATTTTCTCCAATAAAGCACCTGATTTAGATGTTTGATTATATGACGCTTCAATAAACAAATTTAATATGAAAAATAATTTGGCTAAAGTTGTTGGTATATCAGTTTTATCGGCTTTTTTACCTGTTATCATTAATTCTCTAAAAAATCTAAAAAATTTTCTTCCTTTATCGCTGAAAAAGAATGTTACAAACATTGTATTAAACCAACAATTAGAAATCAATTGAATAGGTGGAATAAATTTTGTAACATCCAAATGTTTGGAAGCTCGTAAATTATGTAATAATAATTCTTGGACTTTTAAATCATTGTACCCTTTAGTAGTATTTTCATCAATATTCAAAGTTAATAAATCATCTGACAATTTTAACGATATTGGTTTTAGAGTTTTTAGGGAATGTATTTGTAATTTTTTATTTAATACTGGACTAAAAGATCTTAAAGACGATTTCTTTATTAACGATCTTATAAGTTCTTTAGAAACTTGTTTTTTAACTTGTTTTTTTTGAACCTGTTTCCTAATTTTTTTAGAAACCTGTTTTTTAACTTGTTTTTTTTGAACCTGTTTTTTAGAAACTTTTTTTTGAACCTGTTTTTTAGAAACTTTTTTTTGAACCTGTTTTTTAGAAACTTTTTTTTGAACCTGTTTTACAACTTTTTTAGGAACCTGTTTTACAACTTTTTTAGAAACCTTTTTTACAACTTTTTTTGAAGTTTTTTTAGAAACTTTTTTTTGAACTTTCTTTTTCATGCTATATTTAAATTATGTATATATAATAATGAGTGTGAATAATTATTTTATTAATGTATAATAATATATAATGGAAAATATTAGAAATTCGGCGAGAAACAGTTTAAGACAAAGCATTGAAACGATTTCTAAAACACCTATTGGTAATATAGTGAATCAACGATCCTTTTCTTTAGAGGATCCTAGCGAATCAAGAATGGCAATTGTTAAGAAAATAGTATTTTGGATATTTATTATTTTAATATTATCATTTTTAGGATTTAATATATTTCAATATTTAGCACAAGGCACTGATTTACTCACTGCTTTATTATCTCCATTTACTTATGTTATAGCATTAATAACTGGTGATACTGCTAAAACAACAGTAAAATATACATCCGATGGAAGTCAAAAAATAGCAACAGAGTCATCCAATTTTTTACAAGTTTTTTTGAATTTTTTACAAGTTGTTTTGAAAGCTTTAACAGATTTATTTAATAATTCAGTTAAATTTGTGGCAAAAACTTCTACATCGGCTATTGATTATTTACAATCAAATATTAAAAAAGATAAAATAACATCTTCTGAAGAACCTAAAAAAGAAGATAAAAAAGAAGATAAAAAAGAAGAACCTAAAAAAGAAATAAATGAAGAAGAAAGAATAATAGAAAAACGTGTAACCAATGTTCCAAACGACATAAAAAAATTAATAGTAAAAAAAGAAGAAAATGAACCCGAACCAAGCGAAAGTAATTCACAACAACATGGATTTTGTTATGTAGGTAAAGTAAATAATTCAAGATATTGTGCTAAAGTGTCATCTAAAAATAAGTGCATGTCAGGTGACATTTTCCCTACTATGGATTTATGTATTAATCCAAATTTACGGTCATAAACTATTTACTTTAATAATATTTTCTCTTTTTTTTTATACTTTTATTCATTTTAATACCTTTGGTATTTTTTTTTAAAGGTAGTTTCCTACTTTTTCTATTTGAAACATATTTTTTAAAGAATTTTATAAAATTTGTTACTTTTCTATCTAAATTATACGATGTAATAAATCTATTATTTTTAATTATAAATAAACTAGGGAATCCTTGAGCATTATTGTTTATTAACGGATTATTAATTGTTGATAATACATTTGCATCAATTTCTAAAATGGTTCCATTTATTTTGCCTTTAATTATTGACGATTTAAATTTTGACCATTCGTCACGCATATTTACACAATGAGGACAAGTTTTGCTAAAAACACCAACAAATACTGTATTATTTTTTAATATATTATCTAATTCTTCATTATTTACAGTAGTATTCAATATTTTAACAGGCATTTTATATATATAGTAGTATATAAAATATTTATACAAAAAATTTATATTACAAAATACTTAGAATACGAAAATTTATAAAAAATAAATATATTAATATATCAATATATTAATACTATGAAATTAATAACTAATTTCTTTAACAATGACAAATTAAAGTTATTTACAATAATAAGTTTTATAATATTAGGATTATATTATTATGTAAATTCTTATAAATATTATGAGTCTATGGAAAATATAGAGGCAAGATGCCCCAATATGTTAATTGAAAAAGACGGAGGATACTATTTATATAATTCAAAATTAGCAATAGTTCCAGGAGTGAATCCAATAAGATTTAACAGTTTAGAAGATTATAGTGAATTTATAGAATGGCAAAATAGTCAAAAAATAAATTGTCCTGTGCTATATTTACAATATTCAACGGACGCACAAAATAACGAATTAATACAAGTAAAACCATCTCTTTTTGAAAATCAAGGTGGATTACCGTCTTTAAATAGAGATTTAAACGATTCTACAGAAAATAATAAAATATTAGATGCGACAAAAGATAATAATAGTAAATATAATACTAATATGTTACAAGGTATAGATGTTCAGAATCAAGATATAGGTTTAGATACACCATTAGACAAAATGTTCTATCAAAAAGGAGAGAAAAGCGTAAATCCTATGGATCCACATTGGGGCGGTAAAAAATATACACAAAAGGCAATAGATAAAGGCGATTTTGAAGAGAATTATGTATATAAAAAACCACCTCTAAATGATAAAAAATAAACAATTTATTTATTTTATATTTTTTCTATGCTGTAACATTTTTGTCCTCCTAATAAAAATATTAACCATGTAAATTTAGCACCATATTCATTTTTTTGATATATTATATAATTGATAAATCCATAGACTAATGTAATAACTGCTAAAGCAGAAAATAAATAAATAACATTTAAAATGTTATTATTAATTGCGTCGTTAATTAATTCACGCTTTACATAAAAATCACGCTGTGTATTTATAAAATATATAAAAAATAATAAACTGAAAAATATTATATTAGGTAAAAACTGACTTTTACTACTTAGTAAAAAAATTAGATAAATTCCAAAAGCCATAACAATAGAATCAATTGTATTTCCACTAGCCCAATTAGTTGGAGCAATATCATTTAACTCTTGATTAAAACTCCATCCTCCTTCTGACATAATAAATACAAAAATCATTAATATTGCTATAATATGTCTAAAATAGAGATTGGTTGATATAACATATCTCATTTGACATGATAAAATTTCTGAAATATATCCCGAAGTTATTACACAAAATAATAAAAACATGAAAGCAAATCTAGAAAAATATACTAAATTATTGTCTGTTTTTTCAGTATCTTTTACATCTTTTGTATCTTTTACATCTTTTGTATCTTTTGTATCTTTTACGTCTTTTACGTCTTTTACATCTTTTACGTCTTTTACGTCTTTTATATAAGCTTCTTTATAATCTGTCATTTATATATTTTATATATTTTATATTTTATACTATATAAAATATAACTTGCATTGTAAGATATATGCTATTTACGATTTTATGTTTATGCTTAGGACTTACTAATTCAATCAATAATAGTTTAAACTTACCACCTATTAGTAAAATATATAAAGCAGCATTATATGTTCCTTTTTTAGGAACACAATATATAGAATATGAACGACTAAAAGAATTAAAGGCTAGAATATGTTTAACTGGTTTTGTTGAGGCTAAAGGGTATATAAATTATATTCAAGAAGAAGATAATTTATATGAACTTGATAATACGTTACTAACTATATTAGACAAATTTAGATGTGTTTTAAATGAACCTTATTATGATAGTTTGAGAGATATTATAAAAATTAAAATTAAATTAAAAATAAAATATTTAAACCTTAATAAAAAAATAATATTGAAAACTGAAAAATAGTGATTCATATTTGTAATATTTTTTATAGATTATTAATTATAGATTGAATAGATGTGGATAATTCAGTATATTTTTTACATTTAATACAATTATCATTTGTATCGTCATCCAAAATATTTTCTAAATCTATTGTTTTTAACGATTTTTTATCGTTCATCATAGTCATCATACATTTAGCACACTCTAAATCACATATTTTTTTGGTATTTGTAAGAATTTTCTTTGTTTCGGCTTTTCCAGAATCTCCTCCTAATTCTTGCACTAAACCTTTCAATTTATTTTCTATTATTTTAAATATGTCATCATTATCTGTTTTTGTTGAATTTTTAAGTCCTTCAACGAAACCTTCTTTGAAATTTATAGGCTTAGCATTTCTATGATTATCATTTATAGCATTATTAGCATTTAAAGCATTAGAATTTTGATTTGTTTTAAAAGACAATTGCTGAGCCATTTTAAATTTATATTTAAAAGTCAGAGAGAATATGAATATTATTAAAATACTTAATATAATATATGTTATTAAAGAATATAAATTGTTGTTTGCCATAATTAATATAATATTATATATTAATTAATTATATATTATATTTTTTATAGTAATTTATAACTATTTAAAAACAAAACATATTATAAAAATATTAAATAGTTATAAAATGTCAAATGCTTTTAAAAATATATTATATTTGGGAAGAAATGTAAAAAATGATTATATATATAGTAAAAAACCACATATATTTACAATATACAATCCACAGAAAAAATATTTAGAACTGGTTAAAAAGAATGATAAAAAAGCAAATAACCCAATAAAAAAAAAGTAATTATTTTTATTATTTAATCATTTTTATTATTTATGAATCATTTTATACTCTTTATAAGTTATTTTTTTTTCAGCAACTCCAGGTGGTTTTTTTTGAACTTTTTTCCGCCTATCTTTTGCATCATTTTTCTCTTTGGTTTTTAAAGCACTGTCAATATACATTTCTTTTAAATATTTCCCTACTAAATAAGACCCTTCGTGCTGATTCAACTCACCATCTTCTATTTTTTTTAGTATATCTAAAAATTTCTCTAAAATTCGTAAATCCAAGTTGTCGTTTTTAATTTTGTTATATAAATCAGTATAATTGTTAAATAAAAAATTACATTGTTTAACACACATAGCATCAAATTCATTTGGATTAGATTTGCTTAATCTCTCGTATTTTTGCTTTAAATAAACCATTTGTTTGACATCATTTCTTATTAGAACACTCTGTTTTTTGGAGCGAATTTCTTCCGTGCAATCATCCGTATCGTTTGCCTTAATTAGAGCGGCAAGATCTAGTCTTTGTTGTGTGTCTAAAATTGTAGAATCTTTTAGATTATCATCGTCAATATTATCATCGTCAATATTAGCATTATCCATTATTTAAAAAATTTTATAGATAAATTTGCATATTTAACTTTATATTTAAATATAATATTATAATATAATGGTAGTAAAAAAAAATATTTATTATAAATTTGTAATAATAACGTTAATTGGATTGTTATTGTGTATGTTATATTTAGGAAATTATAATTTGATAGAAGGTAATAGTAATAATACACAACAAGAGATGGGTAACAAAATGTTTAGAGCATCAAATAAAGCATCATCCAATCACTCAGTATTAGAAAATAATAGTCCAGTTACTGTTTTAGATAATATTGATTGTAATGAACTTAATGATACTAATAAATTAAATGTTAGCGTGCAAGGAGGTTCAGGTTCTCCAGCAGCTTCTACATTGGCAAATTCAGCACAACTACAGATGAATATTGCGTCAAGCAATAACGCTTGTTCCAATAAAAAATAATTCAATAATAATATTTTCGTTAATATTTTTAGATTATAATTATATTATTTTTATAATATAATTATATAATCAAATGGGATTAGGCGATACAGGTAGTGCTTTTTTAATTATTATAATTATTTGTTTAATACAATTATCTATAACATTAAGTATAGGACTAGCTCAACTTAGAAATAATTGGGAAAAATATAAATGTAATCCAGGAATAATACCTTATGCTGGTCTAGTAGGACATGACCCAGTAACTACGTTTAATGAATGCACGAAAGAAACACTAGGTGGATTCATGGGAGTCTTTTTAGATCCAATTTATACATCATTAAATAGTTTTGCTGATAGTGGAAATTTATTTGTTGGAATTTTAGAATCATTAAAATTAGGCTTGAACGTTCAACAAGGAGGGACATTAAGTTTTATTGAAGATTTAGGAGTAAGATTAAATATTTTAGTTACTGAATTAAGTAGATCTTTTATTACTGTGAGTGATTTATTTGGAAAAGTAGGATCAATGGTTAGTGTAATATATTATCTGATATTAACAAGTGCTAAAATGGGAGATGCTTTATGTAGAGATTTACCAGGAACAGCTTTAAGAGTTATAGGAATAGATTGTAGTAAAATATAAAAAGCATAATCAAAGAGAGTCAAAAAGCAGGTAATATAAACAATAATATGGATATTACAAAAGTGCTTAACAAATACTACAAATATATGTATTAATAGAAAAATTATTATAAATAGTTATTTTAGTGTAATATATTAATATGTCTAATAAAGAATCTAATATATTAAATAATATAAATAGTTATTTTGATAATATTAGTTATAGCGAACATTATAATAATGATATATGGTTTACTATTATAATTTTTTTAGTAGTAATTGTGATCGCTATTTATTTTTATACCATAAGTAGCTTTCGATCTTTTAAAAAAAATTGGCAAGAAAATAAATGCAATCCCGTGTATATGCCATATGCGTCACTAATAAATAGCGATGATGTTAATGGTAGTCATTTAGACTATATTGCGAATAATTTTGAGGAATGTTTAAATGTATTAAATAGTGAATTAGCACAAGAGGCAAAGAAACCATTAAATACTATACAAAATTCAATTTCTGGATTTTTTGGGTTATTATATGGAATGTTTGTGAGCGTTCAACAATTTATTGTATATTTATTCAATTTGATATTACAATTTTTTTTGGCTATTATGGATAAGTTACAAATGTTGCTATTGAATATTAAATTATTTTTTATGAATACAAATGATTTTTTAGGAAAAATTATATCAATGTTTACGGTTATGTATTATACTATTATTTTGTTAATTAGATCATGGAAATTAATGTTTGTAGTTGCTCTAGCAGGTTGGGTATTAACTATGGTTGTTCCTGCTTCAGTTAGTATGCTTACAATATTAACATCATTAATAACATTTATTGTATCATTTGTTATGTGGTTTTCAATATGGCCTATAGGTCCTTTTATAGCAATTTTTTTTATTGTGCCAATTATTCTATTTAATGTATCATTTATAATAGCTTTAATGTGGTTTATAATTACCATGATAATATTTGTAATATTAAGTAATGCTATTAAAGAAATTAAATAAATATCTTGCTTTTACATCGTTATAACAATAAAAGCTGATAATTTAATCATTTAATCTTTTTTATAATTTATTATAATAACTTAATATAATGAAAAATAATAAAAGTAATAAAAGTAATAAAAGTAATAAAAGTAATAAAAGTAATAAAAGTAATAAAAGTAATAAAATTATTATAAATACTAATTTTATACGAAACTTATATGAACTTTTCATAAAATATAGCAATAAAATGTATAGTCATTTAGAAAAAGTAAGAGTATTTAATCATTTAATATTTAAAAATCATATAATTAAGATTATTATTTTTGTAATTCTTTTTGTAATTTTTTTTGATAAAAGCGTAATGATTATTATTTTTACGATAATATATTGTTTTAAAAAATATATTCTTAAACACCAAGACTTGAAGACATGTCTAACAGAAAATTTTAATAATGTTTTAGATTCTAGCGTTTTTGAACCATCTAATAATATCATAAGTCAATATTCAAATGTTTTTAAGCATCCAGAGCTTAATTTACAATCATATAACAACGTTCTAATAGATCCTGGTAAAGTTTTATTAGAAAATAACAAATTTTTACCAGAATGTTGCGCATATAATACAGAATATAGCACATCTAAAGGATGTGCGTGTATTACACCAGATCAGCAAGATTATTTAAGAACGAGAGCAAAAAATAATTCTTTTTCGGAAGAATATGACTACAAAAATTTGTATTTCTCACCAACATATACCTTTAAATATACCTTTGAAAAAGGTATAACCAAAAATGATGAAAAAAATACCTTTATAAAAAATTCTTTTAGAAAAAATGATGAAAAATATATTATAGATTACGAACCATTAACCTCTAATAAAAAAAGTGAATTTTTGAAATTCATAAATATGTCATCATATACCTTTTAAAAAGGTATAGCCAAATAGGGGGATATATCCCCCTTACCCCCTTTTTTACCTTTTATACCTTTTATACCTTTTATACCTTTAGGAAAGGTATAGCCAAAATATAGCCAAAATATAGCCAAAATATAGGCAAAATATAGGCAAGATATAGGCAAGATATAGCCAAAATATAGCCAAAATATAGCCAAAATATAGCCAAAATATAGGCAAGATATAGGCAAAATATACCTTTTTAAAAAGGGGGTAAGGGGGATTAATCCCCCTATTAGTTATACATTCCAAATGGAATTTCCTCATTTTTCCCCTTATTGATTAAATCATCAACAGTGTCTTTAGTAAGAATACAAGGGAAACTTATGCGTTTTTTTAAACCTTCGCTTGATTCAAATAAATTTATATCAGGTTTCATTAATCTATATAAATTCAATTTTTTATAAATAATTTCTAAGCAGCGTTTTAAATTCCGCACACCATCTTCTTTTAATGTAAAATCATTAATAATATATTCTATAATTTCATCGCTAAAAGTAACATCCTTAACTTCAAATTTGATTTCATCACGAATTTTGGGTAATAAATAATCTTTCGCAATTATTAATTTTTCTTTAGTTTTATATCCTTTTGTCTCAATTTTATACATACGATCTTTTAAAATAGGATTTACAGCCGATTCATCATTATAACTGAAAATATATAATGCTTTTGACATATTTAAACTAATTTCGGATAAATACTTATCGGTGAAGTTATTATTTTGTGTACTATCTGTTAAATGGGTCAATACACCTGTGATTTCCTGACCTTTAAATGAATCGCTCAATTTATCTAATTCGTCAAATAATATAATAGGATTCATACAACCAGATTGAATTAATATATCAACAATTTTACCATATTTGCTTCCTTCGTATGTATAGTCAAAACCATCTAAAAATCCAGAATCGCCGCAACCACCTAACGCAATTAACGCAAAAGGACGATTTAAAATTTTGCTAATTCCTTCTTTAATTAATGTGGTTTTGCCTGTTCCAGGAGGGCCTTTTATTGCTATAGCAGAACCTACCGCATTGGGATTTACTAACCATAGACCAACCATTTGCATTATTTGCATTTTAGCATCTTCTAAACCATATGTAACACTATCCAATGTTTTTTTAGCGTGTTCCATAAAATCGTGACATTTTTCAATGCCATCCGCATAACTAATTGGTAAATTATTATATTTATTAAAAGGGATTTTCAAAAACGCATCAATCCATGATTTTATTTTATAATATTCGCTATTACCGAAACCACCACCCATTGATCTCATGGTATTTATTTTTCGCAAAGCACAAGCCTTATACTCATCTGGTATATCAAGATCTACCAAATGAAGTAAATATGGTTTATCTATTTTTGTTAAATTTTTTATTTTTTGAAGTTTATCAATTACTAGCAATTGCGATTTTTTAGACAAGTGTTTTTTAAAATATTCAGATTCTTTCTCTTCTTCTTCTAATATTTTGTCAAAAATTTTATAATTTTTGTTTGATACATGTTTAGATGCAGGAATAATATCATCACAATCTGCTTTATAATCTGCTTTATCTAAATCTGCTTTATAATCTGATGTATCTAAATCTGCTTTATAATCTTCTTTATCTAAATCTGCTTTATAATCGGTACAAGATTCGTCGCCACAAGATTCGTCGCCACAAGATTCGTCGGATTCATCTTGTTCTTCATCACAATATTCGTGGGATTCTTCATCGCTTTCTAAAAAATCGGTATTTTTTAGATGTAAAATAATATTATTACGATTACTATTAATATTTTCAAATAATTTTTTAAATCCTTCTTCCAATAACTTTTTTTTATTTGAAGAATTATAAGATTTATTAAGCATATTTTCATATATTTTATTTTTTTTAATTTTACTATTATTAAACAATGTATTTATTTTAGCATCATTATTTGATATTTTAAATCGTTTATGTTTCTTATTTTCATCTAACATTTTATTTTTACTATATTGCGAAGGATACAACGAATTTAAAAATTCATAATATTTTACTTTATTAAATTTTTTATTATTTTGTTTAGTTGATTTATTGCTAGACGATGCTTCGCTTAAAGATTCATCATTATCATCATTATCATCGTTTGATAAATCATCGTTTGATAAATCATCGTTTGACGAATCATCGCTTAAAGAATAATTATCCGAAGTATCACTATTTGATGAACTATTGTCTTCCATAATATATTTCCTACGTGGTATTACACCTGTGCTAGTTCTAGTATTATGTTTATGAGGCATACGATATATACTACTATTATATATAATATTCTTAAATATATTTAATATTATAATCAATTTTTAAATATTTTCACTTTATATTTTGTCTAAAATATAAAATATAAAATATAAAATATAAAATATAAAATATAAAATATAAAATATAAAATATAAAATATAAAATATAAAAATTGAATAAATATTATTTAAATATTATTTAACTATTATAAAAGAATGACAGATTTCGAAAATAAGAAACCATCTAAAATCATCGGTATCCAATTCAGTATCTTAAGTCCCTATGAAATTCAAAAAGGTTCTGTTGTAGAAATAACAAGCAGAGATACTCATATTAATAATAAACCAGTTTTAGGTGGATTATTTGATCCTCGTATGGGTGTTCTAGACCCTGGTATGATTTGTCCTACTGATGGTCTAGACTACGTTCAAACACCTGGTTATTTCGGTCATATAAACTTAGCTAGACCAGTTTATTATATTCAATATTTATCAACGATTATGAAAATTAGTAGATGTATATGTATCAAATGTAGTAAGCTCTTAATGGATAAAGAAAAATATAAATATTTATTAGAATTAAATGCGGATGAACGATGGAATAAAGTGTTTGCTTTAGCTAGTAAGAAACGTCGTTGCGGTGAAGATTCGCATGACGGATGTGGCTGTTTGCAACCAAAACTAAAAAAAGAAGGATTAGCAACAATTATTGCCGAATGGAATGAAAAAGAAGAAGAAATAAAAAATTTTGATTTTAAGAAAGAAGACACCAAAATGACAATGAAAATTATTCCTGAAATGATGATTAAAATATTTAAAAAAATATCAGACGAAGATGTAAATTTTATGGGATTTAGTCCTATATGGTCTAGACCTGAATGGATGATTTGCCAAGTTTTAGCAGTTCCGCCTCCGCAAGTGCGGCCATCAATTAAACATGATGCGCAACAACGCAGCGAAGACGATTTAACGCATATTATTATTAATATTATTAAAGCCAATAAAATGTTACAAGAGAAATTAGAGCAAAACTCGGGACCAAATGTAATTGATGATTGGACTACCGTATTACAATATTATATTGCCACATTAATTGATAATAAGATACCAGGAGTCGCGGCAGTAGCCCAGCGTTCGGGTCGTCCTTTAAAAGCAATTAAAGACCGTCTAAATGGCAAAGGTGGCCGTGTTAGAGGCAATTTAATGGGAAAACGTGTAGATTTCAGTGCACGTTCGGTAATTACACCAGACCCTAATTTATCTATTAGACAATTAGGTGTTCCGCTAAAAGTAGCTAAAAATCTAACAAAACCAGTTATTGTTACAAAAAAAAATAAGAATTATTTGCGGAAACTAATTTTGAATGGTCCCGATGTATATCCTGGAGCGAAAATTTATGAAAAGAAAAACGGTGATTGTATCAGTTTAAGATATGTTGATCGTGAATCAATCAATTTAGAATTCGGAGATATAGTTCATCGTCATATTTTAGATGGTGATGCGGTGCTTTTCAATCGTCAGCCAACGTTACATCGTATGTCTATGATGTGTCATATTGCGAAAGTAATGATGAAAGGCGATACTTTTAGAATGAACGTAGGCGACACTAAACCATATAATGCCGATTTTGATGGCGATGAAATGAATTTACACATGCCACAAGACGATGAGTCAGAAATTGAATTGAAAACTTTGGCAGCTGTAAAATATCAAATCATTAGTCCAGCAAACAATAAATCAATTGTTGGTATATTTCAAGATTCATTATTAAGCACGTATTTATTCACACGTGAAGATATTAATTTTAATTCTCTTACGTCTATGAACTTGTTGGCTCATCTTAAAACCATTGACTTAACCAAAATCAATTTTGATATAACAGTGCAAACGAATTTCGCATTATTAAGTCAAATCCTTCCAAATTTTAGCTTAAAATATAAAACAAAACGTTTCAATGATTCAAGTGACGATTATAAAACATCCAATAATGTTTTGGAAATTAATAAAGGAAATATTGTTAGAGGTCATATTGAAAAAGGTATTTTAGGCGATACAACACGTGGTATTATTCATAGGATTTATAATGATTACAATGAAGAATCGGCGTCTGATTTCATTGATAATTTACAAGATATTGTAACCGAATATATGAAAATACATGGTTATAGCGTTGGTATTAGCGACCTTATTGCCGACAAAGAAACGAATGATAAAATCAATGAAACTATAAATAAAAAGAAAGTAGAAGTTAAATCATTAATTGATGAAACACATTTGGGTATATTTGATAACAAAACAGGTCGTTCAAATGTGGAAGAATTTGAAACACGTGTCAATAATATTTTAAATAAGGCATCCTTTGAAGCTGGTAAAATCGGGCGACAAAATTTAAGTGCGAATAATCGTTTTGTAACAATGGTAAATGCTGGTTCAAAAGGCAGCGACCTCAATATTTCACAAATGATATCGTGTTTAGGGCAACAAAACGTAGATGGAAAACGTATTCCGTATGGATTTGAAGACAGAACCTTACCACACTATACAAAATACGATGATTCTCCTAATGCTCGTGGTTTTGTAGAAAATTCATTTATTGGGGGGTTAAATCCAGACGAATTATTCTTTCATGCTATGGGTGGTCGTGTCGGTCTAATTGATACTGCTTGTAAAACGTCACAAACAGGATATATCCAGCGCCGATTAATTAAAGGTTTAGAAGATTTAATGGTGAATTATGATATGACTGTTCGCAATAATAAAAATAAGATTATCCAATATAGCTATGGCAATGATAATTTTGACCCAGTGAGGGTTGAATCGCAACAAGTTCCATTTGTAAATATGACAATAGAGGAAATTTACGGGCATTATCAAATGCCAAATGATTATTCAAAAGATTCGGTTTATAGCACATTATATACGAAACAAGCATATAGCAAATTCAAAAAACAAAAAACGGATCTAGATAAAAAATGTAAATCCTATATTGATTTTATTTTGAAAGCACGTGATGATGTGATTGCTAAAATATTTAATGCGATTTATAGACCATCCGTAAATGTGCCTGTATCCTTTATTCATATAATTAATAATATAGCAGGTAATCAAGAAGAAAACGTGATTATTGACATTACACCGTTGGAAGTATTTGAAATTATAGAGCAAAATTATGAAAAATTAGAATTATTGAATTATTGTAAGCCAAATGAATTATTTAAAGTGCTATATTATTATTATTTAAGTCCTAAAGAGCTGTTGATGCATAAGCGACTAACTCGTAAATCTATTGAAATTTTAATGACAGTTATTAATAATTCGTATAAAAAAGCGTTGGTGGCACCTGGAGAAATGGTTGGTATGATTGCGGCACAGAGTATTGGAGAACCTACTACGCAATTGACGCTTAATACATTCCATTTTGCTGGTGTAGCTTCAAAATCTAATGTCACACGTGGTGTGCCTCGTATTGAGGAAATATTATCGTTAAGTGATAATCCCAAAAGTTTATCTTGTACTGTTTATTTAAATAAACTGGATAGTTACGACCAAAATAAAGCCAAAGAATATATTTCTAAAATTGAAAATACCAAATTGCGTTCAATTGTGGAATCTATTGAAATTTGTTTTGATCCTGACGATTTAAATACGTTGATTAGTGAAGATGTTGAATTAATGAAGGAATATAACCAATTTGAGAAATTATTGGACGATTGTAATTCCACTTATGATGATAATAAAAATAAATCAAAATGGATTATTCGCATGTCTATGAATAAAATAGAGATGTTAGACAAAAATATTTCTATGGACGATGTTCATTTTGCTTTAATGAGTAGCTACAATAATATGACTTGTATGTATAATGATTATAATTCAGATAAGTTAATTTTTAGAATTCGCATAAATAAGAATTTACAAGCATTGAAGAAAAAGAAAAATAAAAGTGTTCTGGAATCATTAGACCAAAGCGACGAAATATATTTGCTAAAAAATTTACAAGACGAATTATTGGATAAACTTATTTTACGAGGTGTTAAATATATTGACAAAGTAATATTGCGTAAAATCACAGACAATTTTGAAGAAGTAGATACCAAATATATCAAAAAAGATTTGTGGGTTTTAGATACGGTGGGAAGCAATTTATTGGAAATTTTAGCTCTTGATTTTGTAGATAAAACGAGAACTACTTGTAATCATATTATTGAGATTTATAACACATTAGGAATTGAAGCCGCACGTCAAAGTATATTTGATGAGTTTTCAGAAGTGATTGAATTTGATAGCACATATATTAATTATCATCATTTGACGATGTTGGCTGACAGAATGACTTGTAATGATAAAATGGTTTCTATTTTCCGACATGGTATTAATAATGATAATATTGGCGCAATAGCAAAAGCTTCGTTTGAAGAAACACCAGAAATGTTTTTAAAAGCGGCGAAACACGGCGAATTAGATATTATGAAAGGTGTATCGGCAAATGTTATGTGCGGACAACAAGGTTATTATGGAACAAATTGTTTCAAATTATTAGTTGATAATGAATTCTTAATGTCTATTAAACAACCTAAAGAAGAAAATGATAATGATAATGGTATTAATGATAATAGAGAAGATTTAATATTAAATCAATTAAATATTGAATCAAATGATTTGTGTAGCACAAATAATTTATTAATAGAATCTAGCGTTATTAATATTAAAAATATTGATATGGGTAATAGCGATGATTATGACCTAGATTTTTAGTAGAGTAAAAGATTATTTATAATAGATTATTTATAAAAAAGATTATTTATGAATTTAATATGTATTTTTTTATATACTATAATATAAAAAAATATGAATCTAATGTATTTAATGTGTTACAATTCCGCTTGTAGTCGGTAAAATTCCGCTTGTTACAATTCCGCTTGTAGTAGGTTTTTTTTACTTCTTTTTTTTGCTTACTTTTTTTGTTGCTTCAATTTTTTCACAAACACCAGTTATCGTATTTTTACGAGTTCCATTAGGGCATCGTTTTAATTTTTTTGTTTGTTCTTTTATTAATTCTCCTTGTATTGGAGGAACTATTAAAGGTGCTTCTTTTTCTTCTTCTTCTGCTATTAAAGGTGCTTCTTCTTGTATTGCTTCTTTTTCTTCTTCTTTTTCTTCTTCTTCTTCTTCTATTACAGGTTCTTCTTCTTCTTCTATTACAGGTTCTATATTAACTTTTTTTTTTGGTTGTTTTTTCAGATATTTAGTTTTGGTCGCATTCATAGCATCATAATTAGTTATATATTTTTCCAAAGGATCAACAAATAATTTAATTTCATTTATTAGATTACTATATAATTTATAACTAGAAGTATCTAACAAATCTTGTTCTATATTAAATACAAATGACGTTTTGCTAAAAATTAGTTTATAATTATGTAATTTTTTGCGTGAATATTTACTGGGTATTTTTATAAAATAATAATTGTTATTTAATCTATTCAAATTACATATTATATAATTGTCAGGAACGATACTTAAATCAATGGTTGTATTACATAATAATATTATAGGCAAATCATATTCTTTTGCCAACAAATATAAATCTATGTATGTTATATAATATTCATCACTATATATTAAGGTTTCTAGACTTAGTTCTCCATTTATAACTTTTTCCATAATTAATTTTTTATTATTTTTTAGTAAAATGTAATATAACGCATCCAAGTTAGGATGTTTTGAATATAAGTCAAATAATTGTTTTTTTAGATCAATAATAGTTAAGTCATTGTATTTTTTATGATGATATTTAATTAATATCAATATTAATTGAAAAGAACATATTTTATTTTCAAGTGGAAATGCGATTTCATATATGGGGTCTTTGAAATTTAAATGAAAACCATCTTTTGTAATATTTTTATAAAATACACAATCATAATTTTTATCAATGTAAGTGCTTAATAATTTAATATCATTATTTTCATTTACTTCATCTAGTTCATCTGCTTCATCTAGTTCATCTACTTCATCTTCAATTACTTCATTAACTGCTTCATTAACTGCTTCATTAACTGCTTCATTGTCTTGTAAATTTTTTTGTTTTTCAGCATAATCTTGAATAGATTTTAATTTCTCTTTTGTTGTTGCTATTACTATTTTCTCTCTATTTTCTTTTTTTATGTCTTTCAAATTAAATTTTGTATTTGTTTCTTCGTATCCTGATGTATCAAATGTATTCAATAAATCATTACTAATATTGCTAGTTACTAAATCTTTGAAATAATCATTTGTTAAAGACGATTGAAATAATAAGAGCTCATTATGTAAAATATTATACTCTACTGAGCCATAACTATATGAAATATTATCTTCAAATATAAAATTTTTGAATTTATTATATCTTACGAACTCATCTGCTAATCGTGTATAATACATTTCCTCATTTTTTTCATTGTTTATTAAATTCGTTTCTGGAATAATCAAAGAACAAATGTCATTTATTTTCATACAAAAATTAGTATTACATTCTTCTTCATCAATACATAATGAAATTTTCTTAATATTATTTAATATTTTTTTATCATATTTAGAAAACATTATGTATTTCTCTCCTACATCTTTTAATAGGTTATAAATATTACTTATTTTATCTAAAAATAACATGGAATTATTGTTTATTATTTTGTGCAATGTATTTTTGTAAATAATATTATTGTGTATGTTTAAAATTTTTTTGAAAGTATTTTTAAAGTTATTGTAAAATTGCGTTTCTAATTTTATGTTATTTACAATTTCAATACGCTCGTCGTCTTGTTTATTATTTATTTGTATATTTTTATCAATAAAAATATAGTTTTTATCAATAATCTCTTCTAATTCATCATTATTGTTTAATTCTGGTTTTGAAATCATTATGAATTGATTGCCTAATGTTAATATTCCAATAACAGCATTATCGTCTATAATTTTATATAATGGCTTACAAACTATTTTATATTTACTCAAAGTATATATTTTTTCTAAGAAATTTTTGGTAGTATTATAGTCATTATAATCGTTCTCTAACAACGTATCAATTAATTTATACGGTATATCATATGTGTTTGATAACGATGATGGATAACATGGTATAAAACCATGTTCCAAGCTCTTATTTACAATTATTCCAATTACTTTATTATTATAATCCATAATTTGATAAGTAACTTCGTATTTTAAATTAGTTACAATAGATATAACCTTATCTAAATCTATATTTGTTTTAAAATTATAATTGACATGCTTTTTACTATCTATTTTACTAATACAATTATCATTTATAGAGCTTCTTATTTTATTCAATATATTTTTAAAATTTATAAGTGAATCGTCGTCTTTGTTAATAGTAAAACTGAAAACTTTAGTAATATAATAATCAACTGTATTATTTATTAAATAAATCGGCTCATAATATTCGTCTTTTTTAACTAATAATAAACATTTCTTTTTTATATCTAAAAATTCGCTGCTATAAGTTTGTTTAGGACAGATTATTTTAACATTATCAGTGATATCTTCGGGTGTAATATCTAAAATTATTAGATTCAATCCATTTGGAAAAAGCAGTGGATTATTTTTACATATTATATCCCATAAATAGGTATAATTAATAAAGTTGTTACTTTCCAAATAACGTTTGAAATTATCAAAACTATTAATTATTTTTTTAAATACTATAATATTGGAATCGTCGGCTAAGCTTGTATTTTCGCTATCTTTTGTAATAAATTTTTTATATAAAATACTAGTTGTATATTCATGTATATCTATTGAATCTATTATTTCATTAAAATTTTTGGAAATAAATATATGAGGTAAATTACCATTATTGTATTTTATAAAACTATCAATAGTAATGCTATTTATAATTACATTTTTCATTTCATCAATAGATATTGATTTACTATTATTTAATATTAGTGTTCCATATACATCGGCAATACATGCTAAAAAGGATTGATTACTATTATTTTCTACACCATACCGTAATAAACACGGACTATTGGTTTTCAATAAATTCGGTGCTTGTTTTGTTACACAGTTTAAATTATCAAATTGTAAAAATTTCTGGATACTAATTTGAAGAAAACCAATTTTGTTTTTTTCTAGTGGGAATTTTTCGGGTCCTTTAATATAATTAAAATAATCTTTTTTTGTTTCATCATTTAATTTAGTATCTAAATCTAGACATTTATTACGACGCTGTTGTTGCTGTGGTTTATTCCATAATTTATGATTAAAACAACACGGCAAACAATAGCCATTTCTATTGTGTTTTTCATCCAAAAATCCAGGAACGTGATTTATATATTTGCCTTTTTCATCATTATGATATTTATTGTCTGTAAATTCCATAATATTTCCATCAAGTGTTCCGTCTTTATTTTTTTTGGTAATAACTTTTCCGAAATTTCCACTATTTACTTCTTGAGGTGTTAAACTTATGTTTTTTTCTAAATCCCAATATCTAGGACATATATAATAATATTTATTTCCTTCTTTGGTTCCATATTCATAACTTTCTGTATATGAATCTCTATGGTTAGTATCTATATACTCTTTTTCTTCTTTCGTCAATATTACAGGCTGTTTTTTTACATTCGCAGGACATAATCTGGAATATTCGGTATAAAATTTATTTTTATCTGTGCTAAATAATTTGGGTTCTTTATTTATCAAACGTTTTAATATTGGATTGCTCTTTTCCGAAACTTCTTTAAAAGTTTCGTCGTCTAAATCATCTTCACCTTTTAACGGTTTAGTTTCAACTTTTAAATCGTCTAATTCAACTTTTAAATCATCTTTTAAATCATCTTTTAAATCGTAGCCTTCTTCTTCTAATACTTCATCGCCTTCTTCTAATACTTTGTCATCTTCTAATACTTTGTCGTCGGCTTCTAAGTCATCTTTTAAATCTTCTGCTAAATCATCATTAACCGATTCATGATCTGATTTATCAGAATCATCATCTAATAATATATCTAATAAATCATGATTGGCTTCTTGAAATTCGTCTTCGTCTTCATTTTCTAATAAATGGTTTATTTTATTATTATGCGGAGGCTCTATGTCTAAAATAATAGCTACATCATCTGCCTGTATTTTTTTACTACATAATCCTTTTATATTTTCTTCAATGGTTAAATCTTTTATTTGATTGAATAAAATTTTAACTATTGAATCAATATATAGCGGTAAAAAATCTAAATAGTTAATATTATCAATATTTTCAATACTAATTGATAGATTTTGTGAAGTGGTTTTTTTAAAAGTTGTTAAGAATCCAGAATTATTTTTAATTTTTAATTTTCTATAATTAAAAGTATTTTGAACCAATTTAAGAGAGTTTATAACGCTTATTAATTTAAATTTGGCATCTTCAAGTGTTAATTTATAATTTTCTTGTAACTTATCTAATATTTCTGTTTCTGATAATTTTTGTTTAATTAATTCCAAAATAAATGAATCTTCCGAATTCATTATACTAAAATTGGATACGTGTTTATAACGCATTAACAACTCATTATTGGTATTATTGATAACATTAAATAAATAACTGATACAATTATTAATATTTTTCAAACTTAATGCTCCTTTAATAGTAATATTTGAATTATATACAATTGAATTTATTTCAATATTTTTTGATACTAAATTATCAAATAATTCAATAGTATTATTGACGATGATTTTTTTTATGAATTTAATAATAGCATTAACGTTATTCGCTATTAAAATATTTATATTTTTTAGATCCATAATATTTTTGAAATCTATTTTCACATTAATAATACCACTATCTTCTAATTCAATCAAAAATTCATTAACATTATTTACGAATAAGTCTTCTTTAGAATTAACATAAAAACTAATTGTATTTGTTTTTCCTAAAGATTTTGTATATTTTAATATGACTGTCTTACTTAATAGCGGGACTTTCTTTTGCACACAATAAAGACGATATAAATTTTCCAATTTTTTTCCAGGATTATATTTAATTAATGGATATTGGTCACTGCTGTTGAATAATTTGAATATTGATTCTAATGATATATTTGAATTAATATTACTGTGAATATTAATATTAATGTATTTAATTCCAAAATTTTCATACTTTAAACTCGTTGAATTATTGTAAATTGTATTAAGCAATGCTATAAAATTATTTTTGTTTATAAAATTTTCATTTATTAATTCATTATTTTTTTTGATGAGTTCTACTTTTTGCATAATAAAATCTCTCATATTAGTTATATTTTTGGAATACAAAAAACTGAAATATATTTTTATGATAGCTTCTTCGTCTAATACTTTTTCTTTTGATTTGAAAATATCACTTGCTAAACATACAAATATAGTATTATTATATACATTATATTCAAATAACATATTAGAATTATTAGTAGAAACATATTCACCTATTTTTATTGATGAATCTTGATAATTGTATGGATTAACTATCATATTTAAATTGTTTTTTATTAAACTCTGACCTATTGTCAAAAATTCTTTAATAGTAGTTGTTTTAATACTATTTAAATCGTCAAATGTATAAATCTCTTTCTTTTCTAAACTATTCAATATTTCATTACTTTCATAAATATTTGTGAAATAGTTTTTTAGATTTTCAGATGTTAATTCGTTCTTATTGTTATTTGTTAAATTATTGAATAATTCTAATTTATTCAATGTGGTCTTTTCTAAACAATACATATAAATTTCTTCAAAACATATTTTTTCGTCTTCATTTACTGATTGGTTATAGTGTTGAATAAATTTTAATTTTAGTGTTTCAATAGTATCATCGTTATTAATAGTTTCATTTACAAAAATAAGTTTGCTGTTAAACGTTTTCATATAAGTTAATTCATCTTCACTAAAATCATCGCTAAAATAAGTATTGCGTATAGTAAGAAAACTATCATAATTATTATAAGAGTTATTCAATTCTTCAATGCTTGGTACAGTTTTTAAACTTGTTACAGCAGTTACAGAATATTTGTTTTTTATAAATATATATACTTTATTGAAAGCATTATTATTATTTATAAAAAATTTAAATATATTTGACATTTATATAAATATAAGAGTATAATTTTATATAAATATGATTGTAAATATTATTGTATCACATTGTAAAAATAATGGAATAGGTAAGAATAATGCGTTATTATGGAAATGTGATACAAATAAACTAACAACAGGTAATAAAAATAATGCGGTCATTATGGGTAGAAATACTTATGAAAGCATAAATAATGTTAATGGATTAAATAATAGAGATAATTTGATTTTATCTAAATCTTTAATAATTGATAAATTAAATGGGAAAAATATTGTTAAAAGTTTCAAAAATTTAAATGTTCTAGAAGATTTCGTAAAATTAAAAAATTATGATGAATTATGGATTATAGGAGGGCAACAAATATATAAATTGTTTTTGGATAATTACGAACAAGAGCAAAGCATTTTTAATATTAATGAAATAATTATAACGTATATAGATAAGGAATTTGAATGCGATACTTATTTCCCTGTATTAAAAGAATACACCGAAAAACACAATCTATATTTTTATAGTAAAAATATTGTTAAAGTTAATGATTCTAAAAATATTGATTATAATATTTATGAAATAATATATAAATATTTATAAAGCGATAATATATATAAGAAAACAATATAAAGAGCGATAATATATATAAGAAAACAATATAAAGAGCGATAATATATATAAGAAAACAATATAAAGAGCGATAATATATATAAGAAAA
>Ga0214919_10002626_pt1 | contig 27958 bp, 46 predicted proteins | sample LL1503_MetaG_FD_177994 | JGI IMG/M metagenome (GOLD analysis project Ga0214919, IMG submission 177994) | Freshwater microbial communities from Lake Lanier, Atlanta, Georgia, United States - LL-1503 | ecosystem: Environmental > Aquatic > Freshwater > Lake | place: USA: Georgia | collected...
TTAATAAATTTAAGAAGTAAATAATTAAAATTAGTAATTAAAAAATGATGTTTAATTGTTATTATAAAATTCTTAATAACAAATGTTAAATTTACATTAAATTAATGGTACACTAGTTAGATTAGATTCAAATGTGTAAAATTTAGTATAGAAAAGTATTTATAACATAGATAATCTTCCAAATGAATAAAAAGATGCTGTTGCTGTTATAAGATTATCTTAATAATAATATCCTGTTTATATATTTAGAGCAACACCATAATCAATAAAATAATCAATTATAAAATTATAAAAAGATTATGAATAAATAGATGTAAATTCAATATATTTAAATTATCACATAGCTAATAAACATATTTATAATGAATATATTAAAGATTAACTAGATAATTATAAATAAAACAAAAGAACAAATATTGTAAACTTAGAATATGATTAAGTAATATAGATTATTGAAAATTCAATAAGAAATTGTTAAGATAATTAATATTCATAAATTAACTAATGATAAAAATTAATAGTTAAAAATATAGTTATATATTAAGAAACTTTGATATTTATTATATTTCATAATATATATGTTATAAAATATGATAGATTACATATTCTATATTATTTTAATGTATAAATGTGCGGGACCCGCACATATTATATATAATTTTATAATTTTCATAATGATAGTAAAAATATATATATATATAATTTATCATTTTTATTTATTTTAAATATTTTCTTGATAGGTAGGTATTAATCAAAATAATAATTTATTTAATATATATATATATATATATATATATATTATATTGATAATTATTTTAATAAACAATTTATGGGGGGGTGTTTGACCCCCCCATAATATAATATATTTTTTATTTATTATTTATTATATATAATGAATATATTAAATTTTAAAAAAAATTATATAACATTCAATAATATTGTAATTAATTTTATATTAGATGAATATAATAACATTTGGTTTAATGGTAAAAATATTTGTGAAGCTTTAAAATATAAAAGTAGAAAAGATGCTTTAAGATCACATGTTTCTAAAAAAAATAAAGAACATATTAAAAATTTTAATGTAAATATTGGAAAGAATATTAAAAAAGATTCAATATATATAAATGAATCAGGTTTATATTCTTTATTAATACATTCACGAACTCAAATAGCAATTGAATTTCAAGAATGGATAACAGAAAATGTTTTACCATCATTAAGGAAATATGGTATATATGAAATAGAAGATAAACATAAAAAAAAAATAAAAAATATGAATTTAAAAATAAAATAGTTAGAAAAACAAAAAATTAAATTAGAAAATAATATAAAAAAAGAGAAATATCCAGATGGTGGAGTTATATATATAATAGAAGTTGAAAAAATGTATAAAATAGGAATAACTGAAAATTTAAAAAAAAGAATAAATACATATAATACTGGAAATCCAAATAAAACAAATATAATATATTATAAAAAAACAACATGTCCCACATAGATAGAATTATGTGTAAAATCTATTTTATATAAATATAGAATAAAAAATAAAAAAGAATTTTATAATTGTAAGTTACAAAAAATAAAAGATGTAATAAATAAATGTATAAATATAGAAAAAAAATATGGTAATTGTAATGATAATTAGGTTGGTGGAAATAATGAAAATAAAAGTTATATTATAGATAAATATATAGATTTATTAAAAAAATATTTATATACTAACATATAAAAAACAATTATAATTTAAAAACTTTCTATAATATTCTTTTATCTTGAAAGAGTTAATGTTTTTTTTTTTGTTATATTTAAATATTTATAAACTTTATTTTCACTTATATGAAATTCTAAATCATTACCTATTAAAAATTTTTTAAAAAATATTTTTAAAAAATCTTCATCAATAGATGTGTATTTTTTTAATAATTTTATAAATATTTTATTATCTAATTCCATTATATATAATATACTAATATAATAAATAACAAGATGCGGGGGTCCCCCGCATCTTACCTATTATATAATATTTTATACTCATTACAAACTGTAAAAAATTGAATATTAATTTATTTAAACATATATATTATATATTTAAATATACTAACAGATAACATATCATATTATGAATATTCAAGATTTATCACATAATTTATTAAATTTAATAATTTAATTTATTCCTAATGAAGATTCATATAATTTGATATCATGTAATAAATAGTTATATTATAAAATAAAATAAAAGAATATTAATAATACAAAATCATATACAATTAAAAATACAAATTAATTAAAATATACAATTTATAATAATATTATTATAGATTATATGATAACAGAAAATGACATGTAATATTTATAATAAACATTAACTGATATAAAAATAGTTAGTAATAAATATAATAATAAAATAACAGATAAATGTCTATAATACATACCACAAAATTTACAACGTTTAGAATTAAATTATAATTAAAATATAACAGATAAGGGATTAAAATATTTATAACAAGTAAATTTATAATATTTAAATTTATAATATAATAAAAATATAACAGATAAAGGACTGAAATATTTACCATAAACATTGATATAATTAAATTTATTTTTTAATTAAAATATATCAAATAAAGGACTACAATATTTACCATAAAATTTATAACATTTAAATTTATCATATAATAAATATATAACCAACGAAGGACTATAATATTTACCATAAAATTTATAACATTTAATTTTATCACATAATAAATATATAACTAATGAAGGACTATAATATTTACCAAAAACATTATAATATTTAGATTTATAATGGAATGATAACATAACTAATGAAGGACTATAATATTTACCAAAAACATTATAATATTTAGATTTATAATGGAATGATAACATAACAATAGAATGTGTAAAAGTTGTTCCACATATATAAATAATAAATAATAATATTTGATATTATATAAAAAATTGAATATTAAAATATTTAAACATATATATTATATATTTAAATATACTAATAGATAATAATCAGGATGGAACATTAAATAAGTAATAAATACTATAAATGTAAAATTTGTAATGAGATTATAAATGAGTGTTTTATAAAATCTCACAAAAGCATTTTTCATGATAAATTTGTATAAAAAATGTTATAATAAAAAGATAACTAATAAATATAAATATATGAATAACAAGATGAAAATAATTGTTAAATACTATAAGAAATATAAGATGTTAAAATGAAATAATTTATATAAAAAGTATATTATGAATAACCAGATATAAATATATTAGATTTTGGATAAAGAATAAATAAATTATAAAATAATATAGATTTATCATTTATGAAAGATTTTCTATATTTAATAAAACGTAATGATTGTTGCATACATTATAAAAAATTAGAAGAATATGGTATATTAAAATTTAAAGATTCATATAATTTTAAAATTCTATTAGATAAAAATTAATTTATTGAGAATAAAGATTATTAATTTTTGCCCCTAAACGTTTAGGGGCAAAAAACAGGAAGAGGTGGACATAATTAAATAGAATATTTAATATCTCCAAAAACTTTTAAATTTATATTAATGAGAAGTTTAAATTCTACTAAATATGCAGAATATTATTTATTATTAGAAGAAATAATTTATTATTATGGTATCTTTTAAGTTTATAAATAACAAATGTTATTAAGAATAAAAGATGACAAAATAGATAAACTAATTGAAGAAACTAAATAATAAACCTTACAAATAGTTAATTAAACATAATAAATAAGTAATTAAACATTATAAATAACTAATCAATCATAATAAATAAATAATTAATCACAATAAATTAATTAATTATTATAAAATTCTTAGTAATAAATGTAAAATTTACACTCAATTAATGGTACACTAGTTAGATTAGATAATAATGTGTAAAATCTTGTATAGAAAAGTATTTATAACATAGATAATCTTCCAAATGAATAAAAAGATGCAGTTGCTGTTATAAGATTATCTTAATAACAATCTCCTGTTTATATATTTAGAGCAACACCATAATCAATAAAATAATCAATTATAAAATTATAAAAAGATTATGAAGAAATAGATGTTAATTCAATATATTTAAATTATCACATAGCTAATAAACATGTTTATAATGAGTATATTAAAGATTAACTAGATAATTATAAATAAAATAAAAGAACAAATATTATAAACTTAGAATATGATTAAGTAATATAGATTATTGAAAATTCAATAAGAAATTGTTAAAATAATTAATATTCATAAATTAATTAATGATATTATATTATATACAATAATATATTTAAATTATAAAATAATAATATCTATTATTATTTTATGAGAATATGTTTACTATGAAAACTAATAATAATAGATATTATTATAATGTGTAAATTATTAAATAATAAAGATGAATATTTTAATATATGTGAATTTCAACCAGAAAAAATATTTTAGAGTTAATAATAATTTTGAAAAAATAAAATTAAAAATAATTAATAAACATGAACATATTTATATTAGCTCCGCCATCTAATTTTTTATTAATAATTTTTTTCTTATATTTTAATGTTAAATTTTTACATGATGATATTATATTTTTTAATATATTAATATTTATTTCATAAAAATCTTTTCTTTTCTTATATCGTAATGGTTTAATCTATGATATAACATAATCTTCTATTTTTTTACTGTCTTTCGTTTCATAAACATATATAACTTCCATTTTATCACTATTAGAAGAGTTATAATTCTATAATCTTTTTTTAAAATTTTCTGTTCTACCAAATCTATATATTCCATCTATATCTTTCATAGATCTAATAATATATATAACTGATTTAACTTTATCATCAACTTCTTTCTAATTATTTTCTAATATATTAACAGTTTTTTCCAATGCTTTAATTATATAATCTTTATAATTAAATAGTAATTTTTCTATTTCAATAAAATATGTTCTTATTTCTTCTGCTTTTTTAGTTCTTGATAATAAACATAATCTTTTAAAACAATCAGGAGTTAATAATATATTTTCTTTATTAGATTTAGATATTTTATTATTTTTATCAAATTCTATGATATAATCTATGTCTTTGTTATAAGTATTAATTAAAGTTTCTTTTAATTTTCTTTTTCTTGTTTCTAACCATTTACTAATTAAATTTAGATTTATTATAAAATCTTCATTTTCATTTTCATTATAATTATAAATTATATAAAAATCTTCTATAAAAAGATTTGATAAAGTTGAATATTTTTTTAAAAAGTCTTTGAAAGAAATGTTTTTACTCATTATATATAATATATAAAGAAAAAAAATATTATGCCCCCTAGCGGAAAGAATAATTATTTATTTAAAATATATGTTTTTTATATCTATTTATATATAAAATCTAAAATAATATTTAATATATAATTATATTATATAAATATATAATAAATATGATTTAAATTTATTTATATATAAAATCTATTATAATATATAGTTATGAATGAATATATATATAAATTAATTGAAGTAAAATCTAAATATGTATCTAATGAAATTAAAACATTGATAGATAATGTTATAGAATTAATTAAAAAAAATAAAATAGATAATGAAAAAGAAATAGGATTTATTTACAATAATATTATAAACATAATTGAAGATAATAATAAAGATAAAGAAATAATAAAAAAATTATAGGAATAGATAGATTTATTAAGAAATGAAAATATACAATTAAAAGATAGAATTAATTATTTAGAAAATGATAATAAAGAATTAAAAAAAGAAAATATACAATTAAAAGATGAAATTAAAATTTTAAATAACAAAATTGTATATTTAAAAAATAAAGATTTTATTAACAAATTATTAATATGTTTTCAAGATCTTAATAGAGAATATTTATTAGAAAAATTATTTAATTATCCATTTTATAAATATATTAATAGAATAAGAAATTGTAGGATGAATAATTGTCATTATTTAGAAGATGGTGAAGATATTACTATATTAAAATATAAAAAATATATATTATATAATATTCTACAAGATTTAGATAATGATATAATAATACAATTTGAAAAAACATATAAATGTATTGGATTAATAAATAAAATGATAGAATTTACAAGTCAATTTAATAAAAAAGTTGAAATAGAAGAAGATGAAAAAGAATATATAGATATATGGTGGAATGAATGAAATTTTTTTTAATAATTTTATAAATATATTATATTCATTTTTTTGAATTAAACAAAATAAAGTAGATTTATTATATATTATATAATATTTAATAATATTGTAATTAATTTTTATATATAATCCAAAAGTAAAATAAAATTGAATTATAAATATTAAGTAAATATATATTTTGTATATTTAAATAAACTAAAAAATAAGATGGAATATTAAATAAAATTAAATATATAAAATTTATCATTCAATGTATTAAATTTAATAATAAGTTATATACCAAATGAGGATTCATATAATATGTTATCAACTAATAAATATTTTTATAATGAAATAAACAAAATGAGTTTATAGAATACAAGAAAATTTATATTACTAAGAGAAAATTAAAATATAATTTATCAAAATATATTATTATCATAAGAAATAAATTTAATAAAATTAAGATAAAATTAAAAATATAATAATATTATATAATTAAGTTTTCCTAATGATTATGTATAAAAAAATATATTAAAAAAGTTACCATAATATATAACACATTTAAATTTAAAATATAATGAAAATATAAAAGATTAATGTTTAAAATAGATACCATAAACAATAACACATTTATATTTAAATAGTAATGAAAAAATAACAAATAAAGGATTATAGAATTTAAAAACAAGTTAATTAAAGTATTTAAATTTATATAGTAATGAAAATATAACTGATGAAGGTCTATAATATTTACCATAAACATTATAAAAAATAAATTTAAGTAATAGTTATATAACAATTAAAGGAATATAATATTTACCATAAACATTATTATCTTTAAATTTAAGTAATGATATTAATATAACAGATATCGATATAAAATGTTTACCATAAACATTATAAAAATTAAAATTAATTAGTAATAATAAAATAACAGATGAAGGAATTAAATTGTTACCATAAACATTGATATATTTATATTTAGGTGGTAAAAATATAACAGATAATGGGATTAAATAATTACCATAAACATTATAAAAATTAATATTAAATTGTAATTAAAAAATAACTGATGACGGAATTAAATAATTACCATAATAATTAACATGTTTAAATTTATTTAATAATGAAAATATAACAGATGAATGTATCTAATAATTACCATAAACATTATAAATATTAATATTAAATAGTAATAATAAAATAACAGACATCGGATTATAATATTTACCATAAACAATAACACATTTATATTTAAATCTTAATAAAGAAATAACAGATGAAGGATTAAAATATTTACCATAAACATTAACACGTTTAAATTTAAGTATTAATAACAATATAACAGATGAAGGATTAAAATATTTACCATAAACATTATAATATTTAAATTTAGAAAATAATGAATATATAACAGATAAAGGTTTATTATATTTACCATAAACATTAACATATCTAAATTTATATAAAAATAAAAATATAACTAGATATACAATATAATAACTATAAAAAACATTATATGTTTTTAATAAATAGTTAAAATAATGATAATAATTTATATTATTAACTATTAAATATAAAATTTTATATTAAATATATAATTTTATATATTTAAATATTTAGCAAATTTAGAATATTTAATATAAAATTTAATTTACCATCTATTTCAAATTAAAAATAATAATTAAGAAATAAAAAGATAATAAATAATAAAATAAAATCTAAAAAAATATTAACTAATAAAGAATAACAATCTAAAAATATATAAAATGAATAATTATTATCTGAAAATATATTATCTAATTAATTATTATTAAATAATACAAAAATAGTAGATGATGAATAAATAATAAATAAATAACAAGTATATGAAGAATTAAATGAATTAATATAATAATGTTAGAATAATATAAATAGAGAGATAAGAATATAAAAATTATTTGTAAATAGAGTTATAAGATATTGTTAATAATATAAAATTTTAGATAAAAAAATATTTAAATAATTATCAGATATTAATTTTGAATATAATATTCTAATTGAATAATATGAAATATAATTAATTATTTTTCATATTATTTTTTAATTGTAAATATTTATATTTATATTTTTTATATAATTTAAAATCATTTTCATTATTATTATTACCACCAATTTTATTAATAGAATTATTATATATAATAAATAAAAAATTGAATTTTATAAAGTTTAAAAGTATATATATTATGTCAATAATATATAATAAAAACATATAAATAAAAAATATATATATATATATAACCAGACTATAAATATGAATTATGAAAATACAAGAATAGATAAAATAGAATTTAAAATATTAACAAATAATGAAATATTAAAATATTCAGTTATAAATGATGGAGGAATAGATATTGCAGAATCATATGAAAATAATGAACCTAAAAGAGGAGGATTAATAGATTCTAGATTAGGAACAACTAATCATAATGTGATATGTGCAACTTGTAATTTAAATAATATAAATTGTCCAGGACATTTTGGACATATAGAATTAACAGAAAAAGTATTTAATTATGCTTATTTTAAACATGTAAAATCAATATTAGAATGTATATGTATATAGTGTTCAAATTTATTATTAAATGTAGATTATAATAATAAAAATATAATAGAAACATTATTAAATAAAAGAGATAAAATAAGATTTACAGAAATAAAGAAGATGATAAAAAATATTGATTATTGTAAAGTTTGTAATAGTTATGTTCCAAAAATAAAAAAAGAACCAAGATATGGAGTATTACAATATTATGCAGAATCTACTTTAGAAGATAAAGTTGTAAAAGATATATTAACAGCAGAAAGATGTTATGCAATATTTTAGAACATAACAGATGATTCATATAGATTATTAGGATTTAATCCAGAAAAAAGTAGACCAGAAGATTTAATAATTAAATATTTTCCATTTCCTCCAGTTTCAATTAGACCATCAACAAAAGCAGAATATTTAGGAGGAGAAATATAGGATAATCGTTTAACATCAAGATTAGCATATATAATAAAAGCAAATAAAAATTTAAGGAAAGCATATAGTAAGGATCAACCAAATAATTTATCAAAAATAATGAATAATAATAGTAAATATGAATCATTACAATATCATATAGCAACATTTTGTGATAATGATTCACTAGTATTACCAAAATCAGAAGATAAAAATGGAAATCAAGTTGTTTCAATTGCATCAAGATTAAAGGGTAAAGAAGGACGTATAAGAGGTAATCTTATGGGTAAAAGAGTAGATTATAGTGCTCGTACAGTTATAACATCCGATCCATTTATAGGATTAAATGAAGTTGGTGTACCAATAAAAATAGCTATGATATTAACATTTCCAGAATAGGTTACATCACATAATCTAGAAAGATTAACAAGAATAATACAGAATGGAAAAGATAAATATCCAGGAGCAAATTTTGTATATTCAATAAATGGAGATAAGAAACATTAGATAGATTTAAAATATGGAAAAAATATAACATTAAAATATGGAGATATTGTAGAAAGACATTTAATAGATGGAGATAAAGTATTGTTAAATAGACAACCAACATTACATAAAATGTCTATGATGTGTCATACAATAAAAGTAATAGATGATAATAGATATAATACATTTAGAATAAATTCTTCGGTTTGTAAACCATTTAATGCTGATTTTGATGGAGATAAAATCTTGTCTTCAATAGGTGGCTACTTAATTAGTTATGTATATACTAATTGAGATTAATAGTATAAATATACATTTAAATATTTATTAGGTATAAAAATAAATATTTAATATATAACCATCTAGTATTTAATTATAGTAATTAAATGCGAAACACTTAAATTGCGGGGAACCCATAAAGCTCTAAATACTAAGTTAATATAGTAATGTATTAATGGCTCTGGAGAAAAATCAGAGGTATAGTAAAAACTTTAGAGATGTAAAATTATTTAAAGATAAATCAAGATATTATAATATAATAATAAAATATGTCAGGATAAATTTATTTAATTAGAAATAAAATAAATAATAAAATTTATATTGGAAAAACATAATAATATACTATTATAAAAGGTAAAGTATAATATTATGGATCTGAAAATAGATATAAAAGACATATATGTAATGCTTTTTCAAAAAATGAAAAAAGTAAAAATGATTGTCCATTATTTTATAAAGATATTAGATAATATGGTAAAGAAAATTTTGAATTAGAAATTTTATTAATATGTGATAAATAATAACTAAAATATTATGAAAATAAATTTATAGATTATTATTAATCATATGATTAAAATATTGGATATAATATTTTTATTGGTGATAAAAAACCAAAAGATGAAATATTATAAAAATATTATGAACAATAAAAAATTTAATCAAATAAAAATAGATGTTAAGATTCAAAAATGAAAAAAAATAATTAAGATTTACCAAATAATATTTATTATAGATAAAGTAAATTAGGAGATAAAATAATAGAAGGTTATTTTGTATAAATAAAAATTAATGGATAATTATATAATAAAGCTTTTATGTCAAAAAAAATATCATAAGAATAAAAGTTAGAATAAGCTAAATAATATCTTGAATAACTTTAATGATTTTTAAATTGGAAATCCGCAGCCAAGATTCCTATAAACGTTATAGCAAGTTTAAGGAATAAGGTTCAACGACTAAACAGGTGTTGGTCTGTAATGATGATTTAGCAAATCTGAACAGGCTTAAGATATAGTCTACTCCCTATAGAAATATAGGGTATTTATGGAGATGAACATTTTTATACCACAATCAATGATAACTCAATATGAATTATCAGAAATAGCAGATGCAAAATTACAAATTATAACACCAAAAAGTAGTGATCCAATAATAGGATTAGTATAGGATTCAATTTTAGGTGTATATAAACTATCATTATCAAAAGAAATAATAAAATGGTAGGATGTAATGAATATATCAATGTATATTGATAATAAAGATAAATATAATATAAAATAGAATTTAGAAACAAGAGATATATTTTCATTATTGTTAAATAAAAATATGAATATCAATGAGAATATAAATATAAAAGATGGAATTTTAAAAAGTGATAAAATAGGAAAATCAGGTTTAAATAATACATTAATATCATACATATGGGAAAAATATGGTCCATAGGAAACAAAACATTTTATTGATAATGTATAGAAATTAATATTAAATTGGTTAATTCAAGAAGGTTTTTCAGTAGGATATGGAGATACATTAATAAATGAAGATATACATAATGAAGTTAAAAAGAAAATAGAAGAAAAGAAAATAGAAATAGCAAATATGATAACAGAATTAGAAAATAATCCTGAATTAAATGAACCAGAAGCTTTAGAAAATGTATTAAAAAATAATTTAAATGAAATAGGAATGAATGTAGGAAGAATAATTATGGATAAAATTAATAATGATAATAATTTTAAAATTATGATAGAATCAGAATCAAAAGGTTCTATTGTAAATCTTAGTTAGATTATAGGATGTTTAGGATAGAATAATTTAAAATTTAAAAGAATTGAAAAAAAAGTAAATAATAGATCATTACCACATTTTCATTATAATGATGATAAAGCAGAAGCAAGAGGATTTATATCAAGTTCATATAGAGAAGGATTAACACCAACTGAATTTTTCTTTCATCATATGACAGGAAGAGAGGGTTTAATAGATACAGCAATTAAATCAGTTACAGGAGATACAAAAATTTTATTAAAAAAAGATAATAAAATAATAATAACATAGATTGGAATATGGATAGATAATTTATTAGAAGATAATAAAAAAAAAATAAATATTAATGATATAGATAATGAATATAGAGAAGAATTAAAACTAGTAGATGAATATTTAATTCCATCTACTGATTTAAATGGTAAAATAAATCTTTGTAATATAACACAAATAACAAGACATAAACCAACGTTAAAAATGTATGAAATAAAAACAAAATATGGAAGAAAAGTAACTGTATCAGAATCACATTCATTATTAATATGGAATGAAAATTTAAAATAGTTAGAAAGATTAGAACCAAATAAAATAAAATTAAATGATAAGGTTCCAATTACTTTAAATATCATAGATAATAATTTAGATAATATTTATTTTAATGAATATAAATATAAAGAATATAATAATGAAGATGAATTATATTATGATATGTATATATTAAATACAAAAGGAATATTTTGTGAAATATTAAAAAATGATAATATATATAAATTAAATATAATTACAAATTATGAATCATATAATGATATTATTTTAGATAGTATAATAGAAATAAATATTATTAATGGTGATAAATATAAATATATTTATGATTTATCTGTTCCAGAAACTATTAATTTTGGTCTAGCAAATGGATTACATGTTGTTGATACGTCTGATACAGGATATCTTCAAAGAAAATTAATAAAAAGTATGGAAGATATAATGGTATGTTATGATGGAACAGTAAGAAATGCAGTAAATAATATAATACAATATACTTATTCAAATTCAAATTATGACTAGACTAAATAGAAAAAAGTAAGAATGAATTTAATATTAATGAATAATGAAGAAGTAGAAAGTAAATATGTATTTAATAAAGATGAAATAAAATCATTTGATAAAAAAGAATATGAATAGATTGAAAAGTTAAATATAAAAATAAGAAATAAAATATATAAATTTAGAAATTTAATAAGAGATTTATATTATAGAGTAAAAATAAATTAGAAGGTTATTGAAAATATTGTATACTAGCCTGTTAATTATAAAAGAAATATTGAAGATATAATTAATAATAAACAATTAAATAAATCTAAAGAATATTTAAGTCCATTATACGTATATGAAAAAATAAAATATATATTAAGACCTGATATAACTAGATTATTTTATATGTCAAAAAAAGATATTGAAAATAAAATATTAAAAGTTAAAGATGATAAAATAAATAAAACATTATTTAAAATATTATTATATGAATATATATCACCTAAAAGATGTATTTTAGAATATAAATTTAATAAATTATAGTTTGATGAATTAGTTAATATAATAATAAAATCATTTAATGAAACAATAGTAGAACCAGGTGAAATGGTTGGAATATTAACAGGATAGAGTATGGGTGAAACATTAACTCAATTAACATTAAATAGTGTAGATTGGAATGAAGAAATATATTATAAAAAAGATAATTATATTACAGTTGATAAAATAGGTAATATTATTGATAATGAATTAAATAATAATAAAGATAAAATATTACATTATGAAAATGAAACTGAATATTTAGATATTAAAGATAAAAATTTATATACTCCAAGTGTAGATGAAAATGGTAATATGAGTTGGAAAAAAATAGAAGCTTTAACTAGACATCTACCTGGTGGAAAATTAGTATATATTAAAACAAAATCAGGAAGATCTGTAAAAGCAACTAGAGGACATTCATTACTAGTATATGAAAATAATAAAATAATACCAAAATTAGGTTCAGAAATACAAATAGGAGATAAATTACCAATAATGTATAAATATCCAAAAACAGAAATTATAAATGATTATAATGGAATTGTATTAAATAATGAAAATGGATATAAAATGGGATATTGTAAATTTATAGATATAAATATATTATTATCATCAGTTGAATTTATAAAAGGATTTATATCAGGATTTTTAGATAAAAAATATAATGAAAAAGAATTAATAATTAATAATAATGAAATAATAATAAAGAATGTATATAATGAATATTAGGATAAAAAAAATATATTTACGATTACATATAAAAATTATGTATAGATATTAGCAGAAATATTTAATAAAATAAATATATTTGTTTCATTTTCATATAGAGATATTATAATTGATTCATATAATTTTAATAATCTTTTAAAATATATAAATATTAAAGATGATAAATTACTATATGATATTTTAAAATTATACATAATAAATGAAAATGAAAATAATATTATTAATAGTAATTATGATATTAATTTATTACAAGATATTATATTAGATGAAGTAATTCTTGTAGAAGAAGTAGAATCATCTAAAGATAAAGTATATGATTTAACAATAGAAGATACAAGAAACTTTATGATATTAGGAGGATTAAATGTAAGAGATACATTTCATTCAACAGGATCAGGAGTAAAAGAAATGTAGGGAGTTCCAAGATTTAGAGAAATATTAAATTGTTCAAAAAATATAAGTAATCCATATATGATAATTTATCTCAAAGATAAATATAAAGAGAATAAAGAAATAGCTGAAAAGTTATTAAGAAATATAGTTAAATTAAATATGATAAATATATTAGATATGGGAGAAATAATATATGATCCAATAATTAATGAAGATAATTATTTTAATAAAGATAAAATAAATAAAGAAAATATATTTTATTTAAATGGTGAAAATGAAAATATAGAAAGTTTATCTTGGTTATTTAGATTTAAATTAAATAATGATAAAATAGTAAAATATGATATATCTTTATTAGATATAAAATCAGAATTTATTAAATTCTGGGAAGCTGGTGAATTTATGACCAAAAAGAAAAGAAAGGAAAATACTAAAATAAATAATATAGGAATATGTTCAACATTTGAAAATGTAGAAAATATATATATTCATATACGTTATGATATATATAATATAGATATTGATTATTTATATGAAATTTATGATATCATAATAAATAAATTCTCAATAAGAGGAATAACTGGAATTTTAAGTACTGAAGATGTTAAAGAAGAAAAATATATAGCTTATGATAATATTGGTAATAAAATAGAAAAATCAGAATATGTTATATATACAACAGGTATAAATTTAACAGAATTAAAAAATATAAAAGTTATTGATTTTAAAAGAACTAGTTGTAATGATACTATATAGATATATAAAAATTATGGTATAGATAATGCTAAAAGATCAATAATAAGAGAAATAGAATAGGTATATGCAGGACAAAAAATTAATAATAATCATCTTGTATTATTAGCAGATATTATGACAAATACACCAAATATAACATCAATTGATAGACATGGTATAGGTAGAATGGATATAGAACCATTAGGAAAAGCAACATTTGAAAAAACATTTGACTAGTTTGTAAATGCTGCAATATATAATGAAACTGATCATTTAAAAAATGTATCATCAAGAATAATGGTTGGAAAATCATTTTTAGGTGGAACAGGATTATGTGAAATTATATCAGATATAAATATGATAATAAATTCATCAAAAGGAACAGTATTATCACAAGATTTAAAAACAAATTATATAAAAGAAAGTCTATTATTATAGGATATAGAAGATAGAAATATAGATGATATATTTGTTCCATAATTTTGATTATGATATAAAATATAAAAAATATATAATATATTATACTATATGATAAATATATAATAGAATATAAAAAATATGATAAATAATTTATTTATTATATTTTAAAATTTGTAATATTAATTTTTTTTTTTAATATTTTTTATTTAATTCATATTATAAATATATAATGGAATATAATATTTATATAAAAAATAATAACAAACTATATAATATATATATTATTATATTTATAATAATATTTGATATTTTAAATATTAAATATAATTATATTAATAATTATGATGATAAAGTAGATATAATTATAAAAGCAAAAAATAATATAAATTACACTTTATTAAATAATAAAAAAATAATAATTAATAGTTTTATTAATAGTTATCTTTTAATGGATAAAAAATTACTAAATAATTATAATATAACACCATATAATTTTGAAATAAAATTTAATAAATTAAATTATGATAAAAAATTAATGAAAACAATGATTGATAAATATAATAATTATTATAATAAAAATATGGGTAATGAATTATGGATATTAAAAAATTCTAATTCAGGTCAAGGTATAGGAACTATAATAATAAAAAAAGATGATTTATTAAAGTTAGATTAGAATAAAGAATTTATAAAAGAAAGAAATATTTTTAAAGAAAATACTAGTTATACAATATAGAAATATTTAGAAAAACCATTTTTATATAATAATAAAAAAGGTGATCTTAGAGTATTTGTAGTTGTATTTTGTTATAAAAAAAATAATAAATTAAAATATAAATTTTATACATATAAAAAATTATTATTTAAATATTCTGATAAAGAATATGATATAAATAATTTAGATAAATATATACATCTAACAAATGAAAGTGTTTAGAATATATATGAATTAAAAAAATAGTTAAATAATATAGTATCTAAAGATGTATATGAAAAAATTTATAATGATATACAATTAAAATTAAAAGAATAGATGACAAATAAATATTTTAAAGACTTTTATATTAATAATAAATTAGAATATGTATATGAAATATATGGAGTAGATTTTTTATTAGATAAAAATTATAATACATATCTAATAGATTTTAATACAACAATATCATTATATTCAACATATGAATATTTCAATATATTAAAATAGAAAGAAAATATAATATTTAATATGTTAATAATGATAATATTAAAAATGTTAAAAATATATAATAAAGATAAGAAATTTATAAATAAAGAAAATAAAAAAATGTATAAAGAATTATGTCATACAAATAATTTTAAAAATAACTTTGATCTAATATTTTTTTATAATAAAATACTTTATTCAAATTTTTCTAAAGAAAAATTATTAATATAATTAGATAATTTTTATAATATTAATTATTCATTATACATAATATATAAAAATTGAAATATGATATACATATATATATATATCATAAAATACTATAATTTAATTACAATCTTTTTTATTATTTTAAATAATTTATCCATAATGAACTTAGATTAAATAAAAAATATATTAGATTCATTTTAAATTTAAAATCTTGAACAATAAAATGAATATTTAATATTAAGAAAATAATATTATTAATTATTATAAGATGAAAATTTATCAAAATAATTACATGAAGAATAAATTTAAAAAATAAAAATACCTGAATAAGATTTAAATGATGTTTATAGAATATATTTTGAATAAAAATATATTGATAATCTAGTTGAATTTTAAAAAAATAGTTATTATTCTTTTATATTAGATATTTAATGTAATTTAGAATGTATGATTTGTTTAGAATAACTTGAATTTGAATAACAAGTTTCTTAGTGTGATTAATGTAAATCATTATTAGGACATAAATCATGTATAGATTTAAATGATGATATAAGATGTATTAAATGTAGATAATGAACATTTATAATATATATGTATATTAATTGAATATAAAAAATATTTTAAATTTTTATAATATTTTTTACTTATTTAATATATAGATATATAAAAATTGAAATAAAATTTATTTAATAATTTTTTATATATTAATAATATAAGTATAAATATAATGTAATAAGATAATAATATGATTAATAATTTATAATTTAAAAAATATAAATGTAAATTTTGTAATTAAATTATATATAATAAAGAAATGATATAATTTCATAAAGAAATTAATCATAATAAATTTGTATAAAAATAAGTATAAATATATAATAATTAATAAATATAAATTTATGATAAAAAATAGAATAATATATTAAATGAAATTATAGATTAAAGAATAATAAAATATGTTAAAGATCAATATGTATAAGATAAAGAAATTAATATAATAGATTTTGGAGTAAAAATTAATGAAATGTAAAATAATATAGATATTACATTTATGAAAGAATTTATTTAATTAATAAAAAAAAAAGATTGTTGCATACATTATAAAAAATTAGAATAATATGGAATATTAAAATTTAAAGATTCTTATCATTTTAAATAAATATTATAATCAAATGATTTTATTGAAAATTAAGATTTTGAGACCCCTATAATTAGGGGGCTCAAAACAGATAATCCAAAAAGTAGGTAGTAATTTATAACTGAATATTATATTACTCCAAATGTATTTAAAATATTATTAATGAGAAGTAAAAATACTAAAAAATATGCTTAATATTATTTACTTTTAGAAGAAATAATATATTATTTTGGTATATTTTAAATTTATAAATAGTAAATAGAAATATAAATAAAAGAATAACAATTATAATATTCAAATTATAAAATAGATTAATTATGTTTATAAATTTAAGAAGTAAAATAAATTAATATATAATAATTACATAAAATTGATCATCAAACTAATAAAATAGATAAATAATCTAGTTAAATAGATTAATAAACTAGTCAATTAAATTAGTTAATGTAAAAATTAAATACAATAGATAATAATATCTAAACTATAAAACACTCAATTTACAATATTAATTAATTATAGTAAAATTACATTCCAGGTATTTATATTTTATAATTAGATACTAACTTATGTAAAATACTACGTTGTAATGAACAAAATAGCAAAAAATAAATATAAAAATTAAGAGAAGAATATGTAAATTTTAATGATTAAATTATATAAATAAATCATATTGGTAATATGTAGATTATATAATAATTAAAAGACAAGTTGATCCAAGATTATGGTTAACAAGTATATATTAATCATTAAGAATTTAATATGAACATTAATGATTTATTATAATCAACATTGTAATTCTTAAATAGTTAACAAAATAATACAAGATACAATATATATAATAACAATTGAATATAAATTCAATATAATATAAAAAATATTTTTAATTTTTATAATATTTTTTATATTATACAATATACATAGATACATATATAAAAATTAATGAAATGTAAAATAATATAATTTATTTTTAATATTTATTATTATAAAATAATATTATATAAAAATAAAAATGGATAATTTTAAAAAAGAATTTTGGAATAAAAACAATTATATTTTTAATCATTTATTTATTGGAACTAATGATTATGATAAAGATATAAAATATTTATAGAACATATTATCTGAAAAAATTAATAATAAAAGAATAAAACATATTGATAAAGTATTATCTGTTTCTGGTGGATGGTTTTATATATTATCTTCTATACCAACTAGTTATTATATAAAAGAAATTATATTATATGATGTAAATCCAAATATGTTATATATATATAATTTGATATATATATTATTAATATTAAGTAATAATAAGAATGAATTTATAGAAAATGTATTTTGCAGAAGAATGATTAACAAGTTAGAAAATAATGATCAAATAATTAAATATATGAATCAAGATGTTGATAATAAGATATATAAAAATACAAAAAATAAAATAAAAAAAATGGTAAATGGAAAATAGGCTTTAATGATATACAAGTTATTATTTAAAAAATATATTATTAATGAAACAAAAGATCATAAATATACTAATATTATTCCATCTTATTATTATGAAAAAGATAATTATTTAATATTTAATAAAAAATTACATACAACTCAAAATATAAAAAATTCATATCATTATTTAACAACATTTTATTATAATATTCTAGATCCATTTAAAGATAATGAAAAATATGAAATAATTAAAAATCATCTACTAGTATCAAAAATAAGATTTAAAATATTAGATTTAAATAATATAAATGATAAAACTCTAGATTATAAAGAAAATCAAGTATATATAATATATATAGATGGTATTGATTTAGAAAATTCAAAATATTTAATAATTAAAAGAAATGAATTATTTGAAAAATTACAGGATATAGTAATAAATAAAAATTTAGATGGAATATATGTATTATCAACAAAATCTGGATTTACGAGTATATATAATACATCTATTATAACAGATGATATGTATAATAAAGAACCAAATAAATTTAATAATATACCTAAATTAAAAATAGAAATGGATTATACAATAGATAATAAATATATAAAAAAATTAAATAAATCAAATAATACAATTAATATAATAAATAATTATAAATATATTGAAAAAGAGTTATATAATGTATTTAAATAGATGCCAAAATTAAATAATACACATATTCATTTTTCAGCTATAATATCATATAAAAAAATATTAAAAATAATAAATAAAATAAATAATAATAATATATATATAAATGAAGATGATAGTAATTTATTAATAGGATATAATAATGATGAAATTAATGAAAAAAATGGAATATTATATAATAAAGAAAAACATGAAAAAATGATAATAGATTATATAAATAAATGTTATAATAAAAATAAATTTTCTTGTTTAGAAAAATTAGGATCATTATTTTACAATATAATTAAATATGAAAAATTTATTAAAAATTATTATTTGGATGAAATAGTAAATTATATGAAAAAACATACTATTAAATATATGAATGTAAGAATATTATTAGGAACTGTATATAAAATAGTAGATGGAAAAAAGATATTTTTAAATATAAATGAAGAATTAGATTTATTATATAAATATAAAAATTATTTTAATATAATAATATGTATAAGTAAATGTAATAAAAATATAACAAGTAAATTAATAAATATATTAGAAAATATAGATAATAAATATAAAGAAATAATATTAGGTTATGATTTTGTTGGAGATGAAAGTAAATGTAAATCATTAGAAGATAATATAGATAAATTAAAAGAAATATAGATAAAATATAATATTAAATATTACATACATGCAGGAGAATTTATAAATTCAGAAACTAGTTATAAAAATTTGATATCATTAAATAAATTAAATATTGAAAGAATAGGTCATGCAAGTTTATATTTATTAAATAATAAATATAAATTAAATTATAGTAAATTAAAAAATAAACATATATTATATGAAATATGTCCATTAAGTAATTATATATTACATCATTATATATATGATAATACTAAATTAAATAAAATGTTAGATAATATAGTTATTGGTTCAGATGATGATAATAAATTAAATTCAAATTTATCTTTAGATTATATGTTTTTATATAGATATTATAAAATAGATATAAATAAAATAAAAGAAATAATAAAAAGAGGTTATTCAAATAATGATGATTTTAATAAAGAATATAATGATTGGTATGTAAAAAATTATAATATATTAAATAAAAATAAATAAAAATTATTATTAAATTTAAAAAATGTTAATTATTTATTTTATTTAAAATTAAAATAATTAATTAATATTAATTAATGGAAAATATAAATAAGATTATTAATGTTACAGTTATTGGACATGTAGATTGTGGTAAATCAACATTATGTGGATAGTTATTATTATCATGTGGATTAGTATCTGAATAGGAAATACAAAAATTAAAATTAATAGCAAAAGAAAATAAATTAGAAAGTTGGTATTTAGCATATTTAACAGATACAAGTTAGGAAGAAAGATTAAAAGGGAAAACAGTTGATTATAGTATAAATTCAATTAATATTAATAATATTAAAATTAATTTAATAGATACACCAGGACATAAAAATTATATATCTAATACAATGTCAGGATTACAAATATCTGATATAGCTATACTAGTTGTATCTGCAAAAGAGGGTGAATTTGAATCAGGATTTGAAAAATGTGGATAGACAAAGGAACATTTAATAGTTGCTAAAGGATCAAATATAAATAATATTATAGTAGCAATAAATAAAATAGATGAGGAAGGTGTAAATGAAGAAAGAATTGAATATATAAAAAATAAAATAAATGAATATATTAAAACGATAGGAATCAATGTATTAGAATATGTAGAAATATCTGCATTAAATGGTGTAAATATAATTAAAAAAGAAAATGATAATTCTAAAGTATTAATGGATGAAATAATAAAATATACAGAAAAAAATATATGTAAAAATGATAACTAGTTAAAAATGTTAATAATTGAAAAATATAAGGATATGGGAAATTATTTAATAGTAAAAGTAATATAGGGAGAATTAACAAATAATAATTTAACAATAAATAATAAAGATAAAATTAATTTATTAAAAATATATAATAAAAATTATGATGAAATTAATAAAGGATTTTATAATGATATAATTATTATAAAAATAAAAGAAGATGTAGGAGATATAGGTGATATAATATCAGATAATGATATATTAATAAATAATAATAAAAAATCATTAATAAAAGTAATAAATTATATAGAAAATATGCCTATAATAACAAAAGGATATAAGATGTATATTGAATATAATTTAAAAAGTATTGAAAGTGAAATAATTAATATTGAAAATAAAAATTTTTTAAAAGTAGGAAACACGAGTAATGTATTAATTAAAATTAATAAAGAAATTTATACCGAAAATAATAATTTTATAATACGTAATGAAGGTAAAATAATAGGAATAGGTAAATTTTTATGATATATAATTATTTAATTTATATATAAAAATTGAAAAAAATTATATGTATAATATTCATTATATATATAACTAGTATTTAGTAATATTTTTACATTTTTTAAAAAATAACAAACAAACAAACAAATAATGAATAAATTATAAATGTTATTAGATATTAATAATGTCCTTGTAAAAAAATATGATTAAATAGTATTAACTGGATCATAAGCTGTTTATTTATATTTGGTAAATTACAAATAATGTTTTAAAGAATAAAATTTTTAATATTTATAATCTAATCTTAAAACTAATGATATAGATTTTCTATCTTGTTAAGATGAAAATACTATAATAAAAGCTAAATAAATTAAAGTATAAGATAAAGTATTTACTACTGAATAAGATATGTGTAGTAGTAAAACATTTACTAATGAAATTATTAATTTTGATTTAACATTTTGTAATTATATTAAATATATTAATTATGATGTAATTAATATAATATCTCCAATATAATTATTAGATTTTTATTAAAATTATACATTAGAAGATAAAAAAAATGAATAATATAATATGAAAGTTTATATTTTATAATAAATATAAAATGTAATTCAAGATTAGGATATTAAAATTTTTAAAACCTAGAAAAATTAAAAAAAATAAATTAATGATATTGAAATTAGTAATTTTTTAATTAATTAAAATGATAATATAAATTTTGATAATTATTCATATAGTTCTCCTGTAAAATAATTTAATAATTATTCTTATGATTCTCCTATAAAATAATCTAAAAATTAATCTTATTGTAAAACTGTAAAATAATTTAATGATTAATCTTATGAATAACCTATTAAGAATAATTGATTAATTTTATATTATTATAAATTTTATTAATTTAATAATTAATAATATATATATATATATATATATATATATATTATCAATTATTTTTTAATTTTTTTTCTTATTAAAATTTATTAATTAAATCATTAAAATTATCAGTATATATTTATGCTAATTCTTTAGATTTTAAAATTATTAAATTTTCATAATTATTTTTTATTGCATGATCAGTCCAATTAAATGATCCAGTAATAACATATTCATCATCAATAATAGCATATTTATTATGCATATAATCAAATTTTTTATTATCACATATAATTTCGAAATATTAACTTAATTATTAAATATCAGAACCGCTAAAATAAAACTATTATAATATGACATTTTATGACATTTTATAACAGTAATTAAATATTTTCAACTTTAGCTATTGAAAATATCAATTTTAATATCATTAAATATATTTTGTTTGTTCCATTAATGATTTTTATAATATGTTTATAGCACCATTTATATCTCTATCACTATTGATATTACATTTTATACAATTAAATATTTCTTCTTTATTTTTCTTATTTATAAATCCACAATTTGAACATGCTCTACTTGTATAATGTTCATTTACTATTATACATATTTTATTTTTTATCTTACTTTTTTATATTAATTTTTACTAAAATTTATAATGATTTAAACTTAATATATTTCTATTAAATTTTTTCTATCCTTTTATTATCATCTATTAAGTTTAAAATTTAGGTAAATATATAACATCATATCTATCTAGAAGAAATTTTATTGATTTGTCATGTAAATCATTTAACATATTTTTTATTTTAAAGTTAGTTAAATAAAAATCATTTTTGGTTTTCAAATAATTTTTATTTATCTTTAAATATTTTTTTGTTCTCTGATTTTCCATAAGTTTTATTTTACTTCGTAATTAATCAGCTATTTTTTATTTTCTTTTTATTTTTTCATAAGCTTATTCTCCAATTGTAAAACAATCTCCATCTAAACTCACACCTGTTAAAAACTTTCTTATTCCTGGATCTAATGCGACTATATTTTATACATCTTTTTATTATTTTTATTCAATTTCTATTTATTCTGGTATTAGTAAATACCAATTATTAGGTTTAATAAAAGTTATTTTAACATCATGATTAATTTGTATTTTTTCATTCTTTTTTAATTTTAATTTAAATGGTTTTTTTATATAAGTTGGATATATTGATAATAAATTATCTTTATATTTAACTGAATTTTTTTATATTGTTATTGTTTATTATACCTATTTTTTACTTTTGTATTTTATATTAAAAGTTTTACTTTTATCTTTCTTTTATTTATCAATATTTTATTTATAACTTTATTCAAGTTCCATCAATGAATAAGCTCTAACTTCTTTTGGTGTATTAAAGTGCCATTTAGGAACATTATTATTTTCCTTAGTAATTTTATTTTATTTTATTTATTTATATTAATTTATAATTTATTACTCTTCTTATGTTAAATTATCCTTATCTTTAATTAGTTTATATTTTTTTCTAATTAATTATATATCATCATTATTTTCAATAATATTTTTAGTTACATATTTATCTCTGAGTTTCATAAAATTTATATTTTCTTATTTATTTTTAATTTTATTATTAACAAGATTATAAAGATTTCTATATGTTCCTATCCATTATTTTAAAACTTGTTATTATTATTTGTAATCTTATTTATCAAACACTATTTTTACTTTCTTCATCTTAAACTATTTAATCTCCTTAATTTACCCTGTTTTATTCTTTTTGTTTTTTATTATATCTTCTTTTTCCCATTTGTCTACAATTGAAGATATGAATAATTGCTAATAAATCTTATGATAATTCATCTTCATTAGATTGTTATTCATCTTTATCTAAAACCACGAATTTTGTATTTGTAATTTTAAAGATTAATTCCAATAATTCAAAATTGAATCTACATAATCTGTCTCTGTGACAAATAACAATCTCCTCAACTTTTCCATGTATGGATTCATCCAGTAGTTTATTAAAATTTTTTCTTTTCCAATTAATTCCGCTACCGATATCTGATAATATAATGTGATCAGGAAACTATTCTTACATAAATTATTTTTATCTTTATAAATCAGGAAGTTATTTAGCTGAGGATATTCTGCAATAACAATATTTTATTCTGTCTTAAGATTATTAATTATCAGTTATTTAGCTTTACATAAATAAGGTAGATATGTCATAAAATCTTTTTCCACCAATTGATTTTACAACTGTAACTAAACCATCATTAGCCCATTTTCGAATGGTTGTATCTCCTACACCAAACTTTTCTCTAACTTTTTTAGCAGGTAAAAATTTTTATCTTTCATCCATCTTAATAATAATAATAATATATAATAAAACTTTATATATATTTATTTAAAAGATAGAAAGTAAAAAATTATAAAATAAATATATATGAAAATGTTAAAAAATGCTAAAAAATAATAGAATTTTATATAACAGCTAAAAGCCTTTACCATTTTAACAAACATCATCAGTTATCATATAAATTTTTATACCTTTTTAATGTAAATTAATTAAACAATTAGTTATATTATTACAAGTTAAAGAATATATACATATTTTAATATTATTACTGGTTTAATTTAAGAAATCAATAAATTTTTATCCATTTTCAATAGATGGAAAAAACAAAACATTTTATAATTAAATATTATTAATCATCTTTCTTTATTTTTATATAATATAAAATAAAGAAAAGTTTAAATATAAAATAATTTATATATTTGTATATTAATATAAATGATAAAAGTTTGTGAAAATAGTAATAATAAAATAGATGATTATCAATTAAAATATTGTTATATGTATATTATAAAATCAAAAAAAGAATATGAAATAAATAATGATAATAATATTTTAAAAATAATAAATAATTTTAAAATAGAAGATAACTATTATTTAATATTATGGAATCAAAAAGAAGATGTAAAAATAAAATTTAATAATTATAAATCACCAATATATATTACAAATATTTTAATAAAGACAGAAGATTCTTATGTTATTGCAAAAAATAAATTATTAAAAAATATAAAAGATATAATGAAACAACAATATTTAGATTTAACATATAAAAAATATAATACATATAATATATTATCATCAGTATGGTTAAATATTTTAACATCAAATAAATTATTATATTACAAATATTTTATAAGTAAAAATATTATAATTAATACAAAAATTAAAAAATTACAATTAGATAAAATTAATTCATATAAAAAAAATTATATAATAAAAGCTCCATATAGTTCTGCAAGTTTTTGTATAAAAAAAAATAATAAAATGAATATAGAATGTTTTATAGATGAAGGTGTAATAATATCAAAAATTAATAAAACATTAGAAAATATAGAAATTAAAATACATACATTTAGAGGTCATATAATATATTCTATGATTAAAACAAAATTTATTGAAAATTTATCTACTGATAATGAATTAAAAATAATAAATTATGATATTTATACAGATAAACAAAATATATATATATTAAATTTTTAGAAATTAATAGATAAATATATAAAAGAAATAAAAAATACATGTTATCAAGTATATAATGAAATGAATATATTTGTTCTAACAATGAAATATAAATTAGAACAAGAATTAAAATTATATATTTTACCATTAAAATTAAATAAAAAAATATTTTATTCTTATTTTGAAAAAATAAAAATAAAAAAATTAAATAAATTAATAATTAAATATCCATTAAATAAATAGATATATGAAGAATATATTAATTATATTAATTTATCTCCATAGCAAATAATAGATAATAATAAATTAAAATTTAATAAATCTCAATATTTAGATAATTATATGCGAATTGATTTGATGTTTCCAGATAATAAATATTATAAAAATATTAGTTTATTAGAAATAGAACCATTTGCTTGTGGAAAAGGATTTAAATATAATATACAACATATATTAAATTTAAAATCTAATTATGAACCTGATTCAGCACAAAGTATTGTTTTTATAAAATATATGCAATTATATATACAAAATAATTTACCATTAGAATGGAAAGAAATTAATTTATAAATAAAAAACATAAAATTATTATATTAGTATATTAGTATATATAATGAGTAAAAATACATTAGTTATAAATAATATATTAGAATTAATAGATAAAAATATAAATAAAGAAAATATAGAATATTGTAGATAGATTATTAGTAAAAAAAATGAATTATTAACAGAAAAAGAACTAGATAATATTAATAATTTTCTTAATCTTATTATAAAAGATAAAAGTATAATACATATTATAAAATCAAATTGTGATTTAATTTTTTTAGATAATATAGTTAATTATAATGATATACAATATATTATTAAAATATGTTTATGTCTAGTTGATCTATTTAATAATTAGATTAATTTTAATATTGATATTAATAGTAATTTAGTATCTTGTATAATAGAATATTTATTAATTA